>Ga0315280_10000271_pt1 | contig 96874 bp, 83 predicted proteins | sample YL17G06_40_MG_FD_203697 | JGI IMG/M metagenome (GOLD analysis project Ga0315280, IMG submission 203697) | Sediment microbial communities from Yellowstone Lake, YNP, Wyoming, USA - YL17G06_40 | ecosystem: Environmental > Aquatic > Freshwater > Lake > Sediment | place: USA: Wyoming | collected...
TCCTGATGACTTGAATAAAGATGGGCTTATAACGCAGATGCGGGTCAAAGACCCGGAGGGGAAATGGATCGCCGACCCCAAGGAACCCAGGCTCATGCGGCTGGCCGACCCGAAAAAAGGGGAAAAAGGTGTCTATACCCTTTATACTGAAGGACTCGATAACGACGGTGATGGAGAATATAACGAGGACCCGGCTGGCGGCGTCGAACTCAATCGTAATTTTCCCCATGATTTTGAGTACAACACCAAACCCGCCGGGTTGTGGCCCGTCTCCGAAGAAGGGACGATCGCCCTCCTTAATTTTCTCGACGCTCACCGCAATATCGCCCTCGTCCTGAATTTTTCGACAGAAAATACGATCCTGAACCTGCAGCAGACCGGCCAGGCCAGAGTCGGAGGAGACAAGGTCAAAGTGCCGCGACAGTTTGCTTCCTTTCTCGGGTTGGACCCGGAACAGGAATACTCTCTTAAAGAGATCGTCGATGTCCTTAAAGGAACTGGCCTAGGCGGCGGAATGGAAATAACCGAGGAATTAGTGGCCAGCTTTCTCGGGCTGGGCCCGGCTGTGACCATCGATAGACAGGACCTGCCTTTCTTTGAAGCTGTCCAGAAGGAATACAAGGACGCCATGAAGGAAGCCAAATTTGACTATCCCGAGAAAAGGGCCAAAGGAGTGGGCCAAGGGTCGTTTGTGGCCTATTGTTATTATCAGTATGGTGTGCCCGTTTTCTCCGTTGACTTATGGTCCGTGCCCGAGCCCAAGAAAGAGCCGTCCCAGGACGCCCTGACGCCGGAAAAACTCAAGTCCATGTCCGCGGAGGATTTTCTGGCCCTGAGTGAGGAAAAAATCGCCGCTTTTCTCAAAGAGCAGGGAGCTCCTCCGAGTTTTAACGCCGAGATGCTCATCAAGATGGTCAAATCCGGACAGGTCACCCCGCCGCGGATGGCCGAGATGATGGAAAAAATGCCCAAGAGACCGCAGGCGGAGGGAGAAGAGCACCCCGATGCCTATATCTTGAAATGGGCCGATGCCGCGATTCAGGGAAAAGGCTTCGTCAATTGGGCGCCGTATGAGCATCCAACCCTGGGAGAAGTTGAGATCGGCGGTTTTGTCCCCTACCTCAAGGTGACACCTCCTCCCGTGGATATCGAGAAGGCCATTTCTTTCCACGCGGATTTTTATATCAAACTTATGGACAAATTGGCCGGACTCCAGGTCAGCAAGACAGAGGTTAAGGCACTGGGGCAGGATGTGTATCAGGTTGCCGCCTATTTCACTAACCCGGGGTGGTTCCCCACCTCGACGGCCCAGGGCCGAAGAGCTCGGACATCCTGGCCCATTAGAGTCAAACTTCAGACATCAGCCGATCAGTCTGTCTTCTCCGGCCGACCTGTCGAGACGATTGCTTATCTCGGTGGAAGCGGAGACACAAAAAAACTGGAGTGGACCATAAAAGGGAAAAAGAGCTCAGCGCTGACCATAACAGCGAGCTCACCCAAGCTCGGTTCGGCAACGGCGACTGTGGGTTTGGAATAAGAGGAGGAAAAAATGCGCCATCAAATAAAGAGAATCCTCAGCCTCTTCGGCCTTTACGTTTTAGTGGTCGGGTTGCGGCCCGGCATCCTCTTTTCCGCGGAGGTCACACTTTCGTTTGATCATTTCTATGATTATGCGGCGCTAACCCGGGCCCTCAAATCCCTGGAAAGTGCCTATCCCCAGTTTGTCACGCTTAAATCCATCGGGACGTCCTACCTGGGAAAAGACATCTGGGCGGTTATCCTGAATAACCCGAAGACAGGGCCGGCGGAACGAAAACCTGGCTATTATATCGACGGCAATGTCCACGGCAACGAAATTCAAGGGACGGAAGTCGCCCTCTATGCCGTTTATTATTTGCTCAAGAACTACGGGAAAACAGAATTGGCCACCCGGCTTCTCGATGACAGGGCTTTTTATGTTGTCCCGACCATGAACCCCGACAGCCGTGATTATTATCTGAACAAGGCCTCCGACCCTAACTCTCCCCGCTCGGGTTTGGTTCCTTACGACGATGATAGAGACGGAGTGGCGGATGAAGATGGGCCAGATGATCTTGATGGAGACGGCTCATTTACCCAGATGCGCAAGAAAGACCCCAACGGGAACTACAAGCCGCATCCGGACGACCCGCGCATAATGATCCCCGTTAAGCCGGGCGAAAAAGGAGACTACGTTCTGCTCGGCGAGGAAGGCATCGACAATGACGGCGATGGCCTGATCAACGAGGACGGGCCGGGGGGCTATGATATGAACCGGAACTTCGGCTATAACTGGCAGCCCGATTATGTCCAGAGGGGAGCGGGCGATTATCCTTTCTGTTTTCCCGAGACTCAGGCTGTCCGAGATTTTGTCCTGGCCAACCCCACTATCATGGGGGCTCAGAGTTTTCATAATTTTGGAGGGATGATCCTCCGCGGCCCCGGCGCCAAGAATCTGGGAGAATATAATCCTGCGGACAGGCGCGTCTATGATTACGTGGGAAAAAAAGGCGAAAAAATTCTTCCAGGCTACAGGTACATCACGGTTTACAAGGACATGTACACAGTTTACGGTGGGAGCCTTGATTTCTTTTACGGCACCCTCGGCATTTTCACCTTCACCAACGAGCTTGATCTTGACCCCCTGGCGGCGCAGTCACCCAGGAGAACAAGCGGCTCCGAGGAAGAAGAGGGCCAAGACGTCCGGACGGTCCTCTTTCAAGAGGGACGATTGGAGGAGATGGTCTATCAAGACCTCGTCCTCTTGGGGGAACAGTTCAGCGACTGGAAGCCTTACCAACACCCGCTTTATGGAGATATTGAGATCGGCGGCATCAAGAAATTCGGCCGCCGCGTTCCTCCACTGTTCAAATTGGCTGAAACCTGTCATCGCAACGCGGCCTTCTGTTTCTATCATGCCGACCAGCTTCCCAGGCTCGATCTTGAGAAAGTGGAGGTGACCAAGATCAAGGGGGATCTCTACCAGGTCGACGTCACGGTCGCAAACAGCCGGGTTACGCCGACCATTTCCGCTGTCGCCGCCCAAAAAAAGATCCACCGCGCCGACCGACTTTCCCTCACGGGATCGAAGGCAAAACTCCTGGCTGCCGGCCAGCTCACGGATAAATTTCGTGGCCTGACCAGGAAAATCAAGACCCAGAAGAATTCTTTCTGGGTGGAAAATGGTGTTCCGGGTTTTGGCCGGCTGGAGGTGCGTCTGGTCGTCAAGGGGGCGGGCTCAGTGGAATTCGCCTATGACTCTTTAAAAGGCGGGTACAAGACAAAATCGGTTATGCTCCAATAAGCCTCTCCAATGAAATGAACATGACTTGGTTGTCAAGAATGAAATTAATATTCTATGGTCCAGATGCTCTTATATTGAGGGATCGAAACATCAAATCCTTTTTGATCCTTCAGGGAATTGGCCAGGTTGAGTGAGACTTTTTTTTCTCCGTGAGTCAGGAAAACGAGCGGAAGAGGGCCGTGGAAGGCATCCAGCCATTGGATGAGGCCGCTGCGGTCGGCGTGAGCGGAAAAGCTGTGGATCTGTTTTATCCTCGCCCGGACGCGGTGATACCGGCCGAAGATCCGCACCTCCGGCTGCCCCTCCAGGATCTGCCGCCCGAGTGTTCCCTCGGCTTGGTAGCCGACAAAGAGGATAGTTGATTCAGGCCGCCCGATATTCCGGACGAGATGATGTTTTATGCGGCCCCCTGTGCACATGCCCGACCCGGCCATGATGATGCAGGGCTTGCTGAAAGAGTTGACGGCTTTGGATTCCTCCTGAGTGCGGGCGAACTTGAGGCCGGGAAACTGAAACGGAGACTGACCGGAGCGGAAAAGTTCCAGCGTTTCTTCATCCAGGCATTCCGGGTGCTGCTTGAAGACCTCGGTGACGTCCATGGCCATCGGGCTGTCCAGAAAAACAGAGAGGCGCGGGATGCGCTTTTGCCGGGTCAGACGGCTGAGATAGAACATCAGCTCCTGGGCCCGCTCCACCGCGAAAACTGGAACGACCAGGTTGCCGCCGGCTGTGACAGTTTCTTTGATGATTTTCCTGAGCATGGTTTCGATGTCGGCGGAGTCTTCATGGTTCCGGTCGCCGTAGGTCGATTCCAAAATAACCGCCTCTGCCTGCCTGAAAACGGAGGGGTCGCGGACAAGAGGCTTGTTTTTTTGGCCGATGTCGCCGCTGAAGATGACCCTTAAGGGTTTCTTCTTTTCTCTGATAGTGAGCTCGATGATGGCGGAGCCGAGAATGTGCCCGGCTTCGTGAAATTGGGCCGAGACTTTGCTGTTGAGCGGGATGACTTTCCGATAAGATACGGGTTTGACAAACAGGGATACTCTCGCGGCCTCGGCTTCGGTGTAAAGGGGAATCTCGGGATGGCGACCTCTCCGGCCCTCCTTCCGGTGCCGTTTCTTTTTGTAGGCGGCATCTTCTTCCTGGATACGGGCGGAGTCCAGGAGAACAATCGGAAGGAGGTCCGTGCTGGCAGGAGTCGTCAGGATCTTGTTGGCAAAGCCCTCTTGGACGAGCTTGGGGATGAGGCCCGAATGGTCCAGATGGACATGCGTAAGAAGGAGAAAGTCGATGCTGTCTGCCGGAACAGGAAAAGGCGCCCAATTTCGCTCGAGATAAGACCTTTCCTGGAAGAGGCCGCAATCAACGAGCAGCCTCAGGCCGGCGACTTCGAGATAATAACTCGAACCCGTGACCTGCTCGGCGGCGCCCAGAAATTGGATTTTCACCAGACCTTTTTCCTTGAAAGGACGAACTGCCAGTTTACCAATTTCTTCTCAGGCTGTCTAACGCGCCCGGGCGAGAGCCCAGGATGTGCTCGGAGGCGGGTGAATTTGCCCCGGCGAGGCCGATCGGCTCACGTCCCCGATTTGCGCGCCTTCGGTTCAGCCCGAAGAGCGTCCCGGTGCCCCTCAATCCTCCCTTATAACTCACAATCTGCCTAGATCCAGGATTTTGCTGGAAGTGAAAAGTACAGCTGTTCCTCTACAGGAATCAAAAAACCCAAACAGGCCTTTGGCCCGGGAAGGGGTTTTATTTGGTCAAGCGGATGGAGCCGTTTACGGTCTCGAGGGAGATCGCTGGTCCGCCCTGCCCGATCCGGCCTTCGAGCATGTGCTTCGTTTTATTTAGATTCTGGAATGACACGGGGAAATCCACCGAGATACCGCCGTTGACCGTTTCAGCTCTCAGGTTCGCATTGAGCTCCTCGGTCGAGCTCAGCTGCAAGGTGATGCCGCCGTTAACCGTTTCGGCCGTTATTTTATTTTCCAACTCGGCGATATCGAGCTTGATGCTCCCGTTGACGGTATGGGATTCGATCCTCCCTTTGACCTTGAGGGCTTCGATATCTCCGTTGGTCGTCGAGAAAGAAAGCTCCCCGGACGCTTTTTCCGCGAAGACTGTGCCGTTGACCGTTGATGCTGATACTTTCCCGAAAGGCCCGGAAATCGAGACTCCTCCGTTGACCGTACTGACCTTATTCAGGTTAACTCCTTCTGGGACTTTGACATCGTAGGTGACGCTGACCCCAGTATTCTTGAGCTTTGGGTAAATCGTTTCCACAGAGACAAAATCAGGGCCGGACTTAACCTCAATTTTCACCTTTTCCAGGTTCTCGGCGTCTTTTTTGGTGGTTTTTAGGGCCTTGATTTCAACCTTTTCCTCGGTCCAGGTGGTGATGGTCACTGAACCGTTGACATTGTCCAGGCTAAAAGCCCCTTTGGCGCTAAGCGGAAGGACTTTAGAAAACTCCTCCTTGTGCTCCTCAGCCTGAACTGCTGACAAAAAGAAGAATAGAGAAACAAGAACAATGACAACGAGCAAGACGAGCTTTTTTTGAGACATGTCATCCTCCGTCATTTTGACTTCAATTCTAATAGACGAGAATAAAGTCAAAAAGGTTGCTTCAGGCTGAGGGAGCCTGATGAATCCTGAAGAAGTCGTACTCGGTCGAGAAAAACAGGACGCCGAGCCAGGCCCGGGCAAAAACATAGGCCTGCTGCCAGAGAAAGACGATAACCATCGGGATGAGCCTTGTCTGGGGAAGAATTCTGGCGATGACCAGATAGATGACGCTCAGGGCGATGAACACAAGGCCAACTATAAGAAAAAGTCCCCAGGCCTTGAAAAATCTGCCGTGGAGAAAGGAAAAATTCAAGACTGTGGCCCGAACGGCCTTCTTGCTCTCCTCGGCCACAAGCCTGATCTTGGCGTAATCGAAGAACATTTTGACGAGAGAGAAAAGCAGAAGGAACACGAGGAGACGGAGGAGAGAGGCGATGATAACCGTCCACTCGGTGGAGGCATTTTTTATCCAGGCCTTATATATTGCTGAGAGGATGCGCCCGAGGATGCCGAAAACAACGAGGTAGCCGATGATGGAGATAAGAAAGACTCTCAAGAAACGCCAGAAATATCTTCCGCAGTCTCCGAAGAAATTGCAGATATTTATTTTTTCCTCGCCGGCGGCGATCCGGCCGATAATGCCTCCGTTGAGAAAAATCTGGAGAAAAAGGAAAAGAAGGGAGGGAACGAGCATCCAGCCGACGAAAAGGGAGGATACGTCTTGATATTTGAAAATGATATCACCGAGCGACAGCAGGTCCAGTCCCTGGATAAGCTTCTGCCCCGCCAGCGAGCGGGAAAAATCTTTTTGCAGGAGAAAATAGAAAGGCGTGACTATGATCAACGAGAAAAGAATATTCACGAGCCAAAGATAAACCAGCAACCTGCCCTTTTTAGCGCTTCCGCGAAAACCTTGGCCGAAGATCTTGAAAATTCCCATTTTTTCTCTCCTAGGTTAGGGCGCTGAGATACTGAAGGTGATTTTGGATCCAAAACAGGAGTTTGGCCGTCAGGCGAAAAACCCCGGTCCGCGTCGGCTTTATCTTGAGGCTGTTGTTGCTGATATCGGAATCGATCAGCCAGACGGAGTCCGGGTCGACCTCAGCCAGTTTGGCCTTGGCCGGTTTTTCGAAAATGAACCTTTCCCACCTCTTCTGGCCGTCCCAGTATCGTATCTCTTCCGCACCGTCCTCAAAGAGAACGCGGAGCTTGACCTGAGTCTCACCCTGCACCTTGGCTTCGCCAAACCGCCTCACCGTTACCTCGGTCGTATAGATTTTTGGGACCTTTTTGGCTTCTTTTTCTTCTTCTTTTTTGGCCGCTTGCTCTTTGGTCATCTCTTCTTTTTTCCCGTTGATGTCGAATGTTCCCAGGAAAGACTCTTTTTTCTCGAAGGAGCGGACGGAGGAAATGCCATAATCAAAATTCAAGGTGTGGTAGAAAAGCTCCTTGAAGAACCAAGTCATATCCCGGCCGGTGACTTCATTGACTACGGCAATAAAATCCTCGGTTCGAGGATGTTTGTAGCGATAGCGCATCTGGTAAGTTCGGAGAATCCGCAGCATCTGGTCTTCGCCTGCCAGCCCTTCCAGGACGTGCAAACAGGTGGAGGCTCGGAAGTAGACATTGGCACCGTAGCTCATCTGGCTGTAAAAAAGCCAGGACCGGGTCACGATCGGGTCGTACTTGACCGTCATGATGGCCCCCATTCTGTCCAGTTCGTAGTCATAATATCGGGGGAGATTAAAAAACCAGGTTAGGGGAAGGCCCATCAACGAGACTGAAAACATCCCTCGTCCGTAGGCTTTTGCCGCGACTTCTCCGGTGGAGTAGGTATTGATGCCTTCGTCAAGCCAGGCTTCTTCAAACTCATTGTTGGCGGCCATTCCATACCAGTAGCCGTGTCCGAACTCATGGATGATGACTCCCTCGGGAGACAGGACCTTTTTATCCCTCAAGACACCTGTCCCGGCTGTGAAGAGCGTCGGATATTCCATGCCGCCGCTCCGGGTCCTGAAGGGCGGGTCAACCATGGTCACCGTCTCGTAGGGATATGGACCGTACCAGAGGCCGTAATATTTGAGGGCCATGCGCAGGGCTTTGAAATGGCGCTCGGCCTGGCTCTTGTGCTCGGGCTCGAGGAGAAGGATCATTTTCACGTTGGGCAGCTTCACCTCTTCAAGGGGGAGCTTGAGCTTTTCGGCGATTTCGGCGTATTCCTTGGCTGAGACTTCCTGGTCGGCGATAAAATCGCGCTCGACTTTGAGGAAATCCGGGTCGGCCGTCCAGGCGAAATCATGGATCTTATTTTGCTGGAAAGTATAGGTGACCGTTTTTCCGTTTTCAGCGGAGATGGCTGTGATCTGTTTTCCTGAAGCTCCAACGACCAAAGGCGAAGGCACGGTGATGTGGACGGTGAAGTCGGCGAAATCGGCAAAAAACTCGGAATTCAGATGATATTCATGGCAGTTCCATCCTTTTCCCTCTTCATAGACTCCGGGCTTGGGAAACCACTGGGCGATGAAATATGAACTCTTGTAATATCCCGAACGCGTGATTGTCCTGGGAATCTTGGACTTGAATTCGAGCTGGAGTTGCACCTCCTGCCCCGGCTTTAAGGCCTCCGGAAACCGGACCCTGACCACGGTTTGATCGCTGCGGTGCAGAGGCTCGTCCGGCGTCATAAACTCGAGCGCCGGCATCAGGTCTGTGCCGTCGGCCAAAGCCAGCCGGGTGATGTCGACCCAGCCCCAGTCTCCTGGTTCCACTTTTATCCCCGGGGGACCCTTCTCCCGGGCTTCTTCAAAGAAGGTGCTCTTTTCATTCTTAAAGGCATTCCAGTATAGATGGAACCACATATCCGGGATTTCATCCTGAGTCTGGTTGGTCCAGGAAATCACTTCCCGGCCTTGAAGTGTTTTATTAGCGTCGTCGAGTTCCACCCAGATTTCATACCGGATCGGAGTTGTCCCGGGAGCCAGAGGATTTTCTTGCCCTGCTTTCAAGAAAGGAATGAAAAGAAGCCCGGCCAGGCTGAGAGTGAGCCAAAGGAGCAATCTTTTTTTCATCTTTCCCTCCCTAAAATTTTGCCTGCGGGTATGTATTTTTGATCATCTCCACCCAAGTCTTGGTCCTGGGGAAGTACATGAATTCCAGAAAAAGTGAGACAAAAAGGAGATAGTAAAAATCTCTGGCTGCTCCGGTGAGCAGGAAAAAGACAAATCCCAGGACGGCGGGCACTTCGGCGAGAACCGCGGTGAGAACGGCGGCTCGGCTCAATTTTTGGATGAAAACCTGGGGCGCCTCCCCGGGATTTCCCTTAAGCCAGGTCCGGCCGAGGATTCTGGTCAAGACCACGACAAGAATCGCCAATCCGTAAGACAGATAACGCAGAACCTGTTTATCGGCCATCAGAAGAAAACCTGTGAAAGGCTTTAACTCAGACTTGATGACTTCGACAATGACTGCGTAGATGAATAAAGTGACGATGACGGCCCCGCTGGCCAAGGTTGTCGAGCGGAAGGCCTTTTTCAGGTCAGCGAACGGCTCCATGTCCATCTCCTTTCATGACATAATTTACGAAAAAAAACAAGAACGGTTTTTCGGAATTCGCGCTGCCGGTCATTCAACATAGAGAAGAAAACCCTTGAGGTAGTCGCTCTCGGGATGATAGATGTTGACAGGATGGTCGTAGGCGAGGTGATGTCTTTGAAGGAGACGGACCTCGCGCCGGGCTTCAGCGGCAGCCTGGAAAATAACCTTTTGAAAAAGAGCCTCATCCACAAAATAGGAACAGCATAATGTCAGAAGCAAGCCCCCGGGCAAAATCTTCTGCATGGCCAGACGGTTGATATCTTTATAGCCCCGGCAGGCCGGGACGATATCCGCTTTCTTCTTGGCAAAGGCGGGCGGGTCGAGGATGATAAAATCGTACCTAAGGTCGGGCCGGCGCAAGAATTCGAAAACGTCATCGCTGAAGAGGTCATTGGTTTTTTCAGAGAAGCCGTTGAGGACCAAGTTTCGCTTGGCCAGAGCGATAGCCTCCTCCGAGGAGTCTACCGAGTCGGCCTTGGCGGCCCCGCCGGCCAGGGCGGCGATCGAAAAAGCGCCCGTGTAGCAAAAGCAATTCAGGACCCTTCGGCCTCGGGCCAGTGACCTGACCAGCCGGCGCATCTCCCTGAGGTCGAGAAAAAAACCCGTTTTTTGGGAGCCGCTGATTTCGACCAAGAAGCGGAGACCGGCCTCGTTGATTTCGACCGTTCCGGCTTTTTCTCCACACAGCAGGCCCTCAAAATCAGAAAGCCCTTCTTCCCGCCGGGTCGGAAGATTCGATTTTTCATAGATCGAGCGCGGAGACATTTTCTTGGTCAATAACTTTAGGAGGAAGGGCTTGAGCTTTTCCATCCCCAGGGTGGCCACCTGAATAACCAGAACATCGTCGTAGCTGTCTACGACCAGCCCGGGCAGGCCGTCCCCTTCTCCGTTGATGAGCCGGCAGGCATTTGTTTGCTCGCCGAGAAGCGTTTGACGCAGCGCGAGAGCGCTGGCGACATTTTTCTCTATGGCCTCGAGGGGCGGTGTCTCGCCGAAGCTCAGCATCCGGCCGATGATCGAGCTCTTCTTGTTGAAATAGGCATAACCCAGGAGGTCGCCGTTGTCGCTTCGTACCGGGAGAATAGCTCCGTCTTCAAACGCGGGCAGGATTTTGACCGCTCCGGAGAAGATCCAATGATGCCGCTGGCGGATCGGCTTGTCTTTTCCCCTTTTCAGGATAACGGCCGGCTCTATCATTATTTCATCGAAAGCCCGAGTTTTTTTAGCTTAAGAATAAGGGCCGCATCCGGCTCTGCCAGGGGATATTGCTCCATCTCTTCAAGAAAGACCCAGCTGATGTCCTCGTGGTCATAAAGATTGAACCCGCGGGCGACATGAAAGACCTCATAGGCTAGAAGCTCAAACGATTGAGAAGCAGAGTAATGCCGGACCGAGCAGAGAAACTTTCCCACGCGGGTCTCTATGCCGAATTCTTCAGAGAGCTCTCTCTCGAGCCCTTCCTCGGGGGTTTCACCGGGTTCCAGTTTTCCGCCGGGGAACTCCCAGAGGCCCTCAAAACGATCCCCCTTTTTTCTTTGAGCCAGCAGCACTCGGCCCTCTTTCATGAGGACGGCGGCGACGACCTTCTGCATCGGTCCATTATCATATTTCGCCTTTCTTGATTTGGCAAGCTTAGGTTCTTTCGTTTTCTTCCTCGACGACATCATGAAGTTGTTTCAAGAAATCCGGAATCGCGGAAGTGACCCGGTTCCAGTTGGGGATCAAAGGTGAATAGAGAGGATTCCCCAGGAATTCTTTGCCGGCGATTTGGATGGCCTGGGTAAAAGCTTCGACGGTTATGGTTTCCTGGTGGCGGTCAAAAAAGAGGCCGTTGATGGCGGAATCATCGTTGTAGCGTTTGATCGTGTCCTGGGCGGTCCGGAGATAGTTGATGACCAGCGTGTTGAGGAGGCTTTCGCTCAGGACGGCCCCCTCGATGGCCAGGTTGCGGAAAACGGCCTTGGCGATGTCCACGGCCATTTTCATCAGCCCTGTCTGGGGGTTCTCCGCGGACAGAGGTTGATGTTTGTGCTCATAGGTTTCGCAGAGCTCGACCTGGCAGATTCTCCTCCAAGAGACATTCCGATAGACCTCGGCTAATGTCTCGACCTCGATACCCCAGTCGGCGGGGATCCGGTTGATCCGGGCCAGGTCGGCGGCCATGGAAAATTCCCCGGCCAGCGGGTAGCGGAAGCTGTCGAAATAGACGAGCAAAGGCAGGTAGCCGAGAAGCTTTTGCAGGCTTCTCAGGAGTGGTGTGACAAACAACCGGGTGACGCGGCCGTGCATGCGGTCCGTGACACGCGCATAATACCCTTTGCAGAAAGCGTAATCAATGTTCGGAGAGGCAGCGGGATAGCACAATCTTCCCAAGAGTTCGCGGGTGTAATTGACGATATCGCAGTCGTGAAGGGCGATGACTTTGCTTTCATCTCGGGCCAGGATGTACCCGTAAGCGGTCCAGCAAGAGCGGCCTTTGCCGTCATCCCCCACCGGAAGGTCATTCTTGGCCAGAAGTTCGTAGAGCCTTCCGATTCCCGGGCCCGTGTTCCAGATGATGCGCGTTCGCTGGGGCAGCGCCGAGAAAAATGTCTTGGCTTTCTCGAACTGTTCCTGGTTGGTCCTTCCCATGGTTACAACAATCTCATGGATGTAGGGCACGCCGGCAATCTCTTTGAGGATGCCCGGGAGGGCCGCTGCTTCGAGCTCCGAGTATGTCGCAGGCAACACCAGGGCGATGGGGCGGTGGCGGTTGAATTCGGTCAACTCACTCTCCATCCTCTGCAAGTCCAATTTGCCCAAACGATGAAAGGTGGAAATCATTCCGGTCTGATAAAAGTCAGCCATGAGAACCTCCTTCTCTCGGATTTTGGTCAGGCCAATCGATCAATCAGCCTTAAGATAGAAATACGGAAGCCTTCCGGGCCGGGAGCAGGAGCGAAAGAGAGGTTGGGGAGCTTTACGGCAGGGTCGTAGCTTCCGTCCGGCTTTTGGACCAGGATAGGGTGGTCCACGGCTTCGAGCATGGGCAGGTCATTGAGGCTGTCGCCAAGGCCGATGGAGATGAACTTATCTCCGCTCTGCCGGTATATATCCATGAGCCGGGCAACGGCTTTTCCTTTGTCGTTGGCCCCCAAGAGATGATAGAAACGGCTGCCTCTGGTAAGGTGCAGGCCGAGTGCTCGAGCGGCCTTTTCGATTTGAGGCTCAAGGTTTTTGTCTTTCAGGATAAAAGGCTCGTCATATCTCCTCTTTTTGGCCAGGCGGGCTTCGGCGAGAGAAAACCCGCAAACCCGGGCGGCTTCTTCCACGGTCAGGTCTCCAAAGCCCCTTATTTTTTGGGGAAAGAGCCGCTTCATTTTTTCTAAACCCGTCCTCAGCCCGGAATAAGGAGTGCCAAATTCAATAATCAAATAATGCGCGTCTTCCCGGTCATGGCTAAAGGAGAAAGAGAAATAACCACGGGGAATAAAAACAGCAGCGCCGTTTTCAGGAACAAAAGGATGCGTCTGCCCGATCTTTAAACGGAGTTTTTCGACCTCGGCCCGGGTTTTGCTTGTGCAGAGGATCAGAGGAATATTTTTTTCTTCCAGGGCCTCGAGCGCCGGCCGGGCCGCGTCAAAGCGATAGGTCTTGTGGTCGAGGAGAGTTCCGTCGAGGTCGGTGAAAACTAGAAGGCGTTCCTTCTCCTGGCCGGAAGCAAAAAACTTCATCGCTCACATTTTTAGACTGAAAGATTTCAGGCGCGCTTTCTTTTATTTTAATCAAACCCGTCCGGGATGTCAAAAAAATCGGGCAGGTAGTCCGGCATGCCTGGGCCTTATTATACTATTTGGTTCTCTTCCATCTTGTGTGGGTGGAATACACGGAAAGGAGAGGAGCGACCTTGAGGATTTAGCCTTCCCGAGTCGTTCTTCGAGGGAATCCAACGAAGTGGGACGCCGAGTATGTTTGAGCACGCGAGAATTCAATCCTATAACCCTTCTGATGCCAGAGAAATATGGTCCAACGAGAAAGACGAACGTGCGGAGTTACGCAGGCGCCGAGAAGAACGGTGAGGGAATGGCGTTAAAAATCCGAAGGGAGCGACGACATTTCCGTGTCTTCCACCATCCTATCTACCAACACTAAATGGAAGAGAACCTACTACTTTTATAAATACAATAAATTTAATAGGATTTGGGCAGGGAGGCATTTGTGTTTCTCTAATCATTATAGAGCCCCTGAATGTCACCAGGAGGCTTGACCAAGCTGAATAAACAAACAGGGAAAAAAATGCTACTCTTTGGTACACAAGGGCTGAAGGGTGGAGGAGCTTGTGTTATAATAGCCGGACGATGAAGACCAGGAAAATCGCTCTGCTTGCTTCAGAAGTCGCCCCGTTTGCCAAGACCGGTGGGTTGGCCGATGTCGCCGGAGCTCTGCCCAAGTTCTTGAGCCGGCTCGGCGTCGAGGTCAACGTTTTTATGCCCTTCTATCGCGAAACAAAAAAGAAGGACTTTGCCTTCCAAAAGGCCGGCGAAAATGTGGAGCTGGACTGGGAGGGAAAAACGGACCATTTCTCCATCCTGACGCACAAGGAAGGCCCCCTGTCTTTCTTTTTTATTGAGAAGGATGACTATTTTGACCGCGATTATCTTTACGGCACGCCGCAGGGAGACTATCCCGATAACGGCGAGCGTTTTGCTTTTTTCTCCCGGGCGGCGCTGGAGGCCCTAAAATTCCTGGATTTTCGGCCGGACGTCATTCACGGACACGACTGGCAGTCCGCCGCAGCGTTGGCTTATCTCAAGTTCGTTTATCCGAAAGACCCGTTTTTCGCCGACACTCGTTCCTTGTTCACTATCCATAATTTGGCCTACCAGGGCCTTTTTGAGAAAGATATTCTCAGCCGGGTCGGCCTGCCCGGTTTTCTCTTTAACATGGAGGACCTGGAGTTTTACGGCAAAGTCAATTATCTCAAGGCGGGAATCCTCTACTCCACGGCTGTCAATACCGTCAGCCCGCGTTACAGCCAGGAAATTCAGACTCCCGAGTTCGGCCACCGCCTGGATGGCCTCCTGAGGAAGCGTGGGGACGCCCTCTTCGGCATCCTGAACGGCGTCGATTACTCAGACTGGGACCCGGCGACAGACAAGTTCATCATCAAGAAATTCGGCCCGGCCCATCCGGAAGGGAAAGACGAATGCAAGAAGGATTTGCTCAAATCCTTTTCTCTTCCTGGCGCCAAAGACGACGCGCCCGTTGTGGGAATGGTTTCCCGCCTGGCCGGCCAGAAAGGGTTTGATATTCTTAGTGAGGCGCTCGGTGGCTTCTTCAAGCTGGGGGTCGATCTTGTCATCCTGGGGACGGGAGAAGACGTGTTTCAAAAAGACCTGCGTTCGGTCCAGAAGAAATATCCTCGGTCTTTTGGCCTGAGCATCGCCTTTGACGAAGCCCTTTCTCATAAAGTCTATGCCGGGAGCGACATCTTCCTCATTCCTTCCCGTTATGAACCCTGCGGGCTGACTCAGATGTACAGCCTTCGTTACGGCACCGTGCCTGTAGTGAGGGCAACCGGCGGGCTGGATGACACCATCGAGGAGTATGACCCGGAGAAGAACACCGGAAATGGGTTCAAATTCCAGGAATATTCAGCTTCTGCCCTCGTGTCCTCCCTCCAAAAAGCCGTGTCTGTTTATCGACGGAAAGAAGAATGGCGTGGTCTTATCCAGAAGGCCATGTCCTGCGATTTTTCCTGGGATAGATCGGCCCGGGAATATCTCCACCTCTACCATAAGATTTCTACCTTTTAACCCCAAAAACATCGGCAGACCGGCTCGAGCTAGCAGAGAAGGTTTAACTTCTCAAACCCGAGCCTTCTATCCTCTCAGGAAAGCCGCCGCCGTTTCTGGGGGAACAGGGTTGATGTAGAATCCCGTTCCCCATTCAAACCCGGCGACGCGGGTCAGCACGGGGATAATCTCGATGTGCCAGTGATAGCTTTTTTCCAAGTTGGCCCAGGCTTCATGGGGGAAGTTCGGGTTGGGCGCTTGATGGATGAAATAATTGAAGGGCGGGTCTGAGAGGATATCTTTTAGCTTTCCCAACACGGTTTTCAGTGTCTTGCCCAGCGCCTCTATTTCTTTTTTATTCAAAGTCGTAAACCAGGATGAATGACGCACCGGGTAGATCCGCATCTCGAAGGGAAAACGGGGCGCAAACGGAGTGACGACGCAGAAATCGTCATTCCTCAGGACGAGCCGGTCTCCGATCCGAGTTTCATCGCGGATGATGCGGCAGAAGATGCATTCCTCGAATCGCCGGTGAAGCCGCTCGCAGCTGTACAGCTCTTCGTTGACCCCTTTGGGGATGATCGGCGTGGCCACAATCTGGGAGTGGGAGTGGCTGAGGGAAGCGCCGGCATCCCTGCCCTTGTTCTTAAAGGCATGGACATACTTGTACTGAAATTCTTTTTCGATGCTTATGACCCTGTTTTTATAAGTTTCGAGGACGTACTCGAGGTGATAAAGCGGCAGGTCGGAGAGCTCCTTGTCGTGGGCAGGAGATTCAATGATAACTTCATGCACGCCCACGCCATCCATCCATTGAAAGATGCCTTCATCATGCCTGGCCGGAGGCGTCCCCCTGTTCAAAGCTGGGAACTTGTTAGGGACCACTCTCACCCACCATCCCGGCTTGTCTTTGCGGGTTCCTTTTCTTCGGAGCGAGAAGACTTCGGGCGGTGTTTTTGATTCGTTCCCCTCGCAGAAGGGGCAGAATCCCGTCTCCGCCTCTTTTTTTCCGGGTTGCGCCGGCCGGAAGTCATCCGGCCTTTTGCTTCTCTCGGCAGCCAGAATGACCCAACGGCCGCTGATGATATCCTTGCGAAGCTCAGACATCGTTACCCGACGAGCTCCCTGATCTTTGATTTGAGTTCATCCAGGGAGGATGACTTAACGATATAGGCGTCTGCCGCCCAGGTCATGAAGTCATGCTTGTAGCTCTGATAAGCCGTGTTGATAATTATGGGAATATCCTTGCGCAGGGCCATGATCTGGGTGATGAGTTCGATGCCGTTCTTGACCGGCATCCTGATGTCGGTAACGATCAGGTCAAACTTCTGCTTTTTGATCAATTTCAACGCGGCATCGGCGTTCATCGCCACCGCCACTCTGTAGCCTTCCTTGGTCAGCTCTTCTTTGTAAAGAAGACAGAGGTTTTGTTCATCCTCGACGACGAGTAATTTTTTTTTCATTTTTTAGACCCCTTTTTCCTGCTTTAAGATGCAATCTAAAAGTCGTTCCCTGGCCCTCTTTGCTCTCCACCTCGATCCTCCCGCCGCAGGCATTCATAACTCTTTTTACATAGGCCAGGCCGAGCCCCATCCCTATTTCCTTGGTCGAAATGAAAGTCTCAAAGATTTTATCTTTGATGGATTCCGGTATTCCCTTCCCCGTGTCTTGGACGGAGATGACTCCCCATTCCTCGTTTTCTCGGTAGGCCCGGAGATGGATCTTCCCTCCGTTGGGAAGGGCATCGAGGGCGTTGTCGACCACGTTTCTCAACGCTTCGCCCAAATGAGTTGGGTCGCAGAGAATGACCTTCAGGTCCTTCTCGACTTCTGTTGTTATAACCACATGGCTGTCCATTGCCTTTTGCTTGACCCCGTTGATAATGAGTTTGAACATCTCTGGAATGTCCACCGGAACCTTCTCCTTGATATCAATGCGAAGAAACTGGGTCAGACGGAGAAGAATTTTTTCCAGCCTGCGGATTTCATTCCGGATGATCAGGAGGTTTCTTTTTTGCTTTTTTCTTCCTATCTTCGGGTCGAGGAGCTGGTCGGCGAACCCTCCGATAAGGACAAGAGGATTTCTGAGCTGGTGTGTCACGAACATGGCCATCTCCCCCATCGCCGCCACCCTCTTCATGTCCGCGATTCTCTTTTGGAGTCTCGACGTATAGATATAGTTACCTGCAATAAGGCCGCAGATGGAGGCCAGTTCGATATCCCGGCTCTGGATGGGAAGCTTGGTGATGGCATTATCCAGGATGATTTCGCCCAAGACTTCTTTTTCGGCGAGAAGAGGAATGCAGAGGAACTCGTCAACGGCGATGATTTTCTGAAACCGTCTGTCCACCAAAGGCTCGTTCCAGGCGTCCTTGACCAGGATTATCTCGTGGGAAGAAATGGCCGAGGCGGGAATGAGGGGATTATCTTGACGAAGGAGATAAGAGATCCTTTTCAGCCGTTTGGTCAAGCTGCCGGCGCCGTTAGTCAGCAGGGATCGGTTGTGTTCGATGATCTCAAGATAACCTATGCCGGGGGTCGACAGCACGCTCCAAATGGACTCAGCCTCGGCAGCGGAAGCTGGACCCAGCCAGAATTCGCCTCTTAATTTATCTCCGTTGGCCAGAAAAAGCATGGCTCTATTGAACCCAAGTCCCGGCCCTGCCGTCATGGCGGTCAAAATCACGAGCAGATTGTCACTAAGCGAGAAGGGTTGAAAGTAACTTTGGGCGATGATGGAAAAGAGCTGAAGTTCCTTGGCCACATCCGGGGAAAATTCATGAAGATAGAGATTGTGCCTCTCGATCATTCGTACCTCCAGCTTTTCGGGACCACCCTGATTCCTCCTTCACTGATCATGAAATTTTTGCTGTCTTTTTTCTCTTCATAGCCGATTTCGAAATGATCCGGTATCTTGGAAAATTTATCGACAATCACCCGGCGCAGCCTGGCCCCCCGGCCGATCTGAGCTCCCTCGAAAACGATGGCATCCTGAACCAGGGCCTTGCCGGCGATTTTAACGCCCGGTGAAATGATCGAATGCCGGACGGTTCCTCCCTGAATGCGGCAGCCTGTGCTGATGATGGAGTTTTTGATGTCGGCCTGCTGAAAATAGGAGGGGCCGTAGGGAGCTTTATAGGTCCTGATGGGCCAAGCGTTTTCATCCGGCGAAAAAGGCGGACGGGGAGAAAGAAAGGCCATATTGGCCTTCCAGTAGGCGTCGATGGTTCCGATATCTTCCCAGTAGTCGTCATAGAGACAAGCATAAACCTGCGCTTTTTGAATCATCCGGGGGATGACATCTCTGCCGAAATCGTGGCCGCTTTCGCTGTTCTTGGCATCTTGGAAGAGAGCTTTGATCAAGACGGAAGTGCGGAAGAGATAGACCCCCATGGAAATGAGGGATCGTTTTAGATCCCAGGGCAATCCTGGAGGAATTTCGGGCTTTTCCAGAAATTCGCCGATTCTCTGTTTCTTGTCCACGGCCACAACGCCGAACCGGCGGGCTTCAGCCCGGTTTACAGTCTTGGCCAGAATGACAGCATCGGCCTTCTTCTCCAGATAATATTTAATAATCTTCTGGTAATTGTTGCGGTAGACATGATCGCCGGAGAGAACCAAGATGGCGTCGGGATTCTCCTGCTGGATGGTGTAGATATTTTGAAAGACGGCATCAGCCGTTCCCTCATACCAATGATCAGCCACTCTTCCTTGGGCAGGAAGGGAGATGATATAGCCGCCGCTCTCGGAGTGAAAAATGTTCCAGCCATGGAGAATATGTCTTTCCAACGACAGGGATTTGTACTGCGTCAGCAGGGCAATCTTGCGCAGGCCGGAGTTCAGGGAATTGGAAAGACTGAAATCGACAATCCGGTAGCTGCCCAGAAAAGGAACCGACGGCTTGGCCCTATCCCGCGTCAAAGGATAAAGCCTCTCCCCTTTTCCTCCGCAGAGGATCATGACCAAAATTTTTTCAGATAATGCTTCCATCGGGTGCCACGACCTGCGAAAAGATTTTATCTTCCTCTTCCCACGTCTCCAGGAGCTTCTGCTCATCAGGCCGGAGGGGGCCTTCTCTCCGCAGCCAATCGAGCAGGACCTTGGCCCTCTCGAAATGCTCAGCCGCCCTGTTTTCGGCATAGTCCCGGGCCGTCCAGGTAGAGATCAGGAAAGGCCAATCAGAGCTCTCCAGGAGAAGTTTTTCCCGGATGAACTGCTTGAGAAGCCGGTTCTTTTTCGCCAGCGGAAGACGTCGCAGCTTTTTCGTTTTTTCTTCTATCTGATAGATTTTTTCCCAGATCCAGGAGGTCTCGTCGTTCAGCCAGATCCAGTGGAATCCGCCCTGCCCCCAGGAGCCCTCAGGGAGAGAGATGAGAGTGTGGGGATGGAGCGATTGGAGGCAGTCGCTGGCCTTTTGCGGCTTCACTTCAGTCTGTTGCAGTTTTTTCAGGACACAATAAATCCACTCCGGCCCTTCAAACCACCAGTGGCCGAAGAGTTCGGTGTCATACAGGGCCACGACAACTCCTTCCTTCTGGCCTTTTAAAGTCTCCTGGAGAGAGTCGACAAAATGGCCGGAATTTTCCTCCAGCCTTTCTCTGATTCTCTCCGGTTCATAGGGCTGCTTATCTCCAAGGCCGGCCTCGCTTGAGGTGATTTTCCAGTATCTCATTCCACCGGGGAAGTGTTTCTTGTGGAATTCGAGGTACCAGCCGTCTCCCGGATAGCCCGTTTTGCCGCTCCAGACCTGGGTCCCTGATCTCTCATCCCGCACCAGGAAAGGAACCTTGGAGGGATGGGCCAGATACGCCAGATGCGAACTTTTGGCTGATTCTTGGGCCGGATGATATTCTTTCTTAAATTTTTCCCAGAGCAGTCTCAACGCTGGAAAACGCTCCAGGTAGACTCCTTTCGCCTCCCCTCCCCTGAGCAGATGGGTGTCTACAAAAAAGTAACCTAATCCTTCTTCTCCCAGGATTTCATCGACGCCCAAGCGCTCGGCGGGCTTCTTGTTTCCCAACGGCGGCTTCCAGGCATAGCCCGGCCTGTAGGCGCACTCAGGAAGCCAAAACCCCTGCGGGGCTCTGTTAAAATACTGCTGGTAAGCCAATCGGCCTTGGCGGACCTGGAAACGGATGCTGTCATCCTGACCGAGAAGAGGAAAATAGGAATGGGTGGCGGCTGAGGTCATGACCTCGATCCTGCCCTCGTCCTGGAGACGGCGGTAAGCCGCGATGATGTCTTCGCTGTAGCTTTCGGTGAAACCGGCCAAGAGTTTTTCATACCAGGCTCCCCAGAAGGAGGCGAGGCCGCGCAGGGGCTTATTCCCGGCTTTTTCAAAATAGGCCCGGTCTTTTTCGGCGATGTCTATTTTCATCCTAAGATATTCTTTGAAGTTCTGCGCAAAACTCTTATCCTTGAGTTGTTCCATGAGGACGGGCGTGAAAGAGATATTGACGGGCGCAGAAATGCCTTCGTTCCTGAGGCGATAAAAGACGTCAAGAAGAGGAAGGTAACTCTCCGCAGCAGCTTCGTATAGCCAATCCATCCCATGCGGCCAGCTTCCATGGGCCAAAACATAGGGAATGTGGCTGTGCAGGACCAATGAAAAATACTTAGCGGACATTCTCGGCTTTAGGCTTAATCATCAGGGAAAATTTCTTCCTTCCGGAAAGGGCGAACTTCCAGTGAGGCAAAAAACACATCCCCTCATGGATTATATCATATCCCTCCTCTGATTGGGAGAGTGTCTCGACAGGACAATGCCAGATCGCGGACGGGGGCTCAGGGACGGCGAAGAGGAAAGTGAGCTCACTCACGGGAAGGCTTTTTTCCCTCGCTGGCATAAGCCTTTTGGATATAGCCCTTGAAAAGCGTTCCGAACTCGGCCGTGTTTTCTTCGCCGAACCACCAGAACCAGTCAGAGCCCTCGGCTATGAAAATCTCTTCTTTCGGGCCGCAGGCTTCTCGGGCCCGGTAAAGATTGTCCCAGGCGGCATTCTTGGCCGGTGAACCCACCCATTTGGAAAAATTGCCCATCCAGGTGCCGGGAACCAGGATGATTTCTGTCTTTGGTTTGTGGTGGGAAAGGTAATCTTTGAAGAAGATCGGGGTTATTCCCTTATTTTGTTTGATCCGGCTGTAGAATTCGCGGAGGAAAGGGACGCCGTTCTGCCGGTATCCCGCCCAAGGATTTTCGCCGTCCAGGGCGAGCACACAGATGGTCTCGTCTTCGGGGGACGATTTCTTCCTCTCCTCGAGCTTGGCCAGAAAATGCGCCACAGCTGCTTTCTCGTCCCATTTATGATATTCGAAGCTGAGCAGATCGGAAAGCTCCCTGTCCCGGAAAAAAATATTCAGGTTTTGACAAAGGTAAGGCTGGCGCAAAAGCCTGGGGTCGGGCGCGGCGCTCAGGCTTTTCCAGAGGATGTTTTCATCTGTCACGGCGAAGGTAAAGCCCTTTTGGGAGACGGAACGCGCTACCTCCTGGCTGAGGCCTCCTTCAGAGGGCCAGAAGCCCTCAGGAGAGTCTCCGAAAATTCGTTCGAAATATTCCTTTCCCTTTTTTATCTGGGCCTCTCCATCTTCAGGATGGGCAAACGGAAGACGGGGCATCATGACCTCTCCCCCAACCCGGATATTAAAAACCAAAGGAAGAAGAGGATGATAATAAGCCGAGGTCGTCAGCTCAGCCAGGCCGTTTTTCCAGAGTTTTCGGTAATAAGGGAGGACCTGTTTTTGTATCTTTTTTTGCAGCTCCAGCAGAGAATCCTTCTCATCTTTTGTCTTTAAAAGGGGGGAAAAAAAGGATTGAAGTGCGTCGAGCTGAAGCTTGGCCTTATCGTTTTCTTCTGCCCTCCCAGGCAAAAACTTGGCCAGCTGCTTGACCTGAGCGGGGTTCAATTTTTCCGAAGCCATCTCCAGAGTTTCCTGGACGATGTCTTTGGCCTGGCCTTGGCTGTAGTCGTCCATCTGTTCGAGAAGGCAGGGCACAAGATTGAAGGTGCAGGGAAACCCCTGTTCCTCCGCCAGCACAGCCATCTGGTAGTAATTCTTGGTGATGTGGTAATTTACCCAGGGCAGGATATACTTGTTCGTCTCAGGACTCCGGTAGATGGGTTGATGAAGATGCCAAAGAATAGATAAATACATCTTAATTCACCCGTGCCCTTGTCCGGCCGATTTTTGGACCTGCTTGGCCTCCCAGATCTGGAGAAGATAATCCTTGTGGTCTTCGAAAAGCTGGGCCTGCTCCTCGACCACGGCCTCAGCCTCAGCCGAGCTCATGTCCCGCGTCCGCCGGACGAAAGATGCCACCCGGGCATAATAAAGAGGCGTAACTAGGTCGACCAGCTTGTTGCGGTTGATGCTCCAAGCATGAAACGTCGCCGCCAGCTCATACAGGATCTTAACCCAGGTTTCGGTCGAGAGGTAAAAATTCTGGCTGGACAGTCTGGAGGCTTTTTCAATCTGGTCGAAACATTCTTGGCAGAATATCTCTTTCCATAAAGAAGCGAACTGCTGATAGCCGGTCTTGAAATTCTGGATGATGAGTTCCAGGTCAACGGGAACAGGCTCGGGCTCGAGGCTGTTCTTGTGGCCGAACGTTTCCACGGGTTCACTTCCTTTGATCTTTCTCCAGTAGGCCTCAAAAGTCTCCATCAGCGAGAAGAGAGTCCACATTACCTGACGGAACATCGGGCCGAGATGCAGTCCCGGGTTCTTGGCGTCATGGATTTTTACTCCGAGGTTGGACTGGCAGATCTTGAATCCTTGAGTGATAGCCGTGGTCGTCATCCAGATGTCGATGCCGTACCGGGCCACATCGGACTCCCAGACATCCTGTTCGCTGTAAAACTTGGCCACGTCAGCGGAGAAGGCGAAATCGCCACCGATGGGCTGGCGGATTCTTTTCCCGTAGAGAGCCCTGGTCAAATTGTAGACGATGTTATTCGTAATCGTCCCGTCATATTTGTGCCTCAGGTAGATCGGAGAGACAAAGTCGTAGCCTTTTTCGAGGACGGGCTCAAGGAGATATTTGACCCAATCCGACATGATGCTGCGAAGGTCGGAATCCACGACGGCGCAGGCCTTGACTTTAAGCCTCCCCGCCGCCTCGAACACGGAGCGCAGGGCCGAGCCCTTGCCCGCCGGCCCCCGGTAGATGGAGACGAGCTTTTCCTGCCAGGGCTTGATCTGGAACTCCTTGGCGACCTCGCGGGTGTCGTCGGTTGAACCTCCGTCGGCGATGAAGATGAGGCTCTTAAAGCCTCGATAGTTCTTGTTCAGGCCGTGAGTCACCATCTGAATGACATGAACAATGGTTTTCTCGTTGTTATAGCAAGGGATGCCCACGAGGATATCGGCGTGGTCGATTTCTTCGATGCGTTTTAAGGCGTAGCTGCGCAGCGCCGTAAAATAAGCCATCAGTTCACCCTCACAATTTTATTTCTAACTTAGCGGAGCAAGTCACTTTGCTTTTTTTTGAGGCAAAAGAACGAGCAAAAAGAAAGCGGCAGTTAATCAGATTATCTTCCAAAAATCAATTCTTTTCTTTTTTCTGCTGCTTTTTCCAGTAGTCCAGGCATCCGATATCGCAAAAATGAAAGACGTATTCCGCTCCCTCGGCATGTAAAGCTGCGGCTTTGGGGATCATTTTTTTGCAGACATGGCAGGCGATTTTTTCTTCTTTTTCTTTTTTTCTCATGACATCATCGGCCTTTCGTAAGAAATTTTATTTTATTATTATAACGGACTTTTAAGCTTAAAGAAAAGCCAGCTTTTGTCCTCCGGGTCCTGGGGTTTAAGTTTGATCAGGCAATAGCGGCCGTTTAATTTTTTCCCTCTAACCTCAAAAATCCTTTTTCCTTTCTCCATTTCCAGCGGGACATAGGTTCCTCTGTCCCAAACCTCGACCCGGCCGGCTCCGTACTCTCCCTCAGGGATGGCGCCTTCAAAATCTTCATAACCGAGGGGATGATCTTCGGTCTCGACGGCCAGGCGCTTTATCCCCTCGGCCTGAGGAGGCAGCTTGGGTACGGCCCAGCTTTTCAGGACTCCCTCTTCCTCGAGGCGAAGGTCGAAATGGAGGTGAGAGGCCGCGTGTTTTTGAATGGCATAGGCCAGGTCTCTGGTTTTCTTTTTCGTTTTCGATTCTTTCGGCTCGAGAGTTTTCCGGAAATTTCTTTTTTCTTTATATTCTATGAGGCTCATTTTTTGCCTGAGGCGCCCGCGTCTTTATCTGTGCAGGAAGCTTCGCTCACTGTCGGTTTGTCCCGGCTTCCGGGTGATAATCATCGCCACATTGAGGGCATTGGCGCGGTCGATGACTTCCTGGTCGTGGACCGAGCCCAAGGGATAGATGATCGCGGTGATCCCGTTCTGGGCCGCCAGTTCGACAACGTCGGGAAAAGGCATGAACGCGTCCGAAGCCAGAACGCAGCCTTCGGGACCGTAACCCCGCCTGGAATAGCGGATGGCGCACTCCGCGGCGTCAATCCTGCTCCTCTGGCCGGAACCGATGCCGTGAACCTTGTCGTTCTTACCGATAACGACGGCGTTTGACCTGGTGAAACAGGCCACGATCCAGTTGAAGATGGCCGCTTCAACCTCTTCGGTCCGCGGCTTGCGTTCCGAAACGACATCGACGTCTTGAGGGCTCCGGATCCTGGAGTCGAACCTTTTCTGGACGAGGACTCCTCCGGCCACTCTTTTGAATTCCAACCCGTTATCCACGGCCGCCTCGCTGACAGGGCTGCCCATCTTGACCACCCGCAGGGTTTTTCTCGAAGCCAGCGTCTCCAGTGCTCCGGGAGCATAATCCGGAGCATAGACGACCTCGATGTTTCTCTGGCTCTCTACGAGGAGCCTGGCCAAGGGCTCAGTGATTTTATGATTGAAGACATCCACGCTCCCAAAATTGGAGAGGACATCGCACCCCCAGGCCTTCTCAAACGTCTCCTCGGGCGTCTCCCCGCTGGCGACCCCGCTGGGCATTTCATGTTTGATCAGGGCGCAGATGAGCTTTCCCGGCTGAATCTCGGTCAGTTTTTTAACCAGCCTCTGCCCCAGGTCCATATCGCCCACGTTGATATAGCTCAACCCCTTGGTCCCTTCCTGGAGGACTTCCAGGGTGGCCATGTTCGGCCCGGAGGCTCCCGCTTCAGCATAGAAGGCCGCCGGGTATCCCGGGTTTTCTCCGTAGCGCATGGCGGTCTTTTTTCGGAATTCCTGGCCGGCAAAATGGAGAGTCTCGGGAAAATCTTCTTTGATTTTGGTGGAGTACTGAAGGCGCGAAGATTTGTCTATTTTATTCATGCTCGTCCTGCCTTTCTTTTTTATTAATAATGTGCACTTCGTAATTCTGCAAATTCGATTTTTCCGCGTAAACACAGGCTACGGCCACCCGATAATCTTTCTCCGGATTTTGCGGTTTCAAGGCTGCATAGACAGCCTCGGCCATGTCCCCTGCCGTCTTTTCCTTAATCCCTATATCAAGGGGATTTCCCGTGAAAGAAGGCAGGGGATTCTTTTCGGCGCCGCTGTAGGTAGAGATCAGCTTGCCTTTACCCGGCTCGAGGCGCCAGGCAAAGAATGACTTCTGGGGAGCCCCATCTTTTTTTCTTTTGATGAGGCTCAGGCAGGCCTTGCCGCTGGGGAGGAGACATCCGCTGATGCGCGGCGTATAGTGGGGGGGGTCGGGCTCATATGTCCAATCCTTGAGGCCGCGAATCAGAATCTCCTCAGGGTCATTCTCTTGCTGAATTTGCTTCAGGATATCGTCCGTTTGCCGGCCGTTGCTTACGGCAATGCCCCGGCTGAAGGCGATGGCGGTGTAAACGAGAAGGTCGACGTTTCCCTTCTTGAGGACATCCTCATCCGTCGGCCTGGTCCGGACGGCGCTCCCCTCGAGCTTGAGTTCCCTGGCCCGGCTCGATGGCGACCTCCCCGTAATGATATAGACGATAACAGACTGATCCGATTCAGGATTTTGACCGATGACGATGACCCGTCCCGGGTAAGCCATGGCGCTGAGCTTGGCCAGGGGTTCAGTCACAGCCTTGCCTCATTTTTCAAAGCTAATTGATAACACAGCACGCTGTTGAAGTCAAAAAAGCCTTGTTCGCCGTTTGAGATTCCTTTAAAATGAATTTTCGCCCCGATTGCGGAAAGAGGTGGCCATGAAAGAAGAGCATCATCCGGAAATAGCTTATGAAAATTCTGAATTCCTGGATTCTCCGGAGGCCCGCTCCATAAGAGTCCTGAGTGAAATCTTAGAGCCGTTGGTCAGGCTGGCCAAACACAAGGTCCACACGACAGTGCTTTTTCTCGGCTCGACGCGGATCGATCTCGAAGACAAGAAATCGCCTTTGTTGAAATACTACTGGGAGGCAGAAGAACTGGCCTACTTATTGGCCACCTGGGCCATCAAGCTAAGGCCAAAGGGAAAGAACTTTGTCATCTGCACCGGCGGAGGCCCGGGGATTATGGAAGCCGCCAACAGAGGCGCCGCCCGGGCCGGTGGGAAATCCATCGGGATGAACATCTCTCTCCCGCAGGAGCAAGTTCCCAACCCCTATATTTCCCCGGAGCTCTCTTTTCTTTTTCATTATTTTTTCACCAGAAAGTTCTGGCTGATCAACAAGGCCAAGGCCGTCGTGGTCTTCCCGGGAGGGTTCGGCACCCTGGATGAGCTGTTTGAGACACTGACCCTCGTTCAGACGGGGAAGATTTCCAAGAGAGGACTGGTTGTCATGCTTTACGGAGAGGAATACTGGCGCAAGGCCATCAACTTTGAATTCTTCGTCAAGAACGGGACGATCGACCCGGAAGACGTGGAATTGTTCACCTTCTGTTCCAGCCCAAAACAGGCTTTTACCCTCTTAAAAACCAGGCTCAGGGAATTGTTGAGGGTCGGTTAGACTTTGGCGGCCTGTTTTCTTTTTTTCCGGAGATACAAGTAAATAAGAATTCCGCAGGCAACACCCACGGCATCGGCCGCTGCGTCCTGGGCATCCATAGTTCTTCCGGGTATATAATGCTGGTGAAATTCATCCAGGACTCCGAGACCCAAGCCGAAGAAGAAGGTCGCGATGATTTTTGTTGCGGTGGAAGCGTTCAAGACGTTGAAAAAACCCAGAGAGAGCAGGCTGGCCATGATGGCAAACTCAATCATATGGACCGCTTTATCAAGGTGATGGACATGTATCCTTATCCCCAAGTCTTGGGATGATAGTATAAAAATCAGGAGATAAAAGAGAATGGCCGGGATAAAATAGAGAAATTTCTTCATGGCGCTTTCAAAATGAACCCCCTATTCTAAGGTAAAACGCCCCGAGAATCCAATAATAATTTTTCGTCGCATTCGTTTGCGTTAGACAGCGGAATGCTGGCATAATGGGGAAAAATGAAGATCAAGACGGCGAAATTTCTTGTCGTTGTTTTCAGCCTGATCCTTATCGCCGCATGCCGGGCGCGCCAGAACTATTTTCCTGAGCCTGAGGGCAATATCCAGACAGGCACGGCTTCCTGGTATGGGCCGGAGTTTCAGGGGAAGAGCACTTCCAGCAAAGAAATTTATGATATGAATGACCTGACCGCAGCCCATAATACGCTTCCCCTGGGGACCTACGTGATGGTGACAAACCTGGCGAACGGCCGCTCGGTTACCGTCCGGATCAATGACCGCGGCCCCTTTATGAAGGACCGGGTGATCGACCTGTCCTATGCCGCGGCGAAAGCCCTGGACATGATCGGACCGGGCACGGCCCCGGTGCAGATCGAGGTCCTGAAAAATATCTCGCCTCCCGCGTCCGCGCTGAAGTTTTCGGTCCAGGTCGGGTCCTTTGTGGTCAAAGAAAACGCCCTAACCCTGAGGAAAGAGCTGGCGAAAAGTTTTGGTGATGTTTATATTTCCAACTTTGAGACGACGAGGCAAGTCTTTTATCGTGTCCGCATCAAGGCGAAGACAAGACAGGCGGCTGAGACGATCGCCCGAAGTCTTTTAGAGAAAGGCTATACCGGAATCATCTTCGAGGAGCAATGAAGGCCTATCTTTTTCTCTTGAAAAGATAGGCGCATTCCCTCAATTTGTTTTCGTTCCCGTCATGCGCAGCGTAGCGGCTGCCGCTCCAGAGGCAGGCCGAGCCAAACTCTCCCTTTTTGTTGAGGGCATAGAAATTCAACCCAAAATTGGGCAGGCCATCCTGGTTGAGAAGGTGGGGTTGGAGTTTGGTCGTCTGAACGATTTTTTCCAGGGCCTTGAGGCAGGATTCTTCGGGAGAAAATCCCTGGCTCATGAAATTGACGACCTGATAGCTGCCGCAGTTGAGGATGTTGGCTTCTCCTCTTCCTGTGGAGCCGGCTGCACCGGTGGTGTTATCGACATAAAGTCCGGCGCCGATGATGGGCGAATCCCCTACCCGACCCGGCAGCTTAAAGGCCAGGCCGCTCGTTGTGGTGACCCCGGACAAATCGCCCTTGTTGTCTACGGCGATACAATTGATCGTCCCATAAGAAGATACAAAAGGCTGCAGCTCGGCAGCGAGTTTGTCGGACTTGGGCGGAAACCAATTGTCTTTGTCGGAAAGCGTCTCCTTCCAGCGGAGCCATATTTCTCTCGCCTTATCGGTGAGGAGGTTTTCTTCCTTGAAACCATGGGCCAGGGCGAATCTCAGGGCTCCCTTCCCCACGAGGAGAACATGGTCGGTCCTTTCCATAACCAGCTTGGCGACCTTTGAGGGCGTTTTTATGTTCCTCAAAGCAGCCACGGCGCCGGCATTGTGGGTGGGGCCATGCATTACTGAAGAGTCAAGTTCGACGACACCATCCTCATTGGGAAGCCCTCCGTATCCGACCGACATATCGTTAGGATCTTCTTCGACGATATTGACTCCGGCGATAACGGCGTCCAGAGGGTCGGATCCCTGCCGGAGAAGCTCCATGGCTTTTTCTGTGGCCCTGAGGCCATTCCCGCTGGCGACCACGCGCATTCCGGCCGGCCCGGCACTCTGGCGTTTTCCCAGGAGATTGTTGCCCCGCGCCAGAAGCGAAACCGCCGTCAGACCCATTCCTGTTTTCAGAAAGTTTCTTCTCGATAATTTAGACATGCGCGAACCTCCTTTATCGGGCGCTAAGGTTTTACATTACCCAAGTTGTCACTGAGATGCAACCTGTTTGAGGAGGGTGTTTGACAAGGGGGAGGCTTTGGATTAAAACCTACTTCCATGACTTTCCCAAGAAGAGTCCTCATCTCCGCCTCTCTTTTTCATGCGCTCAATGATTCTGCTACTGTGGCCATTCCGATGGTTTTTCCTCTTCTTTATAATCAGCAATTCATCATCCACGATTATACTCAAATCGGCCTTTTGTCGAACTTCGGGCTTCTGACCACCTTCCTTTTTCAGATTCTCGTGGTTCACTTTTCTCATCGTTTCGATTACAGGTCCATTCTCGCCTCGAGCTTTGTGGGCATCTCCCTGACTCTTGTCTTGATTTCCTTTTCCTCAAGCTATGCTTTTCTTTTCCTCCTCTATCTTTTCTTCCGCGTCTTCGGCAGTTTCTATCACACCCTCGGCCTGGCCTGGGTTTCGCGGACACATCCGAGCCACGGGATCGATTTAGCCATGGGCATTCAGAGCGGGTCCGGGAACCTGGGTGTCTTTCTGGCTTTTATATCTGTCGGGTTCTTGGCCCAGAAATTCAACTGGCGGCTTCCCCTTCTCGCTTGGTCTGCAATCTGTTTCCTGTTAGGGCTGGTGAGCTTTCTTTTAGTCAAGAAGTTGTCTTTTCAAACGGATGACCTCGGGCGTCTTGATTTTTCCTCCTGGCACGAAACGGTCAGGAAAATTCGAAAACATGTCATCGGGTTTATGTTTGGGGGGGCTTGCTGGAGCGTGACGATCTATTTCGCCCCCTCCCTTCTCAATCATAAATTTAACATTCCCCTGGGGAAGACGGGGCTCTATCTGGCCCTGTGGATCGGCCTCGGAACCGTTATATCCTATTTTTTCGGCCATTTGAGCCAAAAATTCGGCCGGTCAAGAATCTATAAAACTGGGTTCATAGGCGCTTCTCTCTCGCTTCTTCTGCTGGGAGCATCGAACAAGCCTTTATGGGCTGTCCTTGGCCTTTTCCTGTTCGGAAGTTTCCTTTTTATCCTTTATCCCGCGCTGCAGTCTTATGTAGGCAATACGGTGCCTCCCAAGAGTCAGCACCAGGCTTTCAGCGTCGTTTCCAATATCCAGATGATTTCCGGGGCGGTCATATCTCTTCTGGCCGGGATCCTCTCGGACAGGTTTGGAATAGCTTCGCCTTTCCTGGTCATGGGATTCTTGGGCCTGGGCGCTTCTCTTTTTTATTTCTTCCCCCTCGTCAAACTCAATTCTTCAAGGGCCTGAAAAAGCCTTCGCATCGAGTCGGGCCGCAGAGCTTCAACCGCTCGTACCTGCGGGTTGATTCTCCCGGTTTCTCTGTAGTCATTCGTGGCTGCAAATAGAGCCGATTTCAGAAAGGCCGAGATTGCAGTTACCGTCGATCATCCCCGGATAAGCCTAAAGCCCGGAAGCGTCCACAGACGAATCCCCGGAAAAAAATGGGCTGCGTGAGGAGAGCATTTCTGCTAAAATAGTCCGCCGGCGCTCGGACACACTGTCAGGAAGTAAGGAAGAAGGATGAAAAAAGGGGTTCAAAACATATTCTCTGAGGTGTCCGGCACCTACGAGCTGGTCAATCATGTTCTGACCTTTGGACTGGATATTCTCTGGCGGAAGAGAGCTTCAAAAGAAGCGGCCAAGGCGCGCGGCAGTTTATGGCTGGATGTCTGCAGCGGCACGGGTGAATTTGCCCACAGCCTTCGGACGAGAGCTCGAGGAGAAGCAAGAGTAGTGATTGTTGATTTCTGTCCGTCCATGGTCCGGCTGGCCACGGAAAAAAGGGGTCAGGATAAATTCCTGGTGACAATAGCGGATGCCCTCCAGCTACCTTTTCCTGATGAGACATTCGACTTGGTGACGATTTCTTTCGCGACGCGAAATATCAACCTCTCCCGCCCAGTCTTGACTCGGAATTTTCAAGAGTTTTATCGCCTTCTCAAACCGGGAGGGCGTTTCGTCAACCTGGAGACAAGCCAGCCGGGCCGCAAGTTCATCAGAAAGCTCTTTCATGGCTACGTTCGTACCGTGGTCAAGCCGGTCGGCTATCTCCTGTCCGGATCAAGAGCGGGGTATACCTACCTTTCCGCGACGATCCCCAGGTTTTATGGGCCTGAGGAATTGGCCGGCATTCTGGCGGAGGCAGGGTTCGGTCAAGTTACCTGGAAGCCTCTTTTTTTCGGAATGGCGGCCATCCATGTGGCGCTTAAGAAGGGGTGAATTGTCGTGGCCGGACAATTGATGTAAGATAAAACCTCGAGCAAGCCTTGCGTTGGGATCTTGAGCGGTACTGTGTTTAAAAAAGGCCTCAAAATTTTGAAAGCCACGGTGGCGGTCTCTTCTGATCGAAAATCCCTTCTCCCTTCCTTCCCCTGGCCCGTCGAAGTCAAATCGTTGCTCACGGATTTTAACAAAGTCGAAGAAATCCCCTATTCCTCGAAAGCAGACGGCTCCATAACGATCAACGACATTCCTGATAAAGACCCTTCGTATCGCTTGGCTGGGACGAAAGCCGCCTTCAAGGGACCTTTTGTCAGGCTGGCCCGGCGGGCCTCGGACTTGAGGTTCAGCCTTTGGGGAAACCAGGGCTTTCTCTACCGTTTCACGCTCTTCCTCCTCGAAAAAAAACACCACATCTATAGCCTCCACGCCTGCGCCCTTTGCCAACTCGAAAGAAACAGGCTCTTTATTGTCGCCGGAGGGGCTGGGAGCGGCAAGACCGTTTATCTTCTCAGCGGGTTAGAACAAGGGCTGTCCCTTTTTTCAACCGAGACCGTCCAGTTCAAAAAGGAAGGATGTCATTTCCGCTGGTATATGGGCTCCCTCGTTGATAACATCAGACTGGGGACCCTGAGACATCATTTTCCGCGCTTTCTCTCTGCCGTCTTGCCCTCAAATTCCGGGAATGAATGGCAGAAGAAGATGGCGGTAGATCTTTCCTCGTTTCAAAGCCGGGAGGCAGCTCTCGTCGACCCCGAGGTCATCATTCTATTCCCCAGGCTTGAGGAGGGGCGCGCTGATTTTGTTCTCAACCCGGTCGCAGGCCCGCGGCAGGCCGTCAAGGCTCTGTTTGACAATATTTCCGAGAAGTTGGCCTCGACCTGCATCCTTTATGATACGCTGCCTCTTTTAAGCTTTGACAGGCCGGAGCTGGCGAAAGCCCGGCTCGAGGCGTCTCGAGAACTTGTCCGCCACAAGAGCGTCGTCCTTTGCGCGACGGTCCTTTCCAGCCCGCGGTCCTGCTGGGGAGATATTATGCAGCACGAATTCTGGAAAAGGAGATGAGCATGTCTGAAAAAGCATGGGAAGGAGCTTTCGAAATGCCCTGTCCGGGGAGATGCCGGAAGCCGAGAACGACGGGTCTGACGATGGTGATCGATAAAGGTCTGGGGAGGAATCAGGTCGAAGATTTGATCCAATGTGCCGGCGATTACATTGATATTATCAAACTGACTTTTGGGACTTCTGCCTTCTATGATAAAGACCTGCTCAGAAAGAAAAATGAACTGATCTCCTCCTCGGGAATTGAGGTCATGCCGGGGGGCACTTTTCTCGAAGTCGCCGTCTGGCAGAAGACCTTGAGTTCCTACCTGAAGAGGGCCCAGGAGTTGGGGTTCACCACCATCGAAGTCTCGGACGGGACGATTAAAATGGACAAGCGGACGAGGGAAGAAGCGATCCGGCAGGCTTTAGACCAAGGGTTTAAAGTCATCACCGAAGTCGGAAAGAAAGACCCTAAAGAAGCCCTCCCCATCAAGCTTATCCACCAACTAATCGCCGCGGACCTGGCCAACGGCGCTTTCAAAGTCATCATCGAAGCCCGGGAAGCGGGTCGGGGCGTCGGAATTTTTGACCGGGAAGGCAGGACTAAAAAGGACGAAATCGACCGCATCCTTTCCGGCGGCGCCGATATCAATGACCTTATTTGGGAAGCCCCCCTCAAAAACCAGCAGCAGGACCTCATCCTCCGGTTTGGCCTGAACGTCAACCTGGGGAACATTCCTCCAGAGGAGGTCTTGGCCCTGGAGGCATTGAGGCAGGGGGTTCGGGGTGATACTTTGAAGCGCGCTTATCTAGAGAGAAAGGCCGTCAAAGTTTAAAAAAGAAAAGAAACCGCTTCTCTCGTTCTTCTAGAAACTGAATCAGGACCGTGTGTTCTCCTTCGGGCACTTCGAAGCTCAAAGAATCACCTTCAAAAATCCGTTTTATTTGATTATCCAACAGGAATTGATATTTCCCATATTTTAAAAAGTTGATTTTTATCTTTCTTGATTCCAGGGCTTTTAATTCAAACGAGACCTCGTTTTCCGAATAAAGAAAATGGCGAAAAACAACGCCGCCATTGGACCTGACAATTTCCTTCTCTTCTTCGATGAGTTTAATTCTTGAGGAAGATACCTCAACCTGGTAATGCCTGCCTTGGATGGAAAGGCGGGAGAGTTTTCCCTTTCTTTCCGGTTCGAGCATCCCGAAACGGAAGCCCTCCCAAGGGGTAAAATCCAGGTATTCTTCGAGAGCGATCAGGGCAAACAGAGGACCCCAGCTTTGGTATCTCTGACCTCCTGCTTCCCCGGTGCGAGAATCAAAATTTTCCGGACAGAGCTGAAAATTTTTCCAGCTGCGGAGGAAAAGATCGGAGCTCTTCTTGGCGAATTCTGAGGCCACGGCATCAAACCCGTACGCTTTCAATCCTTGATAAACAAGATAGTTTGTCGGCGGCCAGATCGTTCCTCTCCAGTACTGCTGGTCTTTAAATAATGGGTCGTCGCGGGAGATTGTGGGAAGAATATAGTCCCCCCAGAATTCCTTGGGGTTGAGCAAATGCTTGACCATCTCGAGGGCCCGCTTCTGATCGGGTATTCGGGCGAGAAGCGGATAAAAGTTCGAGGCCGCTTTCCTTGTCGAGAACCTGCCGTTCCAATGCCGGTCAAAATAGAACCCCTCCCGTTCATTCCAGAGCTTGCTGTTGATGAGGTCCTTCATCCGCTCGTATTCTTCAAGATACAAATCGTAGTCTTCAGGCATGTTCAGGATGTTAGCCATCTCGGAAAGGCAGTAGGCATCCAGGGCATACAGACAATTGAGGTCCAGGCAGTTCATGGTCATGGTTCCCGTTTCTTCACTGAAGGATGCCTCTTCCCAATTGGGCAGGTCGTCCTGGCCTGACTCCCACATGGCCCTCGTTTTTCCGTCGGCTTTTACCTCCCAAGGAAGAAAAGTCCTGGCGACGAGTCCTGCATCCGAGCCCCATTCCAAGAGGCCGTCCCTGTTGCCGTCGCGGCGGGGCTGTCCGTCCGGTTTGGGTGCCTTCCAGAAAGAATGCCATTTCTTCAGATAGGGATAAGCAAACTTGAGCAGGTCAAGGTCCCCAAGCTTCCCGAAAAGTTTCAAGACGACATAGCTGCCGACCGGAGGCTGAGACCGGTCGGGCGTTCCCGAAAACCGGCCGCGCCAGTTTGGAATGTTGCCGTTCGGATATTGCGTTTCCAGCACAGCTTTGACGACGTCCCGGACATGCCGGGCGCTTTCCGTGGATAATTCGAGAGCGTTAAAGAAGGAATCCCATTCGAAGATCGTCCACTGGCCCGGTGCGCCGTTGGGCTGGGGAAAGATCCAGCGCCGTCCGGCAGGCGTATAGAGGCGGTGCTGATCGGGCTGGTAGAGGACCATCCAGAAAAGGTTGTTGGTGATCGCCTCGGCGACGCCCTTGAAAAGGCCGTCGACGTTGACCCTGTTGTTGTCATATCTCGCTTCCTCTTCCTCCAGAAACGAGTCGATCGTTTTTATATTCTTGTAGCGGTAGATGTGGTCGCTGAGGGTTTTAAAGTTATCGCCCACAGCGGCGATAAAGTAGAGTGTATTCTCCTCTTCCATCGAAAAAGCGAGGGAAACGTCCTTTCCGTCCGAGGATGCCCGGGCCTCTCCTGTCCGGTCAGTCCAGAAGAGATAACGAACGTTTCCGCTCCCTTCACTTTCGCCCTGGATTTGACCGTCAGGCAGGACGCCGTATTTTCCTGAGAGGTTCCAGGGAAAATAGTGAGCCACTTGGAGTTGGACATATTTCGGCGCCAGGATGCGGCCGATGACGGTCTTTTCGTCGCGGCGAGACCACTCCATGGTCAGGGTATCGGATTTGGATGCCGGCTTAATCAGGACAGGGGTATCATTATTCTGTCCAAAAGGAAGGCCCAGGTCGGCCTTGATTCTTGCGTACTGACCGTCGGGAGATTGAGGGCCGACTTCTGAGACGAGGTAAAAGAGGTCGTAACCTTCGGCGGTCTGGTTTTCTTTTTGGACTTTCAAAGACAGGGCGAAGACGACGTCTTTGGAAGGGGCTAAGACCAAACCGAACCAATTCTTGGCCTCCAAAGCGCCGATGTACACGTCTTTCCAGGGATAAAAAATCTCCCCGCGGAGAAGAGCGCTTGTCTGGAAAAACAAGCAGAGGCAGCCCAGGAACAAAACGACTTTTTTCAGGAGATTCATTTTTTTTAAGTAACTCCGGTCTTCTCTTTCTCCTTTAATTTACGGCAAAACTGGAGATAAATCAACGTAGGTTAGGCGCTCAGAGTTTCCTTTTTCTCCCGGAGGGGGACTGCAAGCCCTAGTCTGTCGGCAACCCGTTCTTGATATAGTCTGTGAGCGCCCTGATGAAAATGTCCAGCTCGGGCAACGTCGTATAGATGCTGGGGGTTACACGGATCGCTTTCACTTCATCAGGCAAAGTGAACATCGCTTGATAAACTTTGTGCTTTTCGAAGAGGACTTGAGAGAGCCGGCTCATGTCCATCTTTTCGACCAGGAACGTCCCGATGCCGCACGATTGCTCTCTCCTTCTCTTTTTATTTCTGTCCTTATTCATATCTCAGGTCAAGTCCAAGTGTCAAACCCTCGCCTCGCAAAAATTAGGATCCATAAGATTTTGAACTTTAGAAAAAGATTGAGCTACAATAGCACAAGCTGTTAAAAAAATGATCGTGGAAATGAACTGCCGGATAAAGGGTCTCGGGGCATGAAAAAAAGTACAGTCGCCCTGGTGCGGTATCCTGATTATGAACCCGGGAACTTATCCCGTTCTATCCGCCGGAGCCTCGACCTTTCTGGGCGGGTTGAGCGCGTTCTTGAAACCACGAAGCAAGGTTTTCGTCAAAGTCAATCACCTCTCCCCCGCTTCGCCTCCGGAGAAAGCAGTTTACACCCATCCCCTTTTTGTGCAGGAAGTGTTACGCCTGTTGAAAGATTATGACGTTGATACGACTGTGGGCGATGAGGTCTTCTCGCAGATGTTAGTTGACCTTTTTTCTTGCGTCCCGCCGCATTTGACCATCATGGACGCTGTCGTGGGCATGGAAGGCGAAGATCCCTCAGCAGGAGTTCCTAAGAAGATTGGCCTTATCCTCGGGAGCACGGACGCTGTCGCCTTGGACGCTGTGGTCACCAGGATCGTCGGCTATGAGCCGGGGCGTATATTCACGACTTATTACGCTCAGAAGAGAGGGCTAGGGGCGGGAGACATCGCAATTGTCCCAAGAAAAGGAGGTGGAGGCGGGGGTCTCGAGCCTTATAAAAGCTGTCGAAAAGGCAGATAGAAAACAAACCCCGCCCGGCCTTATTTTTCCAGCCATCGAGAACGACAGCGCAAAAGATACCTCCATCACTACTGGCCATCTTGAGAGGATCTGCGATCATGCCACCAATATCGCCCAGGATGTGATATATATGGTCAAAGCGCGCGTCGTCAAACACCATCCTGAGGATTTAAAGGAGACCTGAGCCGGACTATGATTTTTCTGCCGCTTTAAAGGGATTTTTCGGTCGAATACCTCTATCCTAGGCTAATTTCTTTCCTTCCTTGACTCGGGTTATGGACCGATGAGATATCTCTTGCGGGGTCGGCAGCTTGATTTCTGAGCTCAACGGAGAGAGAAATCGTGCAACCCTACGATAAGGGAATTCTGTCTATGATTTAAACTAAACCCTGCTCCATCATGGCCCGGGCGACTTTGAGAAACCCGCCGATATTCGCGCCGTTGACATAGTTGCCCGGAGTTCCGTAGGCTTTAGCTGCTTCAACGCAAGTTTTATGGATGCTTTTCATAATCTTATGGAGACGCTGATCGACTTCTTCTCTCGTCCAGCTCAGGCGCATGCTGTTTTGACACATCTCGAGCCCGGAGGTCGCCACTCCTCCTGCGTTGGCTGCTTTTCCCGGGCCAAAAAGTATTTTGGCATCAAGAAAGGCCTGGATGCCTTCTACTGAAGTGGGCATGTTGGCGCCTTCCGCGACAACATAAACGCCATTCTTGATGAGGTTTTTAGCATCTTTGGCATTTATCTCGTTCTGAGTGGCACTCGGGAACGCGCAGTCGGCTTTATTATTCCAGAGAGGATTAAAATCGAAATCTGAGGTAAAGGGAGTATAGGTCACACCCTTATACTTATCGGCATATTCTTTGATGCGGCCGCGCCGGACATTCTTCAGGTCCATAATGAAGGCCAATTTTTTATCATCGATTCCGGCGGGGTCATAGATGTATCCGTTGGAATCGGATAATGTGAGCACCTTGCCTCCCAGCTGATTAATCTTTTCCACAGTATACTGGGCCACATTACCGCTGCCGGAAACTAAACACGTCTTTCCCTCAAAGGTTTGCTTTCTTGTGGCGAGCATCTCGGCAGCAAAATAAACAGCGCCGTATCCTGTGGCTTCAGGCCGGATTAGCGAACCACCCCAGTCTAATCCTTTCCCCGTGAAGACTCCGGTAACTTCGTTTTTCAACTTTCTGTATTGCCCGTAGAGGAAGCCGATTTCCCGGCCACCGACTCCAATGTCTCCTGCGGGAACGTCTGTATCAGGGCCGATGTGCCGGAAAAGTTCGTTCATGAAGCTCTGGCAAAGACGCATAACCTCATTGTCGCTTTTTCCTTTTGGGTCAAAATCGCAGCCGCCTTTGCTTCCGCCCATGGGGAGGGTTGTCAGGCTATTTTTAAAGACCTGTTCGAAAGCCAGAAACTTGAGAATGCCAAGGTTCACCGTCGGGTGAAAGCGAAGTCCGCCTTTGTAGGGGCCGATGGCACTGTTCATCTGAATCCTGTAACCACGGTTGACATGAATTTCCCCGGCATCATCCATCCAACTCACACGGAACATGACCACCCGTTCAGGCTCCACTATTCGTTCCATGATCTTGGCTTTGCGGTACTCTGGATGATGCTCCAGGACTAAGGACACAGATTCAACGACTTCCTGGACAGCCTGATGGAATTCGGGCTGGGCGGGGTTTTTGGCGATGACTTCGGACATAAAGTCAGAAACATAATGGCTCATACACAATTCTCCTTTTTTATGAATTTTGACAAGACTGAAGTATGAATAACTTCATTTCATCACTAACTACTCCAGAATTATTATGAATTTATTTGGGTTTTGTTTCGATTTTAATAAAAAATCATTGTGCGTTTGCGGTGGGGGGTAGCGCCTAAGACAATTATTGCGCCCCCTTAGAGGCTCCTTGACATTTGAAATAGCTCAGGGTATTTATTAAAAGAGAGAAGATAAAAAAAGTCTATTTATGTGTCGTTGACTATTGTGGAGAAAGGGAAGATCGGATGAGCAATAAATCATTTAACTCTTTTGAAATGGCACAGTCCCAGTTTGATAAGATTGCCCATTTGCTCGGATTAAATGCTGCCGCCAGAGATTTTTTACGGTGGCCTATGAGAGAGTATCAATTCCTTATCCCCCTCCGCATGGATGACGGCCAAATCAAAATCTTCCGGGGTTTTCGCGTTGTCCATAATGACGCCAGAGGTCCTGGAAAGGGAGGCATTCGCTTTCATCCTCAGGAATCTATTGATACGGTTCGCGCACTGGCCATGTGGATGACGTGGAAATGTGCTTTGATCGATATTCCTTTGGGTGGGAGTAATGGAGGCATTGCTTGTGACCCTCATAACCTGAGCCAGCGCGAACAGGAGCAGATCTGTCGGGGCTGGGTGAGGCAATTGGTCAGAGATTTGGGGCCTCACATTGATGTGCCTGCTCCAGAGGTCATGACCAATGCCCAGTATATGTTATGGATGCTGGATGAGTACGAGACGATAAGAGGGGAAAAGCTCCCCGGGTTTATCACGGGCAAGCCCGTCGGCATGGGAGGTTCTCTCGGCCGCTTGGAGGCGACTGGTTTCGGTCTGGCATTTACTCTGCGCGAAGCCCTTAAAGAGCTGGGTGTTTCCCCCGAAGATACAACGGCCAGCGTGCAGGGATTTGGCAATGTCGGCCAACAGGCGATCCGGCTTTACCAACAGATGGGCGGCAAGGTGATCTGCGTCTCTTGCTGGGATCAGAAAGATGGAACTTCCTATTCCTACAGAAAAGAGTCAGGCGTTGATCTCGGCAGCCTTTTGAGTATTACCGATCGCTTCGGGGGCATTGACAGGAGAAAAGCTCCTGGTCTTGGTTACGAAGTGCTGCCGGGAAGCGCTTGGCTCGAACAGGATGTCGATATCTTGATTCCGGCGGCCTTAGAAAATCAAATTACCCATGACAACGTGAAGAAGATTCGTCCAAGAGTGAAGGTTATCGCCGAAGGGGCGAATGCGCCGACGACTTCCGAGGCGGACAAAGTGATGGCGGAGCGCCATATTTTCCTGATTCCCGATATTCTGGCGAATGCGGGGGGTGTCACCTGCAGCTATTTCGAGCAGGTGCAGAGCAATATGAATTATTATTGGGAAAAAGATGAGGTCCTGGGTAAACTGGATGTTAAGATGACCGGCGCCTTTAATTCCGTTCTCGACCTGGCTAAGAAAAAAAACTTATATATGCGTGACGCCGCCTTTTTCATCGCCATTGCCCGTGTCGCCCGAGCCTGCCAAGACAGAGGCTGGGTCTGACAGTGGCGACGACCTGATGTCAAAAACATGAAAGCGGTCTTCTCCGAGACTCTGACACCGTTCGATCGTCAGTTTTTCACAGGCAAAGAAAAATATACTCTCATAGGAAGGGGGGAGCTGGGAGGAAAAGCCCACGGTCTGGCTCACCTTAAGCAGATTCTTGAAACCCAGATTTGCCCCCAGTTCTTGCCTGAAATTCAAGTCGTCATACCCACCCTGACAGTTATCACTACGGATTTTTTTGACCTCTTTATGGAGGAAAATAACCTCTCTGAAGTGGCTTTTTCTGACTGGCGCGATGACCTCGTCGCCCAGGCCTTCCAAAGGGCGGAATTACCCGCTCAACTTGTGGGTGACCTGAGGGCACTCATCGCCCAAGTCCATACGCCTTTGGCGATCAGATCGTCGAGTCTGCTCGAAGACGCGATGTTTGAGCCTTTTGCGAGCGTCTACGCGACCAAGATGATTCCCAACAATCAACTGGACACAGATACCCGTTTTAGAAAGCTTGTTGAGGCCATCAAGTACGTCTATGCTTCGACTTTTTTTAAAGAAGCCAAAAATTATATGCTGGCCACAAAACATACCTCAGTCGATGAAAAGATGGCGGTTATCATCCAAGAAGTGGTTGGGACTCGCCACGGACATCGTTTTTATCCTCACATCTCGGGCGTCGCTCGCTCTTACAATTTCTATCCGCTGGGCCATGCCAAGCCGGGCGATGGTGTGATTGACCTGGCGCTTGGATTGGGCAAGATTATCGTCGATGATGGAATCGGCTGGTCTTATTCGCCGGCCTGTCCCCAGGCTAATCCTCCGTACATTTCCCTGAGCGAGCTCTTAGAACAATCTCAGACTGAATTTTGGGCTATCCATATGGGTCAACCATTGGAATATGATCCCATCAAAGAAACAGAATACCTGCTCAAATTCAACCTAAAAGATGCGGAGAGGGATGGAACCTTACGTTTCATTGCCTCCACCTACAGGCCTCAAGATGAAAAAATTGTTTTTGGAATTACCGAGAAAGGTCCGCGGCTTATTGATTTTGCTCCCATCCTGAAATATGACCTCATTCCGCTGAACAAAATGCTCCGGACTCTCCTGAAAACCTGCGAGAACGCTCTGGAAAGGATGGTTGAGATTGAATTTGCCCTGACGCTGGATGAGAAGCACGGGGCGCCTGCCCGCTTTGGCTTTTTGCAGGTCAGGCCGATGGTCGTTTCAGAAGCCAAGGTTGATGTCTCTCTGGCCGAGTTGTCCGGAGAGAAAGTGCTCCTGGCCTCTGAATCCGTTTTGGGCAACGGGATTCTTGACACACTTCGAGATATCGTCTTTGTCAAACCAGAAAGATTCAGCGTTAACCAGACGGAGACAATTGGTGCTCAATTAGAAGAGTTCAATGGTCAATTGGTCGCCTCCAGCGCCCCCTATCTCCTGATCGGTTTTGGCCGCTGGGGCTCTTCTGATCCTCAAGGCGGTATCCCGGTCAATTTTGGGCAAATCTGCGGCGCGAAGGTTATCGTCGAATCCACTTTGCCGGAAATGAATTTTATGCTCAGCCAGGGGTCGCACTTTTTTCATAATATCACCAGCTTCCGGGTTTTCTATTTTTCTGTGCCTCATTGGGAAAAGTATGCTATTGATTGGAATTGGCTGAGACAACAAAAGGTTGTCTCCGAGACAGATTTTATTTGCCATAGCCAAATTTCTTCTCCTTTGAAAATTAAAGTGGATGGCAGGACGAGCCGAGGAGTCATCTCTTATGCCTGATCAAACAAAAAATATCGATAATTTGATTTGGTTCCTCTCCGAGAGGGCCAAAGAGCTTAACTGTCTCTATAAAATTGAAGAACTTTTGAACAATCCGGATGCTCATCTAAGGGACATCTGCAGGGGCATTATCGAAGCCATCCCTCCCGGCTGGCAATACCCGGATATCTGTGTCGCCAAGATCACTCTTGAGAATCACTCCTGCCAATCGCCCCATTTCAGGGAGACATCATGGATGCAGTTTGCCGACATCGAAGTTCAGGATAAAAAGATAGGCAGAATCAGTGTTTATTATACGGCCGAAATGCCGCACGCGGATGACGGGCCTTTTCTTAAAGAAGAGACGAAACTGCTCGGGACCATAGCCGACCGGCTTGGGCATTACATCATGTACAATAGGATGAAGCAAGCTTTCCAAGAGTATCAAGTTGCCAGACGAGAACTCTCCGGACACAGGGCCGAAGAGTGGCGCGTGGCCTTAAATTTTTTGCGCCAGACGAATAAAAATCTCTTTTTAGACATTTCACGCCGGATGCTGAATTTATTATGCTGGAGCGGAATTAGTGAAGCCGAGAGGCTCCTGCAAAAATCAAGCGGTGGGCCAAGAGGCAAAGTCGAGAGGGGCCTGGCCGAGGAAAATCGTCCCAACCAGAAAAGTGCGATGGCGTTCACCGACAAACTCAGCGATGAAACGTTTAAACTTGCGGTTAAACACTTAACCCATGAACAGATACTCGCCAATATTCAAAAATGGATCCAGGAAGACAGGCTTAGTTTTTTAGTTCAAATCACCAATAGAAATCTCTCGCTGGCCAAGGTTGTTGACGCCATCAGACGTTATCATCATATTGCCGCAGAGGGAATTGAATTGCCCCCCGCCAGCAAGAGAGGGGTCCAAGTCTCTTTAATCAGGCGTTTTCTTTCGACCCGGCAAGAATTCATCAATACGGCCGTTGAGTTCCTCAAGATTGATGATTTCTATGAAGTTTTAGATCATATCGTTTATTCTCCAGAAAGCCAGGGAAGATTGGGCGGGAAAAGCTCGGGCTTGTTCTTAGCGAAGCACATCGTCCAGAAATGCTCTCCTTCTCTCGATCACCTTGGTAACGTAAAAGTCCCTAAGACCTGGTATATATCTTCAGATGGACTGTTGAGTTTTCTCAGCTACAATAACCTCGATGAAGTTATCGAGCAAAAATACAAAGATGTCAATCAGGTGAGTCTGGAATATCCTCATATCATTCAAACCTTTAAGAGTTCCAGCTTTCCCACGGAAATTATTCAAGGCCTCTCTGTGGTTTTGGATGATTTCAAGGACCAGCCTCTGATTGTCCGAAGTTCAAGCCTGCTCGAAGATAGAATGGGAGCGTCATTTTCAGGGAAATATAAGAGTCTATTCCTGGCGAATCAAGGGAGTAAGCGAGACCGTTTGGACGCGCTCATGGACGCTATTGCTGAAGTCTACGCCTCGACCTTTGGCCCGGACCCGATCGGATATCGTGCCGAGCGAGGTTTGCTCGATTTCGCCGAGGAAATGGGGATCATGATTCAAGAGGTTGTGGGGACTCGGGCAGGTGATTATTTCATGCCCGTCTTTGCCGGAGTCGCTTTCAGCCGAAATGAGTTTCGCTGGTCCCCTCGGATAAGGCGCGAAGATGGCTTGCTCCGTCTTGTCCCTGGGCTGGGGACCCGCGCTGTCGACCGGACAGGCGACGATTACCCTGTTTTGACTGCCCCTGGCCAAGCTGGACTTCGCGTGAATGTCTCGGTTGATGAAATCGTCCGCTATGCTCCCAAGAAGATTGATGTGATCAATCTGAAAACAAACACTTTTGAGACAGTGGAGATTAAGGAACTCTTGAAGAAATTTGGCCAAGAAATACCGGGCGTTGAAAAAATGGTTTCCGTCTATGACGGTCAGCGAATTGGCAAGCCATTGGGCCAAAACATTGACTTTGAGAAAGATGACTTGATCGTCACTTTTGAGGGTCTGCTCATGGATACGCCGTTCATCCCTAAATTAAGATCTATTCTCAAAATACTCGAAGAAAAACTCAATACGCCCGTGGATATCGAGTTTGCCTCTGACGGGAAAGATTTTTACCTCCTGCAATGCCGGCCCCAAAGCTATTTTGAGGGTTGCGAGCCGGCTGCGATTCCCAAAGACATTCCCAGAGAAAAGATCTTGTTTTTCAGTAACCGTTTCGTTTCCAACGGCAGGGTGCCCGATATCACGCACATTATCTATGTGGACCCTCAAAGCTATGACGAACTCAAAGATGAATCATCTTTGTTGGCCGTGGGGCGGGCAGTCGGAAGACTCAATAAACTCTTGCCCAGACGCCGATTCATTCTTATGGGACCCGGGCGCTGGGGAAGTCGGGGAGACATTAAGTTGGGCGTAAAGGCCACTTATGCCGATATCTCGAATACGGCCGTGCTCGTTGAGATCGCCCGGAAAAAAGGGAACTATTTGCCCGACCTTTCCTTTGGCACCCATTTCTTTCAGGACCTGGTCGAAGCCGAGATCCGCTATCTGCCTCTTTATCCCGATGAAAAAAACGCTCTCTTCAACGAGCCCTTTTTCAAGAATTCTGTCAATATCCTTCCGCAAGTTTTGCCCGATTTTGCTTTCCTGGCCGACACCGTTAGGGTCATCGATATTCCCAAGAACACGGATGGCCTTGTCCTGAGGGTGTTGATGAACGCCGACCAGGATGAAGCCGCGGGAATATTGGTCAGCCCTTCCCTCCCACCGCAAGCGCCCCTTATCGCTCAGGCTCAGAGCGAAAAACAACCAGAAAATTTTTGGGCTTGGCGGTTACAGATGGCAGAACTCATTGCTTCGCAGCTTGACCCCCTTCGTTTTGGCGTCAAGGGGTTTTATGTTTTTGGCAGCACGAAAAATGCCACCGCCCGCCCGCAGAGCGATATTGATCTGCTCATTCATTTTCAGGGCACAAAAAAACAGCGTCAAGAGCTTGTGGTGTGGCTGGAGGGCTGGAGCCTGGCTTTGGACGAGATCAATTACCAGAAAACCGGCCGCAGGTCAGGGGGTCTCCTCGATATCCATATCATCACGGATGAGGATATCGCAAATAAGGAGAGTTACGCTTTAAGAATCGGTGCCGTCACTGACGCCGCGAGAGCACTTCCTTTGAGGAAGCCTGGACAGCCGAGCTAGAGGAGCTGCCGGGTTGCCGCCTCCAAGTTATCGGGGTCAAATCGAACAAGAGCGAGTTCAGGGCCGTTGTGGGCTGCTGATAAGCAATGGGTGCGGCCTATCAAATCTCGCCAGGAACGTGATAGTCCGGCAGATTCATGGATATGGCCATGCAGGGTGAGCAGGGGCTGGCGAGCTTCAATAAAGCGCCGGATAGCAATGCTGCCCACATGCTGATCAAGCGAGACATGATCAATCTTCTTGCCTTCTAACGCCGCAACGTCGAGTTTTGTGTTGTATGGGGGAGCATGGAAAAGAAAAATAGCCCGGTCAAGGTTTTCCTCTGCGGCCAGATGAGTCAGGTCATTTTGAATGGTGTCATATCTTTTTTCTTGATCTGGAACAGGAAAGGAACGCACTCCCTCCTCGGGGGAAATGCAGCCGGGGTCCACATAGCGGGAAACATCGTAGCGCTCCCAATCCTTAAGACGGAAAGGCGTCGGAGGAACATAAGCGTAGCCATAGACAAGAAAATTCTTGAACTCGACCTTTCTGTTATGGACATACTCCCAGACCTCTTGAGCTTGTGCCTCTAAAACGGTCGCCTCATCAGAGCGGGGGTCATCATTGCCCATGATCAGGAAAATTCTGGGATAAGCGTCCTTGAGCTCGTCGCGCAGGCGAACTAATTGTTTCACGAGATAATCACTGATAAAATTCTGAGGAAAGACGCGGGCAAACTTAGAGCGAGCGAATCCCAAAGGGAGGAAATCGCCGCCGATGAACAGAGCCTCAGGGCGTTCCGCGGAGACAGTGTGGAAAAGTCTTTGATAGCGCTTGGCGACACCATGCAAGTCAGAAACAAAAAAACAAAGAGTCACTGTCTGTTCCTTGATAATCTAGGAACTGGATTCCGCCTCAAATTTATATCCGACGCCGCGGACCGTGTGAATATATTTTCTGGCGTTACCGAGCTTTTTTCTTATTCCTGTGATTTGATAATCCACAACCCTTTCAGTAATAGAATAGTTGTCCTCGCGGACATGATCTAAAATCCGAGAACGCGTGAAAACTTGATTTGGCTTTCCGGCCAATAAGGAAAGGATGTCGAATTCGGTTTTGGTGAGGGCGATTTTTTCCCCGTCGACAACGACTTCGTAGGCATCCAGCCTGATCATCAAGCCGTCGAATTCCAAGATGTTTCTGTCTTTATTTCCGGATTTGGTTTTTCTGCGGAGCAAAGCATGAATGCGGGCGATGAGGATTTGGGGCTCAAAGGGTTTGATGATATAGTCATCGGCGTATTCTTTCAAGCCCAGGACGATGTCCTCGAGCTTCCTTTTTCCGGTGAGCATGATAATGAAGATATTGGCCATGCGTGGATCTTTTTTCAAGATCTGACAAACTTTGTAGCCATCAATCCCGGGGAGGATCAGATCCAAGAGAATCAGGTCGGGTTTCTCTTTCCGCGCGAGGATGACGGCCTCTTCGCCGGTTTGCGTGCAAAGGACATTGAACCCTTCTTTTTCGAGGATAAAAGCAAGGCTCTTTTGAAGACTCACGTCGTCTTCAACTAACAGGATTTTTGTTATGTCCCGAATTTCATCCATGGATTGTCTCTACTACCTGGCCGAAGTGGATGTCTTCATTCTACGATGTTATCCTAACAGAAATCAAACAAAATCCTAATAATAAAACGAGACCAGAAGGTTTTATAGGGGCCTCCGGGTTGGTGTTATTCCGGGCTAATTAACTGCGGTCTCTTTGGGCATAGAATTTTTGCCATTTTTCAATTATAGAGGCCAGAGTCTCACTCAATCTTTCTCCGCTTCCGTGAATCGGACGGAGTTCTTCGGCGAGCTCCGAATAGCCTTTTTTGTCCAGCCAGGAAGAAATGATATCGTTGTCGGAATACGGTTGTATTTTGTCTGGAGGAGTCGTCCGGAGCATATGCGAGAGATCCTGAAGGTTGAACACTTTTACACCATCAATGGTAAGGGGAGTGGCGTTGAGCGGGAGGATTTCTTCTTTCAGGTGCTTTTTCAATAGAGCGATCAGCTGCCGGCCCTGACTCCGCTGGGGACGCAAAATATCGCCGAGCTCTCTGTAGCTGTGCATGTAAAGCCAAGTCGAGAATCTATCTTTTTGCCCGTAGCTTTCCATGATTTCTCTTAACTCACGCCCTTTCTGGCTATTTTTTTCCGCGGCGAACAGGATCTGGTACAGGCCCTGGATATTTTTGATCCGATGCAGCTCTCGGCCGGCTTGATCGCAGATCAAGAAGTCGCCTATGCCGGAGAAATCATGAATGTAATCCTTGAGCTTTTGCAGGCTCCCCGGGTCTCCCTTGGGCAAGAGGAAGGCTTCGCTTTTGAAATCGTCGGCCTCCTTGGCTTTGGATGCAATGATGATGGGAATCCGGGGATAATAGCGGCTGATCAACCGGACGAGGTCCCGGCCGGCATCGCTGTTGAACTGATTTCCTTGGGGAAAGAAAATATCGGCGATCAAACAGACAACATCGTCTCCATGGCCGCGCCAGCGGTACTCGCGCCTATTAATTTGAGATTCTTCCTCCACGCCGAAAAGAAAGCTCAATGTTTCTTCGTAGGTTCGGGTAATCATCACATCGGCGCGCTGTCCGATGATGTTGTACAGAGTCGGCAGGAATTGAGACAACCAGCGGGGTTCGTCATCCACGACCAAAAAGATAAATCGGCGGACTTGTGAGGACCTCCGGACATTGATCAAATCTTCGGCGGCCCTGACGACAGAGGTCATAATCAACGGGGGAACAAGTTCTGTGGTGTTATAGGCAAAAACCAAGTCAGCCTGGGCTGTGTAAGGATATTTTTTTTGGGCAAGTTGCGGGGGCGAGCAGTGAATAAAAGAGTTTGCGGAAAGCAGCACGATGACGGCAGCGGGATTGTTGGCCCGAATTTTTTCGGAGTCAACAAGAGGCAGAGCGGTATCATCGAAGAGAAAGGCTGTCGTTTGGTCGGATTTGTATTGGGAAGCACTTTGGGGATTGTAGACAATTTCGGTTTTGAGCCAGGGCATGTTTTCAGCTAAGATTTGCGAGGACTCCCGGATTCGCGTTTCTGCGGCAAAGATGACGGTTTTTCCGACTTTTACCGGATTAATGATTCTGGGGATGAACGGGAATTCCCGGCTGGGTTTATTATCGGCCATTTTCTATGATGACCTTGCAGCGCTGATGGATGGAGTCCGCAAAAATTGTTGCCGGTTTAGGAAAGGCCAAGAGGGACAGGGCGTCAGGGCTGGGCGAGGAAAAAAACCAGGGATCCACCTTGTCTTGAGCGGGCGCGATATAGCCATAGATGATGTTATTGCCCATTAAGTTGGTTAAGAAATGAGTACCCTGCGTCCCGTATATCCGGGTTTGAAGCTTTTTTTGTTCCTCATCATAGCCGCCCTGGATCATATAGAGGAAATGGCTGCCGTAGATTCCGCCCGTTAAATTGCTGTCTTCCGCAAGAGGCTCCGCCCGTCCGGCAATGTCCACACCGTATTCAAAAATAGCTGCGGCGTGATCGACTTCCTTATAGTCCACGTAAATACCCCACTCCCTGTTCTTGCTGCCCAGCCGTCCGGGAACAATCAAAATGTAAAGCTCATTCTGTTCATGCATGCGGCGGTTGATGGCGGAAATCTTGTTCCGGACAGTCTCATGCATATCTTTGGTATAGATAAAAGGAGAAATGACAATGGCAAATTTAATTCCTCTAATGATGCCATGGCCTTGAGAATTTTTGATTGACAGAAAGGTCTGCCGGGGTTTTTGGGGAATATGGATGGAATCAAATTTGAGTTCGGGCAATGGTGTGAGTTGGACGATATGAAACATCCCGTCTTCTTTATATTTTTTGGAGAAATCAATGTTAAAAACGAACTCGATCTGGAAATGAGGCGAGATTCTAGCCGAAATCGTTTCCATAATCTCCACGAGACTTGTTTTAAAACGAAAATGATTGTTTTGGATGAGCTCTTCGATGGTGATGAGGTTATTGTGAATTCCCAACAATTTGATTTTATGGAAATTGGCGAACCGGACGTGCAATTTTTTCATGGTCTCCAATTCCTCTCCCCGGAGCTCTCTATTTTTGGTCATATCCAAAGCATAAAAGTATTGCTGTCCGTTCCCGATTTGGAGCAGTTTGAGAGGAATGGGGTTTTTGATGGTCGCCATAGAAATAACCGGAAAGTCATCCAAGACAGTCGCATACCCATGGCCGAAGGCGATTCTGGCAAAACCTTCTTTAGGGTCCTGAGCTTTTAAAGCATGAGGAAAATAGGAATTGGCAACTCCTGAGATATAAGGATAATAGCAGGGGCCGGTCAGCGTATCGTCAAAGATCCCGGGGATAGGGTTCAAAATAATGGCCATTTTTTCTCGGCCTGAAGGAGGCTGTTTCTGCGTGAAATCATTATAGATGTGATAAATCGCTTGCTGAACTTGATCGAAGCGCGTTTGTGCGTCAGGGTGATTATTAGGGAGCATGAAAGATATGTATTCTCCGGCGTGAATCAGACCGATTCCCTCGGCGGATATCCCTGCTTCATTGGTTGCTGAAGAGCGAACGCCGATCGGAGCGTCTCCCAACTGGTCCACTATCGAAACAATGATGTCCGACTCTTCTTTCCCAAATTTTCCGCCGCGGTCCATAAAACGCTCATAGAACGTCGTGGTGAGGATGCGGGTTTTAAGCTTGCTGGCATTCGGGATCGCGCATTCGTTGATTTTGGCCAGACCGGTCCCCTTTCCGCCCAACGACCCATCGCCGTAAATTTTGATATCCCCGGCTTGTTCGATGATTTTGAGGCTCATCATCCCATTAGAATTTTAGGCGAAAATCCATTTTTAGTAAAGCAGTGGCATGAGAAAATCCAGAGTGGTTGCGGTCAGGTGTCCTGACTATAAGATTGAAAATTTATCCTTATCCCTCGAGAAGTTAGTTGACTTTTTTTCTTGCGCCCCGCCGCATTTGACCATCATGGACGCTGTCGTGCGCATGGAAGGCGAAGATCCCTCAGCAGGAGTTCCTAAGAAGATTGGCCTTATCCTCGGGAGCACGGACGCTGTCGCCTTGGACGCTGTGGCCACCAGGATCGCCGGCTATGAGCCGGGGCGTATATTCACGACTTATTAAGCTCAGGAGAGAGGGCTAGGGGCGGGCGACACTAATCTTATCAATATCGCCGGTGAAGAAATTGATGATGTTGAGGTGAAAGATTTTCGGCACTCAGCCGCTGCCGTCGGCCTTTGCCGGAAAAAGCTCCCTTCGTTTTTATACGCCTATGTTCAAGGCCAGTTGGGCTTGATCCCTGAAGTCAGGGAGGAAGCGTGCACCGGCTGCTCGGAATGTGCCAACATGTGCCCTGCCCAAGCCATCGGTCTTCACCAGGAGACCGCCCGGGTCGATGAGAAAAAATGCATCCACTGTTTGTGCTGCCATGAGGTCTGCCGCTTCCGGGCGATTCGATTAAAACAGCTGCCGCTGGGGAAGGTCTTTAGAACTGCAAACGAAATTTATCAGAAGACTGTTGCGGCCATCAGAAAAATCTTCTGATCCCGGGAGAAATTCCCAGCGATCATTTTGTCGACAGAATCTTTATCTGGAAAGATAATCTGTTTTTGCTCGACCGGGACAGAGGGGCCAGATTCTACCAGCATAAAATCATCGAAAAATATCCCGGGCTGTGATACATTATTAGGGCTGGAGGCGCAAAAATGGACTTCAACCTCTATTTCAAATCCCGTCAGGGAGAGATGGTCAATCTCCTCAAGAATATCGTCACTCGTGAATCTCCTTCTCAGGACAAGAAAGCTGTGGATGCCTGCTCTTCCTACGTAGTCGGCGAATTCAGGAAGATCGGCGCCAAAATCAGCCGCTTTCCCCAGAAACGGGTTGGAGACCTCTACGTGGTCGAGTATCCGGGCTCGGCTAAGGTTTCGACAGAGGGCCAGATTCTCATCCTCACCCATATTGATACCGTCTGGCCAGTCGGGAAGATCAAAAAAATGCTCTTTTTCATCTCCGGAAGCAAAGTCTTGGGTCCGGGCGTTCTGGATATGAAGGCTGGGTTGGTGATGGCGGTTTTTGCCCTCAAAGCTTTCCACCAGCTGGACATCCGGCTGAAAAAAAGGATTGCGGTTTTCATTAACGCTGCAGAAGAGATCGGCCATGACGCCTCAAACGAAATGATCCTTAAGCTGGCCAAAAAATCGACTTGTGTCCTTTGCCTTGAGCCGGCCCTTCCCGGCGGGGCGTTGAAAACTCAGCGCAAAGGCCGCCTGGTGCTGCGTCTCGAGGTCAAAGGAAAAGCCGCCCATGCCGGCACTCCGGAGAAAGGCATCAACGCCATTGAGGAGTTGATGGCCCAGCTCCGCCGACTGAAAAAACTCACTACCGGCGGGGTGACGATGAGCATCGGCCAGGTCGGAGGCGGCGAAAAGGCCAATATCGTGGCCGAATGGGCCTGGGCCGTCGTGGACATGAGATTCTGGTCGAGCGCCCAGCAAGAAAAAATTATCAGCGCGTTCAGACAGTTGAAACCGGCCACGTCCGGCGCCAAAATCAAGTTTTCTGTTGAAAGCCTGACGCCTCCGATGGAAAAGACCAGGCCGTCAGCTCAACTCCTCCTCGAGGTCAAAAAGATTGCTGCCTCTATGGAAATTGTGCTCCAGGATGGAAAAACGGGCGGCGGGTCGGACGCTTCAATAGCCTCGAGCATAGGAGTCCCAACCTTGGATGGACTCGGTCCGGATGGAGATGGAATCCACGCCGAGAATGAACACCTTCTCCTCCCCTCCCTCATCCAGAGGACGGCTTTGCTCACGGAGATACTCCGCCAGCTTTGATTGACTCGCCGGGGCAATTCTGCTAAGTTAATCTCTCGACGGGAAATTTCGTTGTTTAGCTTAATATCATCTTTCAGTGAGGCTTTATATGATAAAAAAATACTATCTTCTCTCACCCGGTCCTACTCCGGTACCGGAGAATGTTCTGGCCGCGGCAGCGGAACCGATCATTCACCACCGGACTCCGGAGTTTTCCAAAATCTTTATGGAAACGACCGAGGGCATCAAGTACGTTTTTGGGACCAAAGAAGACGTGTTCATCCTCACGTCATCCGGCACGGGCGCCATGGAGATGGCGATCGTCAACGCCCTCAGCCCTGGTGACAAGGTCATCTCCATCAACGGCGGAAAGTTCGGCGAAAGGTGGGGAAACATCTGCAAGGCCTACGGCGTCAACTGCAGGGAGATCGTCCTTGAATGGGGGCAGGATTTCACGAAAGAGCAGTTAAAAGCTGAGCTCAAAGCCAACCCCGAAGCGAAAGCCATCTTTACGACCCTTTCTGAAACCTCCTCTGGAGCGATTTATGATATCAGGGGGTTTGGAGAGGTTGTCGCCAAGACGGAGGCCATCCTGGTTGTGGATGGAATCTCCGGCGTCGGCGCAACCCCCTGCCCGATGGACGAATGGAAGGTCGATATCATGGTATCCGGCTCCCAGAAATCGTTCATGATTCCTCCGGGACTGGCCTACATCGCTTTTAGTCCTAAGGCGTGGAAGCTTGTGGGAAGTTCCAAACTGCCCAAGTTCTATTTTGACGCCGTCAAAGCCAAAAAGAACCTGGAAAAGCAGACGACGCCCTGGACGCCTGCGATCTCGCTCATCATCCAGCAGAAAAAATCGCTGGATCTCATTAAGGGCATGGGGCTGGAAAATCTCTTCACCCATCATCGCATCCTGGGCGAAGCGACCAGAGCCGGCGTCAAAGCCCTTGGCCTCGAACTCCTGGCTAAAAGACCCGGCAATATCCTGACCGCTGTCAAAACGCCCCTGGGAATTGACGGGTCCAAGCTGGTCAAGACCATGCAGAGCAAATACATGGCCTATATCGCCGGAGCCCAGGATCCGAATAAGGGGAAATTCTTCAGGATTGCCCACCTGGGCTACATGGGAGGTTTTGACGTCATTACGGCCTTGAGCGCTCTTGAGCTGACCCTGGCCGACCTGGGCTACGAGTTTGAAATGGGAAGCTCGATCCGAGCTGCCGAACCCATTATCAGGGAGAATTGGGCATGAAAAAAATCCTTGTCGCCGATTCTTTGGATAAAGAGGCCCTGGAACAATTGCAAGCTGTCCCCGGCTTTGATGTCACGGTCAAAACAGGCATGGATGAAGCCACGCTCGTCCAGACCATTCCTGGGTATAAGGCGATCATCGTCCGCGGCGCCACGAAAGTGACCAAGAAAGTCATCAGTGCCTCCACCAACCTGGAGATGATCGTCCGAGCCGGCATCGGGTTAGACAATGTCGATGCCGCGGCCGCCAAAGAAAAAGGCATCAAAGTGGCCAACACGCCGGCGGCCACGACCATCTCCGTAGCCGAGATCACCTTCGGCCTGATGCTTAGCGCCGTCCGCCAACTCGGAAGAGCCAACCTGTCCATGAAGCAGCACAAGTGGGAGAAAAAAGTCCTGTCCGGGACCGAGCTCTATGAAAAAACTCTGGGCATCATCGGGGCCGGCCGCATCGGCCTTGCCGTCGCCGAACGGGCTCTGGCCTTTGGGATGAAAGTCCTGGCCTATGATGTCATCAAGATCGAGACAAAGCTCAAGGTGAAGCAGGTTCCTCTGGATGAGCTTCTTTCGCAGGCCGATATCATCACGCTCCATATCCCCAAGCAGCCCAAGTACGTCATCGGGAAAGACGAAATCGAGAAGATGAAGAGCGGAGTCATCATCATCAATGCGGCCCGCGGCGGTGTGGTGGATGAGAAAGCGCTCCTCGGAGCCTTGAATACGGGCCAGGTCCGGGCGGCGGCTTTTGATGTTTTCGAAAAAGAGCCCCCCGAAGACTTCTCGTTCATTGACCATCCCAACGTGATTGCCTCACCTCATCTCGGCGCCGCCGCTGAAGAAGGGCAGAAAAGGGCGGGATTGGAAGTCGTCAAAATCCTGAAAGAAAAATTGGCCTGAACCTGAATTTCAGGGCTTGAAAGCTTAAAGCAGACGGAGAAAAAGATGTCCGAAATACAGCCTTTCCAAGGGCTTCGCTACAACACTCTAAAGGTTGATTTAAAAGATATCATTACCGAGCCTTATGACCGGATCACGCCTTCCATGCAAGAAGACTATTATCGGAGAAGCCCATACAATATCGTCAGAATCATCCTGGGCAAAGACAATGACCCCGAACATCCTGAAAAAGATAAATACAAGAGGGCCGATATTTATTTGGAGAAATGGGAGAAAGAGGAAATATTGATCAAGGAGGAGAAAAAGGCTCTTTATGTTTATGACCAAGAATTTAAGGTAGACGGGACGGTCAAAAAAAGACGGGGGCTTGTCGCCAGGGTCAAACTCGAGGAATTCTCCTCCAAGAAGGTCCTGCCCCACGAGAAGACGTTCCCCAAGCACAAGGAAGACCGGTTGAGGCTCCTGCGGGCCACAGAGACAAACACCGAGCAGGTCTTCCTGCTGTATACCGATGACGAGAAAAAAGTCGGCCGGGTCATAGAACAGGCGATAAAAAAGGCCGAACTTGCCGCGCAGGTCAAGGATGAGGATGGCTTCCAGCACCGTTTGTGGGTGATCAAAGATGAAAAAGACACCAGCCGCATTCAGGAGGCCATGGCGCAAAAAATCCTCATCATTGCCGACGGACATCACCGCTATGAGACCTCACTCAACTACCGGGCTGAAATGATCCAGAGACTTCGCGCCGTCAAAGGAGACGAGCCTTTCAATTACATCATGATGACCCTCTTTGACCTCAATGACCCCGGCCTGGTCATCCTCCCGACTTTCCGGCTGGTCAAAGGGCTCGAGAAACTCAGCGAGGAGAGTTTCAAGAAGCCCTTTTCCGGTCATTTTGAGATTTCAGAGATAAGCTGGTCTTCTCTTGCCGATAAAGCTACCCTGGATAAGGTTCGGGCCAGGATTGAGAATGAAAGCCACACCTATGGGGTTTTCCTGACCGGGCTGAAAAAAATTCTTTTCCTGCGCCTCAAATCCGAGGATTCTCTTGATAGAGAAGTCGGCCAGGACCAATCTCGAGAATGGAAAAGATTGGATGTTGCCATTCTCCACTCTCTCATCATCGACAAGCTGGCCCGTCTGACCGGGGGGCCGTTCGTGCAGGAAGAGAGTGTCGGCTATATCAGAAACCTGGAGGAGGGATTAAAGAAGGTCGCCCAGGGCGAATGGCAGATGATCTTCCTGCTCAAGCCATGTTCCCTCCAGCAGATCAGACAGGTGGTGGAAAAAGGAGAGCTCATGCCCCACAAATCCACCGACTTTTTTCCCAAGCTGAAGTCCGGGCTTGTCCTTAATCCCTTGGAAGCTTGAATCAGATGGAGAAGTGACTGAGGAACGCACCATGGTCTATCTTGACAATAACGCCACAACCCCCCTTGACCCGGCTGTGGCCGAAAAAATGTGCTGGTTTCTCAAAGAACATTTCGGGAATCCTTCCTCCCTTTACCCTATCGGAAGAGCCGTCAAGGACATCATTACTGAGGCGAGAGAGACCGTGGCCAAAGCCTTGGGAGCGCACCGCAACGAGGTCATCTTCACCGGCTCGGGCACAGAAGCGGATAATTTTGCCATCCGCGGGGTTCTCGATACCTATCCGGAGAAGGATGAGATCATTACTTCGACCATCGAGCATCCGGCTGTTCTCCGGGTCTCCAATTATTTAGAGAAAAAAGGCGTTAAAGTCACTTATGTTCCGGTGGACCGCTGCGGAACGGTGGACCTCGACTTTCTCCGGGACGCCGTCACACCGCAAACTGCCCTCATTTCCATCATGCATGCCAATAACGAGATCGGAACCATCCAGCCTATCGAAGAGGTCGTCCGGATCGCTAAAGACAAAGGAGTCCTGGTCCATACGGACGCGGTCCAGACTTTCGGCAAAACGGACCTGAACGTAGATAAATTGGGCGTAGACCTTCTTTCGGTGTCCGGGCACAAGATTTACGGGCCCAAGGGCGTAGGGGCTCTTTATGTCCGCAGGGGAATAGACATCTGCCCCTTCATCCACGGCGGCCATCAGGAAAGAGGACTGCGCGCCGGCACAGAGAACACCATCGGGATCGTGGGGTTTGGCGAGGCAGCGCGGATCCTGATGCAAAGAGGCAAAAAGGACAAAGAGCGGGTCGAGAAGCTCGCCGGAGCCTTGAAAAAAGGAATCGAAGAGAAAATCCCCAAGATAAAATTTAACGGTCATCCAGAAAACAGAGTCAAGAACACAGTGAACTTCTCCTTTCTCGGGCTCGAAGCAGAGGCCGTCCTTCTCGCCCTGGCGACCAAAGATATCTACGTCTCCACGGGCTCAGCCTGCAGCGAAGAATCCGAAGAGGCCTCTCATGTCCTCCTCTCCATAGGACTCAGGCCGGAGATCGCCCGGTCTTCGATCCGGATGTCCTTGGGCCGGTTCAATACTGAAGAGGATATTCGGGTTGTCCTTCAGGAGCTTCCCGAGATAATCGAGAAGCTGCGCCGCATATCCGCCTTTGAGCCCGAGGAGGAGGCTTAGAAAGAGAAAAGAATCCAAAGCCTCCTTCCGCTCATCAAGAATTTCCGTCTAAGTCATTGTTCTTTGTCTGGATGATCAGGGACTTCCTGACAGGCCCGCAAGGGCTCTGGCGATAACTCATAAAATGGTTGAGGTCCTCATCAAACAGGGTCTCAAGGCTGAGGATATCTTTGTCGACCCGCAGGAGCAGACTGGAGAATGAGAGCATTATTCTTTAAATCATTACAGAAAATAAAGACCCGGCTTCCGGGCATAAAAACGATCTTCAATTTATCAAGAGAAAGGCAAGAAAGGGAGAGCCCTAACGGGTTTTGTTGGCCGGACGCCTAAGCTGCTCCAGGTAAATCCGCCTGACGTCCAGGAAAAATCTCTGGCAGGTTTCTTGTTTGAAATCAGGATAGGTCCAGTCGAGAGTCTTGATCGCGTTTCTGGTGAAAAGGAATTCGAGGTGGGCGTATATTCCCTGGGCCAGGGGAATGCGGTGGGAAAAGTCTTTTGCCGTGGCCATGATGAGCGAGGAAGAAGTGAGAATGCCCGGGTCGATGTTGACCACCCTGAAATTTTCGCCCAAGTCTTGCCTGATTTTTTGCTCCAGGGCATTTGTCTGAATTTTCAGAATGTTTAATTTTTCTGGCGGGACGAGTTCGACAAAGCTCAAGAATATCCTTTTCAGGTTTATCCCCATCTGCTCTTCGTAATAATTCGTTAGGTCGAAAGGAATCAACGGGCTTTTTAGGTCGATCAACCCGAAAAGAGCTGTGAGCTCCTCCTCTGCTCTTTCAAAATAGATTTCTTTGGATGAGATGATGCCGACGATCGGTTTCGCGGGACTGAAAGGTTTTGGGACAGCCATCGACGTTATCACAAATCCTTTTTACTTAATATTTTCTCGGAGCCACTGCAACATCTGTGAGCGAGCCTCATCAGTAAGGAATCCGTGACCGCCCTCGATCCAAACAATTTTTTTGGGGGACTTCGCCAGACTGTAAAGGGGAAGAACGGAGGTCTCTCTGATAAAATCGGTGTCTTGGGTTGCATTGATCATAAGCAATGGCCGCGGGCTTATGCGACCAATATAGTTGGCTGGGCATGCTGCCGGCAGATGCCCCGTCTCTAAGGCATCGAAGTGTCCCCCAAAAAGCAACAGATTTGCGGCTAGCCTATGTTCTATTCCGCCGCCAATGGCGCCAATTGTAGCTCCTCGAGAAAAACCAACAAGCCCAATACGGTTGGAATCGATGCCTATCTGATCGACAAGAAAATCATATGATCTCTGAATATCCTTGACAGTTTGGATCACCCATTCGAGATACAACGAAGGCTGATTATAAAGCTGATCGTGTTTTTCCTTTTCTGTGAACGTGGTCAATAAATCAGTGCTCCGCTCGTCAAAGTATTTCATATCTATAGCTAGCACGACCCAACCTGCCCGTGCGAAAATCTCTGCTAGGTTAATGACATATGGAGCATTTTTTCCTTGGGTTGAACCGCCATGAAGGATAATCAGCGCAGGTGTTTTCTTAAAGTCTGCTCCGACTGAACTATAAAGGTTGGCAAAAACTTGCTCGCCACACGTGCATTGGAAAGACAAATGCTCTTTTCTTACTCCTTCAGACTCTTTGACCTCAATGGACTGCATTTTGAACGGCCAGTGCTGGTCATAAGTAAAAAAATCCTGGAATGTTTTGAAGGTTTGATCGTCGACAGGCTTTTCCAGCCATTTACAGGCCGGTTTCTGTTCTGACAATAAAGCAGAAAGCATTGTCAACATCATTAAGCTTATTATGATGATTGAACGAGACTTCCGGTTCATATTTCTGTTCCTCCCTATTTATTTTGGTCAGAAGAAATGGCTTTCACACAGCGAAAGCCAATATATTCGCTCGCAAAATCTGGATTAAAAAACTCCGCATGAGAAGGTTCAAACATGTAGGAAGAATCTGCCCATGATCCGCCAACGACGGCACGAAGTTGAACAGATGACTTTGAATCACGCAGCCACTCCCGAACATTGCCGGCCATGTCATAACAGCCAAAGGGACTGACTCCTAAAGGATAAGATTCTAACGGTTGCGTACCTTTAAGCCCAAAGTTCGCGCGCAAAAGAGATGTCTTTACATCATTCCCCCAAGGGAAAATACTGCCGGTTTCTCCGAGCGCAGCCAGCCACCATTGGTCCCATGTGGGAAGGTCTTTTTCTGCCCACCGGGCATAGGCCATCGCTTCATACCAAGAAATGCCCACGACAGGATGGTCTTTCTTGTCGTCTGGATATTTTCCTCCTGACCAGAGTCGTGGTCCTGGAATGCCGGTCTTATCAACGAAACTTCTCATCGCCTGCTCCCAAGAACTTGACAGGCTATTGATGGAAATAGAATCAGCCCAAAACTTTTTTTCTCTATAACCACCGAAAGAGACAAAAATAAAAAACTCCACGTTGGTTGTTTCATGTGAATCCATGAGAAACGCTGGAACCTCAACGCCGTTTTGTAGAATCCCCTTATTGATTATAACCATACCGGCCAACTCTTTTGACTTTTCGACTAGAGTACGGTCGATGTGCAGGGAATCGTCAGGCTTCATATAGAAGAGAGATTTGAGGGGGTTCATGTTTTCGAGTGTCAAGGTGATTTGGTATTCGCCAGCCACCAAGGGATATCCCTTAAGCGGGGTTCGGCCTATGTTCATCGGTTTTCCTAAAGATAGATCAGTTTTGCCTCGGATGCGAGCGAGAGTTATTTGTACCCTAGGGGGAACGCTTTGAAGGAATAAGCTTCCAGATATCTGTTTCAGAAGTTTTTCATCCGCGAGATCCTGAAGTTTTAGGCCGGAAGAGAGCATGATCTCAAACACGTCATCAAAATGACGGGCCTCTGCCGCAGGGCGCAAACGAGCAAGAATAGCCTCGGTCCGGCGAGCGTGAGTTTGTTGCCAGAGAAAAAGGACGACCGCGACGAGAGAGAGTGTCAATATTGTCAGAGTCGCGAACATATATTTTTTTCTTGTTTTTTGCCGAGCCAGTTCTGCCTTAGACATATACAGGCGGCCAGATTCAATTTTTTTATGTAACGAGCTCAGGGCATCAACGAGATCATGAACTTGCTGAGGCCGCTTTTCCACATCCTTCTTCAGAGAGAGTTCGACAATTTTCTGCAATTCTATCGGCACATCCTCCCTTATATTTCTGATCGGCTCGGGCTCCTCATTCAAAATGGAATGAATGACAGCTTGCTCGTATTCTCCCTTGAACGGAAGCTGTCCTGTGATCATTTCGTAGAGTATCACCCCGAAGGCCCAAATATCTGTGCGCTGATCAACTTTCTCACCCCGCGATTGCTCGGGCGACATATAGGCAATAGTCCCCATGGTGGTGGCGGTCTTCGTCAGTTGGCTCTGGCCCGCTAGCTTAGCCAAGCCAAAGTCAACAATCTTGGCCACGCCGTCCTTCGTCAGCATGATATTAGCAGGCTTGATGTCTCTATGAACAATGCCGTGCTCATGAGCTTTGGCTAAGCCCTGAGCGACTTGAAGAGCAATATCAACGACCTTCTCGATTTCTAATAAACCGCTCTCAATTTTCTTTTTCAGAGTCTCACCCTCATAAAAGGCCATGACGATAAATAGTTGGCCCTCATCGGTTTCGTCGATTTCATGAATTGTACAAATATTATTATGATCAAGGGCGGAAGCAGCCTGGGCCTCTTGGATAAAACGTTCTTTGGCCAAGGTATTTCGGGTTAGATCAGGCGGTAAAAACTTGAGCGCAACCGTACGCCGGAGCTTTACGTCTTCAGCCTTGTAAACAACTCCCATCCCCCCCTTTCCCAAGTCTTCGATGATCTTATACTTTCCTGCAAAAATATTCCCTTCAGCCGCAGAATTCAGATGTTTCTGGGGTATCACTGTCTTGGTGATAAGAGATTCGTCTGGCAGGATAAGCTTTGTGCCACAATCGGCACAAAAATGGGATCTATCAGGATTATCAGAATTACACTTTGGGCACTTCATACTCGTTAGCCCTTATAAAGTTATGTACTTAAAAAATATCAATAAACAAGAAAAGAGTCAATTTCTGACGCTGAAACGAATTGACCTATCCTTGCTAATAACATATAATTTTTGACCATGAAATGGGTCTATATCGAAGATATCAGCAGGCATGCCGGCGAAGACATCGAAATCCGCGGGTGGCTCTACAATAAACGCTCCAGCGGCAAAGTCAGGTTTCTCCTGGTCAGAGACGGGACGGGGATTATTCAGACGACCATCTTCAGCGAGGCCAAGGACCATCCTCTTTTCCAGCAGTTTGATGCTCTGACACAGGAATCTTCGGTCATCGTCAGAGGCAAGGTCAGGGAGGAAAAAAGGGCGCCGGGCGGGTTTGAACTGGGCATCCAGGAAATGGAGACCGTCCAGATCGCCCTGGATTATCCCATCACGCCCAAAGAACATTCCACTCCCTTTTTGATGGAACACCGGCATCTCTGGCTTCGCTCGCGCAAGCAGCACGCCATTCTTGAAGTCAGGGCCGAGCTCATTAGAGCGATCCGCGATTTTTTTGACGGCCGCGGTTTCCGGCTTATGGACACCCCGATACTGACGCCCAGCGCCTGCGAAGGGACGACAACTCTTTTCGAGACAGAATATTTTGACCAGAAGGCTTATCTCAGCCAGAGCGGGCAGCTCTACAATGAAGCCACGGCCATGGCTTTCGGAAAAGTCTATTGTTTCGGGCCGACCTTCCGGGCCGAGAGATCAAAGACACGGCGTCACCTGATCGAATTCTGGATGGTCGAGCCTGAAGTGGCCTACGCCAGGCTTGAGGATATCATCGAGCTGGCCGAAGACCTCATCCTCTTTATTATCGCCAGAGTCCTGGAAAAGAAGAAACCGGAGCTGGAGACCCTGGAGCGGGATGTCGGCCCATTAGAGAGAATCAAAAAGCCTTTTTCTCGAGTAACCTATGAAGAGGCTCTTCGGCTTCTCCAGGAAAAGGGGTCCTCGATGGCCTGGGGAGCCGATTTCGGAGCCCCTGAAGAGACATTGATATCTGAGGTCTTTGATTCTCCGGTGTGTGTCACTCATTTTCCGGTGAAGATCAAGGCTTTTTACATGCAGCCCGACCCGGAGCGGCCGGACTTGGCGCTCGGCGTGGATGTTTTGGCCTCTGAAGGTTACGGCGAGATTATCGGCGGAGGACAGCGCATTCACGATCTCGCCCTCCTCGAGCAACGGCTCAAAGAGAACAATCTTCCTCGCCAAGCGTATGAATGGTACATTGACCTGAGAAAATACGGCAGCGTCCCCCACTCTGGTTTCGGCCTCGGCGTGGAGAGGACCCTGGCCTGGATCTGCGGGATCAAGCACATCCGTGAGACTATCCCTTTTCCGCGGCTTCTCTACCGCATCTATCCCTGAGGAAAGTGTCAGCGCTTCTGTGAGCATCGAAAATCATAATGCGTCAGAATGGGCCCTGTCACGACGCGCCCGATCTTTTCGAAGACACTGGCCTGCTTCTATGGCCCCCTTGATTGCTCGAAGGGGTAAGGGGGATTAATAGCTTGAAATCAAATTTTTTTTAGAGTGTCTCCGCGTGCTGCGGGCGTTGGGGGGACTGGCGCCGTCCACCCATTCTCGGGACTCAGCTGAAGACAGATTAAAAGGAGAGTTGAAATCATAAAGGGAATGAAGCAAAAGCAGGAGTAAGAAATGCGGCAAACAGGAAAAGGCAAAACCGTTTCTCTCGTGACGTTCGGTTGCGCCAAAAACCTGGTGGACAGCGAAGTCATGCTCGGATACCTGAGCCGGGCCGGCTATGCGTTTCTGCCGGACCCTGAGAAAGCGGATGTCGTCATCCTTAACACTTGCGGTTTCATCATCCCGGCCAAGGAGGAGGCCGATCGGGCCTTGGAGGAAGCATCAGCTCTTAAGAAAAAAAGCAAGGGGAAGATACTGGTCGCCGCAGGCTGTTATGTCGAAAGGTTTAAAGAAGACTTAAGGCCGAAATATCCGGGAGTCGATGTTTGGCTCGGCGTGAAGGACTTCGACCGGGTTGTCCCGGCGATTGAGGGCCGCTCCTATCGCTGCGGCAAGGAAACTTTTCTCTGCGGTCACAAGACGCCGCGCCTGCTTTCGACCCCGCCGACCTGGGCTTACCTCAAAATATCCGAAGGCTGCTCTCACGAGTGCTCTTTCTGTGCTATCCCCTTGATCAAGGGTTCCTACAAATCCCGCGCCATCTCTTCGATTGTCATGGAGGCTCGGGAGCTGGGCCGCCGAGGAGTCAAAGAAATAAACCTTGTTTCTCAGGATACGACCTATTTTGGCCGGGATAAAGGAAGACAGGACGGCCTGGTCAGGCTCTTGCGCCGGCTCATCGACGTGCCCAAAATCCGCTGGATCCGACTTCTCTACGGCTATCCCGAGGAGATCACCGATGCTTTGCTAGAAATCATGGCGGAAGAAAAAATTTGTTCCTACCTTGATATTCCCTTGCAGCACGCCGACCGCCGCATCCTCAAAAAGATGAACAGGAGCCTGGACGGGAGGAGAGCGTTCGCTCTCCTCGAAAAAATTCGGAAAAAGCTGCCCGGTGTGGCCCTGCGGACGTCACTCATCGTCGGGTTTCCCGGCGAGGGACGAAGAGAGTTTGAAGGCCTTAAGACATTTGTCCGAGAGGCCGCGTTTGATCACCTGGGCGTTTTCACCTATTCCCCTGAAGAAGGGACGGCCGCGTTTGAGACGGGCGATGCCGTTTCTGAAAGCGAGAAACTGGCCCGGCAAGAAGACCTCATGCAGACCCAAGCTGTAATTTCCGGAGTCATCAACAAAAAATACCTGAACCAGCAGGTTGAAGTTTTGATTGATAACCCGGGGACAGCTGTCGGTCGAGCCTCTGTCGGCCGGGCCCGGTTTCAGGCTCCCGAAGTAGACGGCATGATCTATGTCCGGGATGAAAGGCCGGAGCCGGGCCGTTTGAAGCCCTTGGAAAAAGTTGAAATCGTGGCCACAGATGTATATGATTTACACGGGAAAATCATTTGATGAAAACGATCGGGAGGGCTGTGGCCACCTTTTTTGGCCTCGGTTTCTTTCCCCTGGCCCCGGGAACAGCGGCCAGTCTGGCCGTGGTTTTGATCTACAAATTTTTCCTCGGCGGTCTGCTCTGGCCCTATGTCCTGCTCCTTCTTTTTCTGTTCACCGTTCTCGGGGTTATTTCCTCTGCGGACTATTCTCGCGAGCTCCGGGAGGAAGACCCGAGGAAAATCGTCATCGATGAAGCCTGCGGCCAGCTTTTTGTCCTCCTTCTTGTCCCGCCGACTTGGGCTGCGCTGGCTGTTTCCTTCTTTCTTTTCCGCTTTTTTGATATTATCAAGCCCTTCCCGGTCTCCCGAGCAGAAAAGCTCCCCGGCGGCTGGGGAATAATGGCCGACGACTTCGTGGCCGCAGGGATGGCCAAAATCCTCGTTCATCTTTATCTTGTCCTGAAGTGAAATATAAAACTCCTGCCAAAGTCGAGATCATCGCCGTCGGCTCGGAGCTTCTCGCGCCTTATTACCGGGACACAAATTCGCTCTACCTGACGGAACGCTTGAATGCCTTAGGTTTCGAGGTCGCCTTCAAGACTATCGTCGGCGATAACCTGGATGACCTCCGGCCCCGGATCAAAGAGGCTCTCGACCAGGCCGACCTGGTCTTGGCCACAGGAGGTCTCGGCCCTACTGAGGATGATAAGACGCGAGAGGCTTTCGCGGCAGTTTTAGAAAGAAAGCTCATCTTGGACCAAGAGATCCTCAAGAAAATCAAAGAACGGTTCAGACGGAGACATATCTCCATGCCTGGTTCAAATCGTAAGCAGGCAGAGGTTATCCAGGGAGCCGTCGCCCTGGCGAATTGGAATGGAACGGCCCCGGGCCAGTGGCTTGAGGTGGGAAAGAAGAAGATCGTGCTTCTTCCCGGGCCTCCTCACGAACTCAAGCCCATGTTCGAAGAATCGGTCTGGCCCCGCCTCCAAAAAGAGCGGCGGGGATACTTAGCCCGAAAGATCCTTAAGATTACGGGATTGACGGAGTCGAGAATCGAGATGCTCATTTCCGACCTGTATCCCAAAAAACCCGACCTAAGAATCACAGTCCTGGCCACCCCCGGCCAGATTGAGATTCATCTGACATCATTCTCTCCCGACAGCGCTGCGGAGGCTGAGAAAAAAATCGAGCGGTTAAAAAAGAAGCTCTTGAGCCGGCTGGACAAATATGCCTTCTCCGAGTCGGGAGAAGAGCTGGAAGAAATCGTCGGCAGGCTTCTGAGGAAAAAGAAGCAGACCCTGGCTGTCGCTGAATCCTGCACAGGAGGACTGCTGAGCCACAGGCTGACTAACATTCCTGGGAGCTCCGATTATTTCCTGGAGGCGGCCGTAACCTACAGTAACACCGCCAAGGCCGGTCTCCTGGGCGTTCCGCCCGCGCTCATTGAAAAGCACGGCGCGGTCAGCTTTTCGGTGGCCCGCGCTATGGCCCAGGGCATCAGGAAAAGAGCCCAGGCAGATTATGCTTTGGCCATCACTGGAATTGCCGGTCCCGGGGGTGGGAGTCCCGAAAAGCCCGTCGGTCTTGCCTTTGTCGCCCTTGCCTGGCAAACAGGAACGGAAGTCCGAAAAAGCCTCTTTCTGGGCAAAAGAGAACAGGTCAAGTTCCAGTCGACGCAAAGGGCTTTGGACATGCTCCGAAGGCATCTTCTGCGGCCAGAGAAAAAAGGAAAAAGAGATGAGAACTTTTATCGCCATCGATCTGGATAATCAACTGAAAAAGAATTTGGAGGCCTTGATCGACGAGCTTCGGCCCAACGGGAGAAATATCCGTTGGGTCAGGTCTGAGGCCATGCATCTGACTTTAAAGTTTTTGGGTGAAATTGCCGAAGAGAATGTTTCCAGGATAGAAAGTGCTCTCGAAAATATCGTGAAGACGCATCGGTCCTTCACTTTAAAGCTTCAGGGCACGGGCGTTTTTCCGCCGGGCAGGAGGGACCCGCGGGTCCTTTGGGTCGGCATCCAGGGAGATCCCTCCTTCAAAGTTCTCCAGGAAGCTATTGAAAGCGCAATGGAAAAATTAGGTTTTGCGCGGGAAAAAAGGGACTTCCAGCCCCATCTGACCTTGGGCCGGGTGAAATTTCCCTCCCGCCTCGAACCCCTTCTTGCAGACCTGGAAAAGCATAAGGAAACGCCCTTCGGAGAAATGGAGGTCCGAAAGGTTACTTTTTTTAGAAGCACCCTCAGGCCCTCGGGCGCTGAATACAGCGTTCTCTCGGAGTTTCCGTTAGGATGAAAATACTCTTTTTTGTTTTGGCCTACCTGGCCGGGTCCATTCCCTCAGGATATATTTTCTTCCGGCTTGGTGAGAAGAAGGATATCCGCAGGTTCGGCAGCCAGAGCACCGGGGCGACCAATGTCCTGAGACTCAAAGGATGGAAGTACGCCCTTCCCGTTCTGGTTATCGATGTCCTGAAGGCGGTTCTTCCAACTTGGCTGGCGCTCGAGCTTTTTGCCGACAAACGAATAGCCCTGGGAGTTGCCTTCCTGGTTGTCCTGGGACATTGTTTTCCCGTTTTCATTAAATTCAGAGGCGGCAAGGGCGTTTCCACGGCCATGGGCGCCTACCTCGTTCTGGCACCTCTCCCCTTTTTATTGAGCCTGGCTATTTTTGTGGGTGTCATCGCCGCCGCTCGTTTCGTCTCTCTGGGGTCGCTCTTGGCCACTTTATCTTTTCCTGTCTTTGCTTATTTTCTCAACGGGGATAGAGAACTGGCTCTGCTTGGACTGGCCGTTTTTATAGTGATTGCGCTTCGGCATGCTGGCAATATCAAGAGACTGCTCCAGGGGCAAGAAAGGAAACTTGGCCGGAAAGCGAGGAGTTAAGCTAAAATGGAAGTAGGAATCATCGGCGGGGGGAGCTGGGGTTCGGCCTTCGGCCTGCATCTTGGCCGCCTCCGGGTCAAAACTCGTCTCTGGGTCAGGGAGAGGGAGATTTTAGAACAGCTGCGCCAGACACGTCAGAACAAGGTCTTCCTGCCCGGGCATACCTTTTCTTCTTCGGTTTCCTTTTTTGAAGATATCAGAGAAATCGTCAAATCAGCGGAGATCCTTTTTATTGCCGTCCCCTCCCGGTTCTGCCGGCGAATTTTCTCGGACATCGCCTCCTGCGTTTCACGCGACCAGATTGTTGTCAGCCTGACCAAGGGCATCGAAGAAGGTTCCTTGAAAAGGATGACCGAAATCATGGGGGAGATTTTTCCAGACCAGGCCCGGCCTCGTCTTGCCGTCCTCTCCGGCCCGAGTTTTGCCCGAGAAGTCGCCGATCGGCAGCCCACGGCTGTGGTGATTGCTTCTGGAGATTTGGACTCTGCCAAAACCGTCCAGCATCTTGTCTCTAACATCTATTTTCGAGCTTATACCAGCAGGGATGTCGTTGGAGTCGAGCTGGCCGGAGCCATGAAAAATGTCATTGCCCTGGCCGCGGGAATATCTGATTCTCTGAAGTTCGGACATAACTCCCGGGCGGCCTTGATCACGCGCGGTATCGCCGAGATGAGCCGGCTTGGAGCCAGGCTCGGAGCGGCCAAAGAGACATTCGTGGGGCTGGCCGGAATCGGCGATTTGGTTCTTACCTGCACGGCGAAGTTGAGCCGGAATTATCATGTCGGCTACGACCTGGGCAAAGGCTGGCCTCTATCCCAAATACTCGCCGGGATGAAGATGGTGGCGGAAGGGGTTTCCACGACCGTTTCCGTCCGAGACCTGGCCAGAAGAGAAAATGTCGAGATGCCCATCATCGAGGAAGTCTATAAAATCCTTTACGAGAATAAGAACCCGAAAGAATCACTGCGCGATCTAATGCTGAGGAAGCTCAAGGTCGAATAGGCAGCAGGGATAGACAATAAAGATTCAGGAGAATAAAATAATACTAAAGAGAGGAAACAACGATGAAAAATCGGCAGGCTGTGATTTTCCTGGTTTGTCTGGGTTTGTTCTCTTGCGCCTCCCCCCAGACAAGAATCAAGCAGGCGCAGGAAAAGCGGGAAAAAGACCCTGAGCACCAGTACAATGTCGGACTGGAATATCTTAACAGAACCGATGTCGATGACGCCATCAAGTATTTGAACAAGGCCCTTGCCCTCAACCCCCGCCACTATCAGTCCTTGAATGCGTTGGGCTTGGCCTATTCCATGAGGGGGAATTTCCAGGAATCCGTCAATTACTACCAAAAATGCCTGGTCATTTCCCCCGATTTTGCTGATGCCCACAACAACCTCGGGATGGCCTATCAGGAACTGGGATATGTCGACAAGGCGGAAGAAGAGTTCAAGAAAGCCGTCGAGAGTTCGAATTACACTAAAAAAGACCTGCCCTATTGCAATTTGGCCAGGCTCTATTTCCTCCGGCAGGATTTTGAAAAAGCTCGCTTGTATGTTGATTATGCCATTAAGCTCAACAGCCGCTCCGCCCAGGCCTATTACCTGCAAGGATTGATTCTGGAGAATCAAAATAATATCTACGGCGCCATTGAAAGCTTCAAGATGGCTGTTAAGATCGTCCCTGATGATACGAATTCCAGCTTTAGGCTGGGAGAGGCCTATTTCAAGAGCGGAGAATTGCACCGAGCTGCTGAGATCCTCGAGAAAATTGCTCCGCAGGTCACAGACGCGGAGATGAAAGAAAAGCTCAATTCTTATTTAAAGACGATTAAAGAAAAGGGCGCGGCTTAGGTTCCTTCTTCCCAGGCGGCGAGATATTTTTTCTGCTCTGGGGTCAGCCTATCAATTTGTATCCCCATGGATTTGAGTTTCATCCGGGCGATCTCCTCGTCGATTTCTCGCGGAACCGGATAGACACCTTTGCGGAGCGAAGCACCTTTCCGGCGAAGATAAAGCACGCTTAAGGCCTGATTGGCGAAGCTCATATCCATAACCATAGCGGGGTGCCCCTCGGCGGCGGCTAGGTTGATCAGCCTTCCCTCCGCCAGGAGATAGATCTTTTTTCCGTTCCGCAGCTCATATTCGTCGACAAAATCTCTGATTTTTCTCTTCTTCTTGGCCAGGGCTGCCAGGGCGGGAATGTCGATTTCCACGTTAAAATGGCCGGCATTGGCGACAATAGCTCCGTCTTTCATCCTGAGAAAATGCGGCCGAGTGATGACAGTCTTGTCTCCGGTCAGAGTGACAAAGACGTCTCCTGCAGGTGCGGCTTCGCTGAGAGGCATGACCTCAAAACCGTCCATGACGGCTTCGAGGGCTCGGAGAGGATCAACTTCACAGACGATAACTTTGGCTCCGGCTCCTTGCGCCCGCATGGCCACTCCCCGGCCGCACCAGCCGTAGCCGGCGACCACAAAATGGAGCCCGGCCAGCAAGACATTGGTGGCTCTCAGGATGCCGTCGATCGTACTCTGGCCCGTCCCGTAACGATTATCGAAAAGATGTTTGGTGTTGGCATCATTGACGGCGATGATGGGGTATAAAAGGACTTTCTTTCGAGCCATGCTTTTCAGGCGGATAACACCCGTCGTCGTTTCCTCGGTACCGCCGCTGACATTCTTGAGCAATGCCTTCCTCCGTGAATGGATGGTGCAGACGAGGTCGGCTCCATCATCCATCGTGATCTCCGGGCTGTGATCAAGGGCCTGGTTGATATGGCGGTAATAAGTTTTGTTATCCTCACCCTTGACAGCGAAAACAGGTACACCGTAAGATTTGACCAGGGCCGCGGCGACTTCATCCTGCGTGCTCAGGGGATTAGAAGCGGTCAGTCTGAGTTCCGCGCCGCCCAGTTTCAGAGCCTCCATCAGGTTTCCTGTTTCGCTGGTGACATGGAGGCAGGCTGAAATCTTGACACCCTTCAACGGTTTTTCTCGGGCGAACTTTTTCTTGATGGAGTTCAAGACGGGCATGAACCTCGCGGCCCATTCCATCTTCAGTTTTCCTTTTGGAGCCAATTTCAAATCCTTAACGTCATAGTCCATTTTTTTCTCCCTGTGTTGGTCGGCGAGCCTCTCGTAAAGATAACTTATATTATTCAGATAGTTTCTATCGAATTGCTATAAATTAAGGTCTCCTTTCCCAGAGCGCCGCTCAGAGCCGGGCCGCTTTCCTCAAGGCCTCGGCTTTATCCGTCTTTTCCCAAGTGAATCCTTCTTCGGTTCGTCCGAAATGTCCGTAGCAGGATGTCCGCCGGAAGATCGGCCGGAGCAAGTCGAGCGCGTCGATCATGGCTTTGGGCTTGAGGGGGAAGTAAGCCCGGATCAATTCCTTGATTTTGTCCTCGTGAATTCTGGCCTTGCCGTATGAATCCACCATGATTGAAACGGGTTCGGCGACGCCGATGGCGTAAGCGAGCTGCACTTCCAGCTTATCGGCGATCCCTGCAGCCACTAAATTTTTGGCAATATAGCGGGCCATGTATGAGCCGGAGCGGTCCATCTTGGTAGGGTCCTTGCCGGAGAAGCAGCCGCCGCCGTGGCTTCCGACTCCGCCATACGTATCGACGATGATTTTTCGGCCCGTTATCCCCGTATCGGCCAGAGGCCCACCTTGTTCGAAACGCCCGGTGCCGTTGATGATGATTTTGGTTTTCTTGTCCAGCATTCCGGGGGGAACGACTTTCTTTATAACCATCTGCTTGATGTCTGCTCTCAGGTCCTCCATTTTAACGGTAGAGTTGTGCTGGGCGGCGATGACAACAGCCTCCACGCGGAGAGGGGTGTCTCCATCGTATTCGATCGTCACCTGGGATTTTCCATCGGGCCTCAAGTAGGGCAGAATTCTTTCCCTGCGGACCTGGCTCAAGCGCTTGACCAGCTTGTGGGCCAGGATGATGGGCAGGGGCATCAGCTCTTCTGTCTCCCGGCAGGCGTAGCCGAACATAATCCCCTGGTCCCCGGCGCCCTGCTCATGTTCCTGCGTCTCCTCGACTCCCCGGGCGATGTCGGAGGATTGTTCGTGGATGGACGAGATGACACAGCAGGTTTCGTAGTCAAAACCAAAAATGGCTTGAGTATATCCGATATCCCTTATGACTCTCCGGACTAGTTTTTGAAAGTCACAATATCCGTTAGTGGTGATTTCACCGGCTATGAAAACGAGACCCGTTGTCACCAGGGTCTCGCAGGCGACGTGACTTCTCGGGTCCTGGCCGATGAGATCATCCAGGATGGCATCGGAGATCTGATCACAGATTTTATCCGGGTGACCTTCAGTCACAGATTCAGACGAGAAAAGGTGTTTTCCGGCCTTGCTCATGGGCAGCCTCCTTCAGCAGTTTGTCTGTTAGAAAAATAAACGCCATATTATACCATAAGGACCAATTTTTCAACGACTAATCGCAAGAAAAGCTCCCGCTCAACGCCTTCCGGGTCGTTTCATTGAATTTTACCTTCTTTTTGTGATATTTTTAGAGTTACGGCCAAGAGAAAACAAGAATATGAGGACGAAAAGATTTTTAGGGGTGTGGACTTTTATTCTTCTGGCCCGGCTTAGCTCCTCCTCTGCTCCCGGGCAAGAAGCAAACTTTCCTTTCCCGCTCACTCAGTATCAGCTCAGGAACGGGCTGAAAGTCATTCTCTCCGAAGATTACTCGCTTCCGCTCGTCTCGGTGGTCCTGGCCTATCGTGTCGGCTCTGTTCAGGACCCGCCGGGTAAGACCGGCCTGGCCTATTTCCTGGAAAATATGATGTTCATGGGCTCGCTCAACATCGGGCCGATGCAGCATATCAGCTATGTCAACAGGACCGGAGGGCAGCCCAATGCCAGCACCACAGAAGATATCACCTACCTTTACGAAACCGTTCCTTCCAACCAGCTTGCCTTGGTCCTCTGGCTTGAATCCGACCGGATGAAAACTCTGGAAATCAATGCAGCCAAGACGGAAAGAATCAAGCAGGCCCTTCTTGATGAAATCGGTCAGCGCAAGGCAGGTGAACCGTACTTCGAAAGCTCGCTGGCTTTCGACAGGCTTCTCTATCCTGACTCTGCCTACAGTCACCCCGTCTTGGGAAGTGAGGAAGACATAAGAAACCTGACGGCAGAGGATGCGAAAAACTTCTATGCCGTCTACTATGTCCCCAACAACGCCGTTCTCTCCATCGTCGGGGACATTAACCTGGCCAAAACCAAGGAGCTGGTCGAGAAGTATTTCGAAACGATTCCCCAGGGAAAGGACAGCCGTGTTTTGTCTCCCCCTAAGCCTCCCGAAAAGAAACAGCTGGTCCAGGTTTTCCAGGAACCCCTCGCTCCCCGCCCTGCTTTTCACCTGGGCTACCGCCTTGCGCCTTCCTATTCCCCCGATTATTATACTCTGGTCATCCTGGATTATATTCTCTTGAAAGGAAACAGTTCCCGGCTTTACAGAAGATTGGTCAAGAAGGAGGCCTTGGCCTTCTATTTAAACGGCGGCATTGAAAAGCGAGGCGATGCCGCCGCGTTCAAAATGTTTGCGATGAATAATAACGATGCCATGGTCGACATTTGCCAGAAGGCCATTTTTTCCGAGATCAACAAGCTGAGGACGAACTATGTTTCCCCGGAGGAGCTGGAGAAGGCCAAAAATATGTTTAAAAAGGATTACGTCAGCCGCTTCTCCAGCTCCATCGAAAAGGCCATGTTCTTAGCCGAGATTTTCTTTTCGCCCGTCGGTTTGGAGAACGGGCCTGAGGAATTAGGAAAATATCTCAAAGTTACCCCCTTCGCGATAATTGGAACCGTCAACCGCTATTTCACTCCGGAAAACAGTATCCTTCTCAACGTGAAAATAAGATGAAAAAGGTTATCCTGCTCTGCGGACTGATTTCTTTCTGCGCCCTGGCCTCGTTCTCCCAGGAACGATTCAGAAAATCGCCGCCGTTCCCTGATCCCCTTCAGCCTTGGCAGCTTCCCGTGATCGAGTCAGTCCGCCTCAGCAATGGGCTCACTGTGGCTGTTTGTAACCAGAAGAATCTTCCCTTTATCAGCTTGGAGCTCGTCATCCTGGCTGGAGAGAGCTCTTCTCCCGAGAGCTTGCCGGGGCTGGCCACTTTTACCGCCGAGATGTTGAGCCGCGGCACACCTCTTATCTCCGCCTCGGAAATGGAAGACCGGATTGAATCGATCGGCGGAAGTTTTTCAGCCACGACCTCTTTTGATTACTCCCGCTTTTCGTTCCTTTTCTTGGATGAGAATTTGGATCGGGCGCTTGAGCTCCTGAGCCTGATGCTCCTCCAGCCGGCCTTCTCCGAAAAGGAAGTAGTCAGCCTCAGGAGAACCCTGTTTTACGACATCCGGCAAAAGGCGAGGGACCCTGAATTTGTCGGCCGGAGGCAGCTTCTCCGGATTCTTTTCAAGAATCATCCTTACCAAAAATCTCTTTACAATGAAGATGTCATCATGAACATCGGCCGGGACGATATCCTGGCTTTTTTTCAGAAATATTATCGGCCGAACAACGCCGTCCTCGTCCTGGCCGGCAATTTGAACGTCAATACCGCTTCGCGGAAAGTCAGTCATTATATCAACACGTGGCGGAAGACGGAATTAGAGAGACCTCTGCCCCCTTTTCCCGAACCCAACAACAGCGAAAAAGTCTGTTACGTCGAGCTGCCTCAGGCCAAGGATGCCACTCTGCTGATAGGAAATGTGATCTTTCCTGCCGGTGACCCTGATTTTTTCCCGTTTTCGGTCCTCAACCAGGTCCTGGGCGGAACACCCAACAGCCGCCTCTTTATGAACCTCAGGGAATCGAGGGAATACGCCTACTACGCCTTTAGCGAAATAGAGCCCTACAGAGGCTGCGGCGTCTACTTTGTCAGGGCCAAGGTCGTTCCTTCGGCTTGCTATGCTTCTGTCCAGGAAATTCTCAAGGAGCTGGGGCGGGCGGCCAAAGAAAAGATCCCCACGTTTGAGATCGAACAGGCCAAGTCCTACCTGATCGGAAACTTTCCCCTGCAGATCGATAAACTGGATAGTCTAGCCCGAAGAATTTCGGAGATCGTGGCTTTTTCTCTCGGAGATTCCTACTGGAACAAATTATATGAGAACATCATACTCGTTGATGCCGGCAGAGTCTTCGAGGTGGCGGAAAAGTACCTCCTGCCCAAGCCGGTTGTCATCATTGTCGGAGATAAAAACACTCTCTTTGATCATCTCAGAGATTTTGAGAAATTAGAATTTTATGATGCCAAGGGCATCTATCATTACACCCTGACCAAAGGAGTCGAAGAATGAAAATCGTCGAATGCGTGCCGAACTTCAGCGAAGGCAGAGACAGAGAAAAGATCAAAGCCATCACTCAAGAAATCGAGCTCGTCCCGGAGGTCAGACTCCTCGATATCGACCCGGGCGAATCCACCAACCGCACCGTGGTGACTTTTATCGGCTCACCCGAAGGAGTCAAGGAAGCGGCCTTCAGGGCTATTCGCAAGGCAGCCGAAGTAATCGATATGTCGAAACATAAGGGCGCCCACAGCCGGATCGGGGCAACCGACGTCTGCCCGTTTGTTCCCGTCTCGGGAGTCACCATGGAGGATTGCGTGAAACTGGCCCACGGGCTTGCTCAACGGGTGGCCGGGGAGCTTCAAATTCCGGTCTACCTCTATGAGGAAGCCGCCCAGAAGCCTGAAAGAAGGAATCTGGCAAATATCCGCGCGGGTGAATATGAAGGGCTGCCCGAAAAACTCAAAGACCCGGACTGGACACCTGACTATGGCGAACCCGTCTTCAACCCCAAATCCGGGGCAACAGTCATCGGAGCGCGAGAATTCCTGATTGCCTACAATATCAACCTGAACACGAGAGACCGCCGGCTGGCGAATGAGATCGCTCTCCAGTTGCGAGAAAGCGGGCGAGCCAAGCGAGACAACGAAGGCAACATCATCAGGGATGAAGAAGGAAAAGCAGTCATGATCCCCGGAAGATTCAAATATTTGAAGGCGGTCGGGTGGTACATCGAGGACTATGGAGTGGCTCAGATTTCGATCAATTTTACGAACTACAAGGTCAGTTCCCCTCATCTGGTCTTCGATGAAGCGGTCAAGGAGGCGGAGGAACTCGGGCTCCGCGTTACCGGAAGCGAGCTGGTGGGATTGATTCCTAAAGAGGCGCTTCTCCTGGCGGGAAGATACTATCTCGACAAGCAGGGCAAGAGCCCGGGCGTTCCCGAGGAAGAGCTCATCCGGATGGCCGTCCTTTCTCTCGGGCTGAGCGACGTCGCGCCGTTTGATCCAGAAAAGAAGATCATCGAGTATCAGTTCAAGGAATCTGCGGACTCCCTCCTCCGCCTCAACTTGCGGCAGTTCGCCAATGAACTTTCCCTGGACTCCCCTACCCCCGGTGGAGGAAGCACGGCCGCCCTGTGCGGCGCTCTTTCTGCCGCTCTCTCCTCGATGGTGGCTAATCTAAGCGTCGGGAAAAAAGGGTATGAGAGCGCCGAGCAAGAGATGAAGGATGCGGCCGTGAAGGCCCAAGCGCTTAAGGATGAATTGTTGAAGGCTGTGGATGAGGATACCCGAGCCTTCAACAAGGTCATGGATGCTTTCAGATTACCTAAAGCGACCGAAGAACAGGCCAGAGAAAAAGAGGCGGCCATGGAGAAGGCTTCCAAGGAGGCGACCCTTGTACCCTTGGTTGTGTTAGAAAAAAGCATTCCCCTGCTGGAATTGGCCAAGCTTGTGGGCATGAAGGGCAATAAAAACTCTCTGAGCGACGCAGGCGTGGCCGGGCTTACCGCCGAGGCCGCAGCGGAGGGGGCCTGTTACAATGTCAAGATCAACCTTCCCGGCATTCAGGATGAGTCCTTTAAAAAGGAGATAAAGGAGAAAGCGGATTCTCTCGTGAAAAAAGCTAAGGAACTCGGCGAAGAGTTGCGGCGGCTCGTCGGAGGAGAGCTGGACAAGGCCTGAAGACTTTTTCATCCCTCATTCCCCCTACAACCTTTCTCTTGGAGTTTTTTAAAATCACGGCCATATCCCCTTTTGCGGTGAGAAGAGGCAGATAAAAATCACCCCGGAGTTCACCTGTTTCGGTAATTGTTAGCCGACATAATCTTTTCCATTATAGAGAGGAGAAAAAAAGGACTGCCGTGAAACCGCGAATCCCTGTCGCTACAAAAGGTCTGAAAAACAGACTGTGGGCTATCATCATTCTTGTGGTCGCCTACCTCGTTTATACTTCACTTGCCGATTTTATCCCCCAGTATTGGGAAGAAATTGGGTTTCGGCCTTTGAGCCGTTCTATCTTGACCTTGGGAATGGTCGTCATCCTGCTGATTTGCTTGAGCGGGTTAGCCCTCAGTGAAAAGATGACCTCTCTGATCATTAGAGAAGGACTCACCGGCCTGTTTAACCAAAATTACATCAGGAAGCGGCTGGAGGAGGAAGTTTATCGGTCGAAAAGATACCACCACCCTTTGAGTCTTCTCATGATCGATTTGGATAACTTCAAGAGCCTGAACGACCGGTATGGACACACGGCCGGAGACCACCTTCTGAAATACTTCAGCCAGCTGGTCATGGAAACCATCAGACCTTCCGATATAGCCGCCCGCTACGGAGGAGAAGAATTTTTGATTATCCTGCCGGAAACAACTGAGGAAGAGGCCCATACCGTCGCCGAGCGTCTTCAAAAACGAATTTCCCTTTATCCTTTCCGGATTGATTCCCGCAAAGAAGATGTCCAGTTTACCATAAGCATAGGTGTGAGCACTTTTCCCGAGTACGGTCAAAGCGGAGACGAGTTGATCATCCTCGCCGATATGGCCCTCTACCAGGCTAAAAAAGAGGGCAAGAACAAAGTGGCTATTTACAGCGATAATTGAGGAAGCTCCCGGGAACTCCTCAAAGAATCATTCCTCGTTCTGACCAAGCCTGCGGGATAATGAGTGTCGTTTTGGGGAGATCCTCCTTAACTTACCTTTCCTCCGGTTCCAATTTTCAGTAAAATAACTCGAGGAGAAGAAAATGAAAGACCTTCTTGTTATCGCAGGGAAAAAAATCAGGATTGTCGAAGGAAACATCGCCGTGCTCGAGGTCGAGGCGGTGGTCAACGCTGCCAATAAATTTCTCCAGCTGGGAGGGGGCGTTGCTGGTGCCATCCGGACTTACGGCGGTCCGGCGATCCAAGAAGAATGCGATAGGCTGGCCCCGATCGATGTGGGGCAGGCCGCGATTACAGGCGGCGGTAATCTTAAAGCCAAGTATATGATTCATGCGGTCGGGCCAGTGAACGGCGAAGGCCATGAAGAGGCGAAGCTGGCCAGAGCCACTCTGAGCAGCCTCAGGATTGCCAGGGACAAGAAAATTAAAACGATTGCCTTTCCCGCCATCAGCACCGGCATTTTTGGATTCCCTCTCGAGAAATGCAGCGAGATCATGCTCCAGGCAGCCCTGGATTTCTTGAAAAAGAACGATTTCCCTAAGGAAATTCTTTTTTGCTTATATGGTCAAGAGGCCTATTCCGTCTTCGGGAAAACTCTGGAGAAGCTGAGCGCTTAGGCTGTTCGCTTCAGAAGGATTTTTTCCTTCTCAAGAGAAAGAAAATCCCGAAAAAGACAAAAGAGAGAAGGACTATGGTCGCCGAGGCGGGAAGGTTGAGGATGAAGGCCGCGATAAGACCCAGAAGAACGGAGAAGAAGGCAACGACAGAAGAGATCCAGAGGGCTTGTTTAAAGCTCGCCGCAAACTGCAGGCCGGCAGCCGCGGGGATGACGAGAAGAGCCGTGACCAAGAGGATGCCCACCACCTTCATCCCTAAGACAACAGTTATGGATGTCAACATTGTCAGGAGAAGGTCGAAACGCTCAGTCTTTATTCCGGAGGCTCTGGCTGCTTCCCGGTCAAAGGTCAGGTACATCAATTTGTGATAATTGACCAGGATTATGATCACGATCGCTGCTGCCAGACCCGTCGAAAGCCAGACTTCGAGCGGCTCGATGGCGAGGATATCTCCGAAGAGATAACTGAGAAGATCGACGTTAAAACGCTGCGCCAAGGTCGCTAAGGCGATGCCCAAAGCCAGCCCCACACTGCTAAAAATGCCGACCGCCGTATCTCCATGAAGACCGGCCTTTTCTTTCAATTTCATGATCGCCCACGAGGCCAGGATAGCCACAACGAGGGCCACAGCCAAGGGAAAGATATTCAAGAAGAGACCAAGAGCCACTCCTCCAAAAGTGACGTGCGCCAAGCCATGGCCGATCATGGCGTCTCTGCGGAGGAGGAGAAAAAGACCTAAGATCGCACAGGCTATGGCCACGAAGATTCCCGCCAAAAGGGCTCTTTGGAGGAATCCGTAGCTGAATAGTGCTTCCATGAGGATCCTGGCCTTAATGGGTATGAGAAACGAGGTGCCCGCCGGCCAGTAAGTTCTTGAAAGCTTCGGACTGGCAAAAGTCCTCGTGCTTGCCATGATAGACAAGCTTCTGATTCAGGCAGGCCGCTTTGTTTACGTGCTTGTTGACAATGCCGATGTCATGGGTCACCAGGACAATCGTAATTTTCTGGTCTTTATTCAAAAGATGCAGCATTTCAAAGAAACGCTCCTGGGTTGAGGCGTCCACTCCTGTTGTCGGCTCATCCAGGAAAAGAAGCTCAGGGGAGTTGACAATGGCGCGGGCTATAAAAACACGCTGCTGCTGCCCGCCCGATAGGCTTCCAATCGGCCGATGGCGGAATTCTTCCATCCCCACTCTTTCGAGGGCAGACTCAATGGCCCTCTCTTCACTGCCTTTTTTTTGCCGGGAGATTTTCTTGTTGGAGAAGAAAGCCATTGCCACGACTTCTTTCGCAGAAGCAGGGAAAAAAGGATCGATATGGGTCGCTTTTTGCGGGACATAGCCAATTTTGGACCATTCCCTGAATTCTTCTATAGGCTTGCCCATGATCAGGATTCTTCCCCGGGACGGTTTGAGCAGCCCGAGAATGATCTTGATGAGAGTCGTTTTGCCCGAGCCGTTGGGGCCGAGAATAGCTAAAAAATCGCCTTGCGTTATCGAGAAGCTTACGTTTTCCAGGGCAGGCACAGAATTGTAGCTGAAGGTGATGTCCTCGACCCGCACGAGTTCCTTGGGTTCAGTCACAGATGAGGCCTTTCTTAAGGTTTTTCAAATTTTCTTCCATGATATCAAAAAATGTCAGCCGGGAGTCCCATTCTTTTTTGTTCAGGTTAGCTCCCGGGTTGAGAACCCGGATCTCTGCCTGAATTTCCCTGGCCAGGACCTTGGCCATCTTATCGCTGGTGTTGGCCTCCATATAAACAGTCTTGATAGTGTGGCCTCTAGCCCACTGGATGGTGTCTATGAGACGGCGGGGCGTGGGTTCTGCGTCGGGACTCAGTCCATAGAGAGAGAGTTGCCCGAGGTGATATCTCCTCGCCAGATAGCCAAAAGCCGCGTGTCCTGCGAGCAGGAAGGTTCTGTGTCGGCAGTGACCAAGGCTCTGAGAAAAATGCTCGTCGAGCTTATGCAATTTTTCATCGTACTCCGCGGCGCCAGTTCTATAAAATGAAGCGTGCGCGGGGTCGATTTCAGAAAGCGTCTCTGCGACCCGGCTGACAATCATCTGGTCCAATCCAAAATCCAACCAGACATGAGGGTCATCTTTCTCTTGGCCGGCCTCTTTTTTCTTCTCTAAAGGCAGGAATTCCGCCACCGCCAGGATCTTAAGCTTTTTGGAGGAGATGCTTTTTAAGAGATCAGGTATCCATGGCTCAAGGCCGGCTCCGACGTAGATGAAGAGATCCGCGGCCGATAATCGCATGATATCGCTGGCCCGCGGCTGCCAGGTGTGGACCCCCGCACCCGGCGGGAGAAGAAGAATCACCTCTCCCCTTTCTCCGGCTATCCCCTTGCCAAATTCCATCAGCGGGAAAATGCTGGCTATGATTTTGATCTTAGGTTTCTGGGCCGGGGCGACGTTCTGGGGAAGGAATGAACTTGAACAGAGCCCAAAAATCAAGAGGATGAAATATTTCATGAGCCGGGCTCTGGTCATCAATAATGCGAGGCGGAAGCGCCTTCCCCAACAGAAATGACCTGGAACTCAGGCTTGGGAAAACCTTTTTTTTCGGCTTCGACCAGCATTTTTTTCTTAAAGTCTCCCATCCGCGCTTGCTTAAGCAAGGCAATGCCTGAACCACCGAAGCCGGCTCCCACAAGACGGGCTCCCAGACAGCCGGGATATCCCTTTCCGACCTCGTAAAGCAGGTTGAGCTCCGGACAGGAGACTTCGTAATTATCTCTCAGGCTCTCGTGTGACTGGAAAAGGAGCTTGCCCAACAAAGAAAATTGACCCGACTTCAAAGATTCCACGGCCTGCTTGACTCTCTCGTCTTCGCTGATGACATGTTTGGCTCGCCTGTAAAGGACATCAGCCATGGCGTCTTTGACTTCTTCAAGGAGAGAAGTCGTCGCCTCTTTGTAGGAGCGCACCCCCTTGATCCTCCGCAAAATGTCCAAGGCATCTGAAGCCTCTTGACGGCGCCTGTTATATTCGGATGAGGCCAGTTTCCTCCGGACTTTGGTGTCATAGACGAGAATCCCCAGTCCCTCTTTTTCCAGATTCAAGGGAAAGAGCTCAAACTCAAGAGTTTCGCAGTCTAAAAACAGGGCCCTGTTTTTGCGGCCGAAAACGGCGATAAATTGGTCCATAAGGCCGCATTTCACTCCGACAAAATCATTTTCCGCCTTCTGGGCTAACTTGGCCATTTGTTCAGGCGGCAGATCAATCCCAAACAAGGCCGTCAAACCCACAATCACGCTGACCTCAAGCGCGGCTGAGGAGCTCAGGCCGGATTCCACGGGAACCTCTCCCCACACCAGGGCATTGACCCCGCCCAGATTATAGCCTCCCTGCTGGAGAACCCAGAATATGCCCTTGATGTAATTCGCCCACCTGGTTAGTTCGGAAGGGGTTATTTTACCGAGGCTGAATGTCACCTCTTGTTTGAAGTTCTCGGCCCAGACGCGGACCAAGTTGTCCGGCCTTCGTGACGCCAGAAAATAATTGCGCAGATGGATGGCTGCGGGAAGGACATACCCGTTGTTATAGTCTGTATGCTCTCCGATGAGGTTTATCCTCCCCGGGGCTGAGGAAAGAATCTGAGGTTGGGATTGGTGAATTTGGAAAAAGAGATTTTTTTTGTTTTCTTTCATGCGAAAATAGCTGCATTCTAAGGAAACAGTCGGGAAAAGTCAAACCAGTGAACTCGCTCTTCGTTGAATTTTCTTGAATTGAAAAAATATTTGTGGCATTATTCTTCAAAACGAAATCGCTGGATGTTGCTGGAGGAAAAAGATGACAGAAACCTTTGCCGGTCTTAACCCCTCTTTACTCTGGAAGCATTTTGCTCAGGTCCTCAGGATTCCACACTGTTCGGGGAATGAGAAAGCCTTGGGAGATTATATCATTTCCGTCGCCAAAGGCCTGAACCTAAAATGGAACCGGGACAGGGTCGGCAATGTCGTCGTGATGAAACCCGCCTCGCCCGGCCATGAGAATTCCACCAAGGTGATCCTTCAGGGACATCTGGACATGGTTGGCGAGAAAAATTCAGACGTGGCCCATGATTTTAGCAAGGATCCCATCGAAGTTGAAAGGAAAGGCGAGTGGATTCAAGCGAAGGGGACGACTCTCGGCTCGGATAACGGCATCGGAGTTGCGTCTGCGCTGGCGGTGATAGAGGACAAAACTCTGGTCCACGGCCCGCTGGAATTCCTCTTCACGGTTGACGAGGAAACAGGCCTTACGGGAGCTAACAGGCTGGGAAAAGATTTTCTCGAGGGAACGAAGCTCCTTAACCTCGACAGCGAGGAGGAAGGGACTTTCACGATCGGCTGTTCAGGAGGAGGCGACTCGGAGATCACCCTTCACTTGGAGCGGAAAAAAAGGAGGTTTAAAGACCTGTATCGACTGAAGCTTTATGGCTTTCGCGGCGGACATTCCGGGCTTGATATCAACCAAGGCAGGGGGAACGCCATTCGGCTCCTGGCCCGACTCCTTTACCAAGCTCAGGAGAAATTTAGGTTTGAGCTTGTGCGGATTGAAGGGGGGAACAAAAGAAACGCCATTCCCCGGGAGGCCTGGGCCGAGTTCTACCTCGACCGAAGTTTAGCCAAAAAAATGCAGGGCTTCTTAAAAAATCAATTCGCCAAGGTTCAGAATGAATACAAAACCGTTGAAAAAGACGCCCGGTTTTCCTTTGAAAAAGCGGAGGACTCCAAAGAGGACCCGTTGACGGCGGCTTTCCAGGGCACCTTGATCCGCTTCCTTTTCAGTTTGCCGCATGGTGTTATCTCAATGCATCCAGAGATTGCCGGCCTGGTCGAGACATCGACAAACCTGGCCATCATTCATTGCGAGAAAAAACAGGCGCAGATTATTTCGAGCAGCCGGAGTTCTGTTGCTTCAGCGTTGGAAGCCGTCCGGAGCACCATCCAGGCTCTATCAGAGCTCGCCGGCGCCCGCATTGTCCAGTCGCAAGGCTACCCCGGATGGGCGCCGAACCTTCAATCCGAGCTTCTGAAAAAGCTCACCGAAATCTATAAAAAAATCTTTGCCAAAGATCCGCTGGTCAAGGCTATTCATGCCGGCCTGGAGTGCGGCATTATCGGCGAGAAGTTTCCGGGTATGGATATGATCTCCTTTGGTCCGACCATCGAACATCCTCATTCTCCTGAGGAAAGAGTCCATATCGGGTCGGTGGAGAATTTCTGGAAATTTCTGACGGCTGTGCTTCAAGAACTCGCCTGATTCTCTGAACGCCGTGTGAAATTGATTCTATTTTTTCTTTTTATATTGTTTTAGCTTGAAATCTATCCAGGAGAGCTAGGAATGAGAAGAAGAGAAGCCTTGCTCAGTCTGGGCTGCTTGGCGCTTTTCAGGCCGATTGCGTTTGCTAAAACAGGAGGAAAAGAACAAATGAAACAAGAAGTCAAGACAGACAAAGCGCCCCAGGCGATAGGGCCTTACTCGCAGGCGATCGTGGCCAATGGGTTCGTCTTCGCCTCCGGCCAGATTTCTCTCGACCCCGCCACCGGAGAGCTGAACACCGGGACAATCGAGGATCAGACCAGACAGGTCTTAAGAAACCTCGGAGCGGTCCTCGAAGCCGCAGGGAGCTCTTATGATCATGTTGTCAAAGCCACCGTGTTTCTCCAGGACATGAACGATTTCAGCCGGATGAACCAGGTCTATGCGGAATTCTTCAAGCGGCCCTTCCCGGCCAGGGCGGCGGTCCAGGTGGCCCGCCTGCCCCGCGACGTCAAAGTGGAAATAGAAGCCGTTGCCGTTGTCGGAGCCAAGAAGAGCTGAGCCGAGAGTAGACGAAATCCCGGGATTTTTGTAAAATAGTCGCCTATGCCGATTTACGAGTTTGTTTGCAAAAAGTGCTGCCGCCATTTTGAGGCGCTTGTCCGGGTTGGCGGCGAGAAAGGCGTGTCCTGCCCGGAATGCGGCAGCCAGGATATTCAAAAGCTCTTTTCTTCCTTCGGCATCGGAGGGGGAAGCAGCCGGCTGGCGACGTCCTCGAGCTCCTGCTCTTCCTGTTCGAGCAAATCCTGCAGCACCTGCCGGTAGGCCGGCAGCATCGGCAGCTCAGTTATAAAACTCTCTTAGAGATGAGACCACCCAATCCTGCTGTTCCAGGCTGAGTTCCGGATAAATCGGCAGAGCCAGGACTTCCTTGGCGGCCTTTTCCGAGACGGAAAAATCTCCGCGCTTGTATCCTAAATCAGAAAAACACTTCTGCAGATGAAGGGGTAAGGGATAAAAAACGGATGTTCCCACACCCCTCTCTTTCAAGTAGGCCTGGAGTTCATCCCTCTTTTTAGCTCTGATGACGTACTGGTGATAGGTATGGTAATTAGAGACGCCGCTGTCTTTATACGCGGCCACAGGCGGCTTGATCAGCCCTGCTTTTTCAAGCCCTGCTTCAGCGATTTTCCGGCTATAATAAGCGGCCCGGTCGCGTCTTTTCCTCTGCCATTCATCAAGGTGTTTAAGCTTGACCCGAAGAACGGCGGCCTGGAGGGCGTCGAGGCGGAAATTGCCGCCCAGGAGCTTATAAAAATATTTATTGATGCCGCCATGGACTCGAAGGCACTTCAGCTTGGCGGCGAGTTTTTGGCTGTTAGTCAGGACCATCCCCCCGTCTCCGTAGCCGCCCAGGTTTTTCGAGGGGAAAAAAGAAAGCGTCCCCAAGATGCCCAGCGATCCGGCTCGTTTGATTCCTTTTCGAGAGGGGTATTCTGAGGTGATAGCTTGGGCTGCATCTTCGATGACCCAAAGCCGATATTTTTTTGCTGTGGCCAAGAGGGCGTCCATATCGACGCACTGGCCGTAAAGATGGACCGGAATCACGGCCTTGATTTTCTGGATGAGCCTGGTTCTTTGTGCTTTTTGGAGGAGCTCTTCCAGTCGCTCAGGAGCAATGTTGTAGGTTTCCGGGTCGATATCGCAAAAAAGCGTTCTTCCCCCAACCCGCGCGACCGCTCCGGCTGTGGCAAAGAAAGTAAACGGCGTTGTGATTACGGCATCTCCTGCTCCTATTCCCAGGGCCATTAAGGAAATGATCAAGGCATCAGAACCTGAGGACACGCCTATGCCGAACTTGGCCCCGCTCAGAGAAGCGATCTCTTTTTCCAAAGCATCGACTTCGGCTCCAAGAATAAAACTCTGAGAGCTGAGTACTTCCGAGACTTTTTGATTAATTTCCTCCTTGATCGTTTGGTACTGGGCCTTTAAATCGAGAATCGGAATGTTCATCTTTTTTCTCCCTAAGTCAGGACCTTTTTCAGCTTCTGTTTTTCGATCAAGAGTTGCCCTTGGTAGGAGACATAGCTGAGAAGGATCATGACCCTTTCTTTAGCGTCGATTTCTTTTTTGAATATTCCTTTCAAGCCTTTGAGCGGGCCTTCAACGACTTCGATCTCATCGCCGACTTTTGGCTCCTCTCCATGCTTCTCCAGCTCGATCAGGCCGTCGACCTCCCGGGCCTTTATCTCTTGGATAACGGTTTCCGGGAGCGGAATAGGACCGTCCTTGTTTCCGACGACTCTTTTCACCCCGCGGGTGTATTTGACGAGCTGATATTGGGCCGGAAAATCAAAAACGAGAAATCCGTATCCAGGGAAGAAGGGCTTGATCCGATTTTCAAGCCTGAATTTAGGATAGTAAAACTCAAACCCCCCTTCTCTAAAAAGCCTTTCGACCTGGAATTCTTTCTTCGGCTTGGTGTTGATAACGAACCAGTTTCCCATTTTAGCTAATCGAGGAGCTTGGATGACCTATAGAAATCGGGCCGCCGGTCTGGGAGAAAATGCCTTTGGGCAAAAGAAAGTGGGATTCTGCTCAAGTCGCAATCAGCATAAAGGATGAAATCGCGGCCGTGCGGCGCGCGGGCTATGACTCTTCCTTCGGGATCGACGGCATAGGATTCACCGGCGAAGTCGTGAACCTCCTCTCGGCCGACGCGGTTGACCAACGCCGCGTAGTAACCGTTTTGAAAAGCCGCCACCTGAAGTTCTGCTTCGAAGATTCCCTCTGTCCATTCCCCGACGGCTCCGGCTTGAGGGACGATGACAATCTCGGCCCGTTGGAGCGCCATAGCGCGCATGTATTCGGGGAAATGGCGGTCGTAGCAGATGGCCACTCCGACCCGTCCCACGCGGGTTTTATAGACGAGCTGGGTGAGATTTCCGGGAGCGTAATATCCTTTTTCATGAAACCCGGGGCTTTCTATGATCTGGACCATCCGCGTGACTCCGAGGATCCGGCCGTCGGCGTCGATAACCGGAGAGGAGTCATGGGTTTTCTCTCCGTCTTTCTCGAGGAGATTGAGCACGGTCACGATCCCGTGTTGGCGAGCCAAACCAGAAAAAATTTCTGTTGTCGGGCCTGGAATTGTCTCTGCTTTTGCCAGGGCCTCCGGGGTGGAGGGATATTGCGGAAGGAAACGAAGGAAAGCCAGTTCCGCAAACGCAATCAGATCTGCCCCTGCCGCGGCGGCCTCTCGAAACGCCTCCGCTCCTCTCCTAAGATTTTCCTGGTAATCAGAAGAGGCGTGCTGCTGGACAAGCGCGATCTTCATTTCTTATTCTTACCTTTTGGTGCGGCCATGCTCTTTTCCACGTCCTCGACCGTTTTGGGGATGGGCCTTCCTAAGACTCGGTTCCCCTCTTTAGTGACAATGACGTCGTCCTCTATCCGGACTCCGCTGAAATTTCTGTAGGTTGCGACCTTGGCATAGTTAATGAAAGAGGGGAATTTGTTTTCGCTTTTCCATTGATCGATGAGTGCTGGAATGAAATAAATTCCTGGCTCAACAGTCAGCACAAACCCGGGTTGAAGCTCCCGGGCCATTCTCAAGTAAGCGAGGCCGAACTGCTTGCTCCTTTCGACGGTCTTGTCGTACCCGACATAGTTTTCTCCCAACCCTTCCATGTCATGGACGTCCAGACCGAGCATATGCCCGAGGCCGTGGGGAAAGAAGAGAGCGTGAGCTCCTGCTTCAACGGCTTCGTCCGTGTCTCCTTTCATCAGTCCGAGCTCCTTCAGGCCCAAGGCCATGGCTTTTGCCGTAGCCAGATGGATTTCCTTGTATTTAATACCTGGCTTGATGGCCTGAATAGCTTGTTGCTGGCCGTTCAAGACGACCTCATAAATCTCTCTCTGCTTGGGCGTGAACTGGCCGCTCACCGGGATTGTCCTGGTGATGTCAGAGGCATAGCCCAGAGGCGAAGAGACGCCTGAATCGATGACCAGGAGCCTGCCCTTCTCTAACATGTTGCCGTGATACTGGTTATGAAAGATCTGGCCATTTATGGTGAGGATCGTCGGGAAAGCCGTCAGACAGCCGTGAGCCAGGGAAATGCCCTCCATTTCTCCGACGATGTCCCTCTCGTAAAGCCCCGGCTTGGTGGCCTTCATGGAAGCGAGGTACATCTTGTAGCTGACAGCGAGAGCTTTTTCGATCTCCTGGATCTCCTCGGCGCTCTTGGCTGACCGCTGGGCGACGACCGCTCTGATCAGCTCTTCCGAGGCATTCTTTTTGACATTCTGGGCCTGCATTCCGAGGAGAGACGAGAGTTTAACGATCGTGTCGGACCTGTATGGAGGAAGATAATGAACTTTTCTGCGCTGCTTTTTGGCCTGGTTGAGCATCACTTCGAGCCGGGAAAGAGGAGCTACGTGCCTGATTCCCGCTGGCAAAGCTCTTTCCTTGAGCTTGGGAAGATAACCCATCCAGATAACATCTTCGAGGGTGATGTCATCGCCAAAAAGCGTTTCCTCCCCGGCATCCACGTCGATTGCGGCTGCAAGAGAAGGCGTATCGAGGCCGAAAAAGTAAAGAAAGGAACTGTCCTGCCGGAAAGGATAGGTGTTGGCAGGATAGTTCATCGGGCTTTCTTCGTTTCCCGAGAAAAGAATGAGACCGGATTTGACTTGTTTGCTTAAAAGTTTCCTTCTTTGGATATAGATTTTGCTTTCGAACATCTCTCTCCTCCCCTCAAAAATTAAGCCATATTTTTATATCAGATTGTCTCTCAGATTTCAACAGTTTAAAAGGCAGCGTGCTCGGTCCGGCGGATGATTTCTTCTTGGAGTTCCGGCCCGATGTCGACGAAATAATCGCTGTAACCGGCGACCCTGACGATGAGGTCGCGGTACCTCTCCGGGTGCTTCTGGGCGTCGCGGAGCGTTGCTGCGGTGACGACATTAAACTGGACATGATGCCCGTCAAGCTTAAAGTAAGACCTGACCAGATGGGCCAGGTTGGCGATCCCCTCTTCATTGGCCAAGAGCTGAGGAGTGAATTTTTGGTTGAGCAGGGTTCCGCCTGTCCGGAGATGGTCCATCTTGGAGGCCGATTTGACCACTGCCGTGGGGCCGTGTCTGTCTGCTCCCTGGACCGGAGAGATGCCTTCGGAGAGCGGTTCTGAAGCTTTTCGACCGTCCGGCGTGGCACCGGTAACTTTCCCAAAATAGATGTGGACGGTTGTCGGCAAAAGGTTAATGCGGTAGGTGCCGCCCTTGGTGTTCGGCTTGCCGTTGACCGCATCATAATAGGCCTCGAACACAGAAAGCATGACTTCATCGGCGTAATCGTCGTCATTTCCATATTTGGGAGTTTTGTTGATAAGCCGCTGCCGCATCGGTTCCTGACGCTCGAAATTGTCCTGAAGGGCTCCGAGAAGCTCTCCCAGGGTCATGTTTTTTTTGTCGAAGACGTTGTATTTGATTGAGGTCAAGGCGTCGGTGACCGTGCCGATGCCTACGCCCTGGATATAGGAGGTGTTGTACCTGGCCCCGCCATTATGATAATCCTTCCCTCGAGCGATGCAGTCGTCGATGAGAAGGGAGAGAAAAGGAGCAGGCAGGTATTCCGCGTAGATTCTTTCTATGATGCTGTTGCCTTTGATCTTGATGGCGATGAAATGATTCACCTGCTTGCGGAAGGCTTCGAGAAGCTGGTCGAACGACTTGAAAGAACGCGGGTCTCCCGTTTCAAGGCCGATTTTTTTCCCGGTCCTCGGGTCAAGGCCGTTGTTCAGCGCGACTTCCAGGACCTTCGGCAGATTGAAATAACCGGTCAGGTTATAGTTTTCCTTTCCAAAAATTCCGGCTTCGACACAGCCGCTCGCTCCGCCCGACCTGGCATCTTCGAGCGACTTCCCTTGCCGGAGCATTTCTTGAACGATGGCATCGGTGTTGAAAAGAGAGGGCTGGCCGAACCCGGTTTTGACGATTCGCAGCGCCCTCCGCAGGAAACTGTCCGGCGTCTTCTTGCTGACCTGGACCATGGAGCTTGGCTGGAGGAGGCGCATCTCCTCGATGACATCGAGCAAAAGGAAAGAAAGTTCGTTGACTCCGTCCGACCCGTCTTTCCTGACGCCGCCCAGGTTGATCAGGCAAAAATCTGTGTAAGTCCCGCTTTCTTCGGCTGTTACACCTACTTTGGGCGGAGCTGGTTGGTTGTTGAACTTGACCCAGAACGCCTGAAGAAGCTCCCGGGCGCTCTCTTCAGTCAACGTCTCTTCCTCCAGGCCTTTCCTGTAGAAGGGATAGAGATGCTGGTCGAGCCTGCCCGGGTTGAAGGAGTCCCAGGTGTTGAGCTCGGTGATCACGCCGAGATGAACAAACCAGTAATATTGCAGCGCCTCCCAAAAATCGCGGGGCGGATTCTTAGGGACATGGAAACAGATGTCTGCTATTCTTTCGAGTTCTGCCCTCCTCTGGGAGTCTTTTTCCTTGGCAGCCAACTCTTTGGCCTTGGCGCCGTGGCGTTCTGCATAGCAGATGAGCGCATCAGCGGCTACAGCCATAGCCTCAAGCTCCTCCTTTTTGGGATAGGCTTCCGGGTCGTTCTGGAAGTCCAGCTTTTCCAGAGTCACGGCGATGGCGGCTTTAAAATCTTCCATTCCTCTGCCATAGATTTTATCGTCAAGGACGGTATGGCCGGGCGCCCTTTGCTCCATGAATTCTGTAAAAATGCCGGCCTCGTAGGCGTCTTTCCAGGCCTCCTCCATTTCGGCGAAGATCTTTTCTCTTATAGTCTGCCCCTTCCAAAAAGGAATAATCTCTTCTTCATAAATTTTCCTTGTTTCCCCGCTAACCCGGAAGGACGTTTTCGGGCGCCTGTTCAGGATATCAAGGTCTTGGAGGCTGTGCGCGGTAATTTCCGGATAAGTCGGCGTGGCTTTGGGTGCAGTCCCTCTTTCGCCGACGATAAGCTCTCCTTCGTTTAGGCAGATGAATTTATGCTCGAGCACATACTTAAAGGCCAAGGCTCTTTTCATCGGCACGGACAGGGTGGAGGAGGTCTGTTTCTTATAAAAATCTGTTACGAGACGAGCCCTTTCCGGAGTGATGGAAGGCTTCGCTGCCAAGCTCTGTTCTCTCAGTTTCTTAATTCTCTCATTCATGGCTCATTCTCCTAGAAGAACTGTGAACCCGTAGGAAGTGAGGTCCCTTTTTATCTTTTCCAGCCTTTCAGCAGAGGGAGGGGTGAGATTTTCGGAGAGATTCTTCTTCTCCAGGCCTTTGTATTTATCCTTTCCCAGCTTATGGTACGGAAGGAGGCTGACTTGGTTGATTCCGCCTAAAGAGCGGAGAAATTCGGCCATTTGGGACAGGTTCTCCTCATCGTCGTTAATGCCCGGCAGGAGAGGCAAACGGATAACAATATTTTTCTGTCCTTGAGAGAGTCTCTTGAGGTTCTCCAGGATGATCCGATTGGATGCTCCGGTGTATTTTTTATGCTTGTCTTCGTCCATCAGCTTGAGGTCATACAGAAAAAGATCAGCCCTGGCAGCGATTTTCTCCAGGGTTCGAGCGGGAGCGAAGCCGCAGGTGTCAACCACTGTATGGATCTCTTTCTTCTGACACTGGGACAGGAGCACTTCCAAAAAATCGGGCTGAGCCAAAGGCTCTCCTCCGGAAAAAGAAACTCCTCCGCCCGACTCCTCGAAGAAAATCATGTCCTTTTCTATTTCGGCCATGACCTCGGAAACACCCAGGCGGCGGCCGACGATCTCGATGGCTTGAGTGGGACATGCATCGGAGCAGGTTCCGCAGGCCGTGCACTTGTTCCGGTCCAGGACAGGGACATCGGCGACTTTTGATAGGGCTGTCGGTTCGCACACGGAAAGGCATTCCGAGCATTCTTTCAGGCACCGTCCTGGCCTGACCATCAGCTCCGGCGTGAAGGACTGTCCTTCGGGATTATGACACCAGAGGCAGTGCAGGGGGCATCCCTTGAAAAACACGGTAGTCCGGATTCCCGGTCCGTCATGGATCGAATATTTCCTGATGTCGAAAATAAGGCCTTGGCTCATGTGTTCGTCTTCATCGAGGGCCGTTATTCCAGAATTCCGGCGTTTTTTTATAATATTGACTGATGTATTTTTCCTGAACTTTAAAAGACCAATGGACGTCTCGAATGTAGGCTGCTGCTTCGGCCGCTTTGCCCTGGTTAATGAGGCTCAAGAGTTCCTCGTGCTCTCCGATCGAGGCCGTCTCCCATTCCTTCACAAACCCTTTCTGCCGGGGGAAATCATAAAGCCTCTTTTTAAGGGTGCGGACGATTCTGACCAGGTTTTCGTTTCCGCAGAGGCCGAGGTAAACATCGTGAAACTTCAGGTTTTTTTCATAATACGAGTCGAAATTATCAGATTTTATAGCAGCTTTCATTCCCTCAACCTGCTTTTGCATGGTCTTTATCTCGGGCTCCCCGAGCTTGCCAAAGGCTCGGAGCAGCGCAGTGCTTTCCAGGGCGCCGATGATGTCATAGTAGTTCTTGATATCCTGAATCGACAGGATGTTCACGGCGATACCCCGCCGCGGGTAAATGGTCACAAAACCTTCCATCTCGAGCTGGAGCAGCGCATCCCGCAAAGGGGTTTTGCTCACGCCCAGCTGCTTGCTTGTCTCCTCCATATCAATTGTTGATCCGGGCAGCATTTCTCCCCGGCGCATTTGTTCTCTGAGATAATCATAGACCTGTTCTTTGAGGGACTTGATGTTGATGAGAGGCTTGGTTTTCATACCTTATAACGGATTATCTGATATCTAATATATTAGATATCAGTGCTTTTGTCAACATAAATTTTATATTTAGGTCTTCATTCTTCACCCCATCTTACCCGGAATGGCTGCGATTCCAATAAAGCACTTTTCCCCACTTTTTTTCTCAGGGTCATCGCGAGGAGCAAAGAAAGGTGACGATCTCACGGGTTAGCCTCGGCCATCCCGGCCTCGCAACGACTGCCCAGGTCAAAAATTGAGTCTGTGCCCTCCGCTAATTGAAAAGCTCAACAGGAATATTATAGAATTTCAGGCGAGACGTAATATAAGAAGGAAAATCGACTGCAAGGAGAGCAAGAAATGCCGGGACGCTGGAAACCTGGGTTAAACTGGACGATTATCAAAACCATAGACGCGCATGCGGCCGGTGAGCCCCTGCGCATTGTTACTTCGGGCCTCCCCCCTATTCCAGGAGATTCCATCATCGAGAAGCGCCGGTACGCCCAGAATCATTTGGATCATTTACGAACTGCGCTGATGTGGGAGCCGCGCGGACATGCGGATATGTACGGCTGTATTCCGACAGAGCCTGTTTCGCCGGATAGCCATCTTGGCGTCCTTTTCCTTCATAATGCCGGGTTCAGCACAATGTGCGGGCACGGAATCATCGCCCTGACGACGGTCGCCCTGGAAACCGGTATGGTCAAGGTCAAGGGGAAAAGGCCTGTCCTCAAGATAGATACGCCGGCAGGACAAGTCACCGCCATTGCCAGAAGGGAGCGACACAGAGTGAAAGAGGTGTCATTTCTCAACGTGCCTTCGTTCGTCTATGCTTTAGACAAGGCCGTTGAAGTGGCGGGCTTGGGAAAAGTGAAGGTTGATGTGGCTTTTGGCGGGGCCTTTTATGCCTTCTGCCGCGCCGAGGACCTGGGCGTCCGTCTCATTCCTGAGGATTTTCGGCATCTTATTAATGTAGGAATGAAGGTCAAGCGGGCCGTCATGGACTCCTTGCCCGTTCGCCATCCTTTTGCCTCGGACCTCGGGTTTCTGTATGGAACGATTATTATCGGTTCACCCCAGGACCCGGCTCATCACAGCCGGAATGTCTGCATTTTTGCGGACGGAGAGGTGGACCGCAGCCCGACTGGAACGGGCGTGAGTGCCAGGGCTGCCCTTCACTATGCCCGTAGAGAGCTCAAAAAAGGCGACATTTTCGTCGTGGAAAGCATCCTCGGAACCTGTTTTTCGGGCCGCATCGCTGATCTGACTCAGTTTGGACCCTACGAAGCCATCATCCCTGAAGTGACGGGCAGCGCCTCTATCATCGGGAGGAATGAAATCCTGATCGACCCCGAAGACCCCCTCCGTTATGGTTTCATCCTTCGATAGTCGAATTTGCTTAAAGGAAACCTTGGACAGGGACAGTGTGTGAGCCGGAGGGCCGGCGAATCCGACGCAGTTGTTGCCAGGCCACTTGGCCGCAGCAATCTTAGTTTGAAATCTTCGCGTTGTTAAATTCCCCGCGATGACGAAAGAACAGCGCTGAAATCGTGCCGGAAATAGCGGATTTAACGTCTCTCTTTTTGTTGGAGGCGCAAACTGTGGAAAAGAAGGGTCAGTTATAAGCCTTGTGGAGGGCGTTTTTGATGGTGGACTGGAGCTCCCCTTCCTCAAAAGGCTTGGTGATGTAGCCGAACCGGGCCGTTCCGTTCGCTTTCTTCAGAGTATTTTCGTCCCCAAAGGCGGTGATATAAACTACGGGAACATTATATTCATAGAAAATTTGCTTGGCCGCCTGGATTCCGTCCAGCTTGCCCTTTAGCTTGATATCCATGAGGACAAGATGCGGCTTCCCCGAAGCCACTTTTAGGATCGATTCCTCTCCGGAGAATACAACCTCCGGGTCAGTGAAACCGATTTTTCTCAGGATGCTCTGGATGTCCATGGCGATGATGGCTTCATCCTCGACGACGAGAATTTTGAAGCCATCAGCCTGAAATTGAGTCTGACTTTGTTTTGGTTTTTCCCAGGGTGAGTTGGGCAACATTTTTCTATCTCCACAGGTTTAGTCGCCAGCGGGAGAAAAAGATTGAAAATAATGTCATAAAAAAATCAACTTAGCCCACTAAGTCAGACGCTTGTCTTAGGGCTGATACGAGCGCTTGGATTTAGTCGCAGAAGACTCTCTTAAGATGAAAAATCCGTCGCTCCAAAGGTCTCTTTTGCTTCAAAACCCCCGGGCGAACATCGTCCAGAATTTGTCCCCGAGTTCCCAGTATTTGGAGATGGCAGCGCGGGCAAAGTCGTTGGTATACTTGGTGAGATACTCCTTGGTTTTCTGGACACTCTCTTCTGATTTGCCTCCCGCCCAGAGCTCTACGGCTCTTTTCTCGACATAAGGCAGGTCGTCAAAGGCCTTGTCCTCAAATTCTGTGATCGTGGCTTGAATGATGTCTTTTGTCTCTCCCCAGCGGACAGTGGCCAGCCGATTGGCTCTGCGGAAAGCCCAGCACGCCGAATCCGTGCGGAACCTGTGTTGAGCGCAGACCTCAAAATTCGGAGGGAGTTCCGTAACCCCGGCAAAGATGGGGATCCTGGCGCTCTGGCCCGGGTTGTCAAAAGCAAACCAGGCCACCGCCCCAACCGGGTCAGGCAGCCAATCCCGGCATTGGATGATATGAGAATAGGAACATCCGGCTATGGCGATCGTCCGGATTCGTTCGACCACACCAGGCTTCAGCGTATTAAGAAGAAGAAACATATCTCGGGACATCCAGGGATTGACCACAGGGCTCTTGGCCATCCCACCACTTTTTCGGTCTTCCACCAGGAGATTTTTGGTTATGTCGAATTCGGTCCCGTCATACGTTGAGCGGTAAAATTTCATGATATCCTTGACCGAGACCTTTTTATCGGGCTTAACAGAAAACGGAAGCTCTTCCGCATCCATTTTCAGGTTCAAGGAAGGAGCGAGGCTGCTGAGGATAAAATATTCCCTGGTCGAAAACGGCTTCCTCCCGCTGTAGGCCTCCCAGAATCGGAAAGGCTTCCCGCTCTTGGGGTCCCACCAGCCCTTTTCTGTCGCCAGCGAGAAGACATTGTCTGAGGCCATATAACGGTCAGGATACTCGAGATGCAGCTCACTTATTCTGGGGATATTTGCCGAGACGCCGACGTGGTCGTCTGGAATTCGGGCTGCGGCCCAGACGGCGCTTTTTTCCCGAAGGCCTGAGCCCATGATCTCGAACTGCCAGACTTCCTTTTTATCGGCAATCGTCAGGCATTCGCCGATATCGCCGTACCCGTATTCTTTGACGAGCTGGCCGGCAAGCTTGATGGCCTCGCGGGCAGTGGTGCATCGCTCGAGCATGACCCGCTCCAGCTCTTCGATCATGAACAGGCCGCTGCTGTTATAAAGCTCTTTTCTTCCTCCGAAGGTTGTTTCTCCAATGGCTAATTGATGTTCGTTGAGGCAAGGATAAGCCGTATTGAGAAAAGCATAGGTCTCTGCGACCTCGGGTATTTCTCCTCTGGGGACGACTCCTTCGAGATCCCACGATGTCTCGTTGTGCATTTTGCCCGAATAGATGGTGTTGGTCGACCCTTCCAAATGCTTGGCGTGCGGGACAATATTCAGCCAGGTCCTGTAATTTCCATCACAGGCATGTGCCGTAATGACGGACCCGTCGGTCGTGGCTAAGCGTCCGGCCATAATACTCGTGCAGCCAAGCTCCGCCTCGTCCTGGGCTTGAGGGACGTGCTGGGACCGGGGAGAAAACGACAGTAGAAAACCCGAGATAACAAAAATGGCCAAAAGAACTGAAAACACCCCTGATTTTGTCTTAAGACCGAATGCTTTCATGAGATCACACCTTCCTTTCATTTGGCAAAACTCATTATGAAAATTGCGAGGGACAATGTCAACGAAATAAGACCGCCTGCCAAATATAGCTTGCTATCCTACAAAACAGCCGGCTCGAGCAATTGGATCAATCCCATTTCTGCATCAATTTTGGCTTCGACCCCGACGGGAATCGTGAATTTCATCGGGATATGGCCAATCATGGATCCATACCAGGCCGGGACGCCCAGCGGCTTGATGTGGTCATCTAAGACTTGCTCTAAAGTCAGCGACCCATATCCTTTGTCGGGGTTGCACTCGGTGCACTTCCCAAAAATAAACCCCTTGACCTGCTGCAGCACACCGGCCAGCTTAAGATGCGTGAGCATGCGGTCGATGCGGTAAATTTCCTCATCGACATCCTCTATAAACAGGATGGAGTCTTTCCATTGGGGGACGTATTCTGTTCCGAGGAGAGTTGAAACGATGGAGAGGCATCCGCCCTTGAGAATTCCGGTTGTGCTGCCGGCGACGATTGTTTGGACTCGATTCTCTACCTGGGTCAGATGGTCGCCGACCTCAGAAGGGTTCTGCATAGTGACAGGCTCGGCATCCATCAAAATCTTCCTGAAATAATCCACAGTAAAAGAATTCCAAGGGTCAAACCCGATAGGACCATGAAAGCAGACAAGCCCGGTTTTGGCATGGATAGCGAGGATCAATGCCGTGATATCGCTATAGCCGATGAAGACCTTCGGGTTCTTGCGGATGACCTCATAATCGAGAAGAGGAAGAATGCGGGCGCATCCCCAGCCTCCTCGAATGGCGACGACGCCTGCTACGGACTGGTCAACAAATTGGGCCATGAGATCTGCGGCCCGGACTTCATCTTTGCCGCCGAGATAGCCGTACCGGTCTAATAAATGATCAGCGAATTTCACTTTAAACCCCAGGGCTTCCATGCTTTCTTTGACCAGAGTCACCTCAAAACGGGTGGCTGTGGCTCCGGATGGGCTGACCAGGGCGACCGTATCTCCCGGCCTAAGCCTTTTGGGCTTTATGGCTTTCTCGGAAGCTTGGGCAAAATTATTTGGGGTAAATAAGCCGGCCGCTAAGCTTGAGATGCCAGCAGTTTTCAAGAAATTACGTCTTTTCATGTTCGCTCCTCCCAATTAGACTCAAAGAACTCGTCGCGCCAAGTAATATTTATCTTTTTACATGATAAGAAGTTATATTTCCCTATGCAACTGGCCGTAAGAGATTAATTGGGCTAAATCTGAGATTACTGAATTACTGATGCATTTTAGGCGTATTGGCTCTATAAGGAAATACCCATAATTGGAACTAATCCGGAAGGTTAGACGTCTAATAAAGAGAATCGTTTTTTTCTATTTGAAGAGGGTAAGCAATGAAGCCCTGCCAAAAAATAAAAATCGCCTCGCTTCTTTTTATTTTTCTGATTTCGAGCTCCGCATTAGGCCTGCCAGAGGAGCTTAAGTTCTCCGAGCATGAACTCGCCGTCCAGGTCCACGACAACGGCGTCCTCGAGAAAGACGACTGGGACGGAAAGAAAAAGCGGGTGGCGTTCTATGCGCCGGAGATCACATCTCTGCGTGTCGACGGATCCGCCAAGAGGCCCGGACAGCCGGTCTCGAGAGAATTCAGGATGCTCGAGTTGGAGGGCCCGGGCTT
>Ga0315280_10000272_pt1 | contig 96853 bp, 64 predicted proteins | sample YL17G06_40_MG_FD_203697 | JGI IMG/M metagenome (GOLD analysis project Ga0315280, IMG submission 203697) | Sediment microbial communities from Yellowstone Lake, YNP, Wyoming, USA - YL17G06_40 | ecosystem: Environmental > Aquatic > Freshwater > Lake > Sediment | place: USA: Wyoming | collected...
GCACCTCGTCCACATGTTTCGGAAGCCGAAGATGGCGAGAATGAGCCTATTACACGCCAAAACCCGCCTCTCGGTGAGGCGGGCTTCCAGCGACAGAGAATGTTTCGATGAAGAAACATGGTGGAGGAAAACGACCTGCCATCGAAACTGCGGAAATGTGGACGAGGTCGCCGATTTCGATGCCGGGGCACTTTGCCGAGCAGACATGACGCCTCTCGAAACGACCGTCGTTTCAACGGGGCTCCCAGGCGACCCAAGAGAGCGGACGGCCTTGCTCACGTGCGGTCGGCCTCCACCCATCTCCACAGGCTCCAGACCCAGAAGTCATCCGCGTCATAGCCCTCTCGCACGGCCATTTCTCGGCACCTGAGTATCCGGTCACGCCAGTTGGGATTTGACCATGCCTCCAAGCGCTGGGCGAAGGAGAGCTCTTCAGTGAGTTTCGGCGCGGAAAGGTCTATCTGTGGAAGGAGCCCGTTGTCACGGATGTGTTTAGTATAGAGATCCATCACAGACTGGATGGCGGCCAGTCTGCCATCCCAGTCGTGGGAGGATGTCGCAACGTCGAGATGTGGCAGAGCGATGCGGGCTACCGAGGGCAGTTTCTCAAAAGCCCACCGCAGATGTGTGCGCCGCGGCCAATAGGTCCTGTTGAATATGAACCCGATATGCAGCAAGTCCTCCAGAACGCAGGCGAGAAGCACTTGACTCTCCAACATGTGGGCTTTCTTGACCGCTGAGCGGAGTTCGCAGAGATCCTCGATCACGAGTCTCGCGAGTTTCGAGATCAGCAGTTTCCCCCAGAGCCAACGAGGGAATCGCTCCGGCGCGGTCGCTTCCCTGAGCCTGGCGAAGATGAGATGCGGGTCGCGCAATACCAGGTTCTCGTGGATCTCATGAAGGTTCTCAATGCTCACCTTCTCCCAGGGCGCATCCTCCGTGCTTTCCAGGAACTCTTGATAGTGTCCACCCAAGAGCCACGACATCGGAAATACACATATCTCCGGGTGGCCGACCGTGCTGGCGAACTTGGGAGCGCAGTGCTCGAGCGTCAACTGCAACTGCCCGCCGTGCGCCTTCCACAGCAGATCATCCAGATAGATATGAGCGTCCAGGTCCGAGAGTTCATCGGCGATCCCTAGCCCAAAGGAGCCCCCAATCCGGATGCCTATTTCAGGCGCTACTTCCGGATGCTTCTCCGCAATGAGCGGGATTACCGTGCGTTCGAAGTAGGCCTCCACGCCTTTCGTCATGACTGACTCCTCTCTCAGGGCCTGCCCCATGTCCAGTGGTTTCCCGAAAACGGATCCCCCCGACTTCTACAGTATCTCTGCACACTTCAAATCCTCGAACGCGTCAAACGCTCTGTTCAAGCCGGCCCAGTCGGTGCTTAGTGTAATCTGGCCGTGCCATTGCCACATCGGGATAAAGATGTTTTCGACTGCGCACTCCCTGTAGTCTTCCCAGCAATCCTCCCACTCGTAGCCCTTTACCTCATGCCTGAGCAGTTCCTCGTGATAGCGTCGCACGAGAGTCCGCTCCGTCAGGCGCCTGTCCTCTCGCGTCCAGTTTCGGGCAATCATGAAGGCGAGATCTCGCGGTCCCGTGTTCACGTTCCAGAACTGCCAGTCTATGATGCGGATGGAGTGCTTACCCGCATCGCGCGGCACAAGGAAATTTCCACAGTGCGCGTCGCCGTGGATCAGCGTGAGGCCCCGGCCCGACGGCAGATGTCTGCTTTCGAAGCGCTGCCAGAGCCCGGGCAATGCGGACAGCACTCTCCTGTAGATTGTCTGCTTTGCGACGGGCAGTTGGTCACCGAGGAAGGAAAGAAAGGCCGGCAGAATCCCCTCAATCTCGGATAGGTAGTCGCCCGTAGGCACTGAGCCAATGTCCTTGCCAAGGCGCGGATGTTCCCACCAGAAGGCATGGAAGCGCGCCAGGCAATCCATCATACGTTCGCAGTTCTCTCTGGAAGGTGGCTGTCGCGACTCGGGTCGAAAGTGGGTTGTAGACAGGTCGGCCAAGAGAACGTGGGAATACCCCGTTTCCGGCGAGTAAGTGGCGTGGTAGCAGTGCGCCAGCGGCGGATCATCCATGGCCGGAGCAACTCGGCTGTAGAAGTCCACCTCTGACTGGCCGAATTGCGGGTGAAAGCCGGGCTTGCATATCTTGAGCAGCAATCGCGGCGGAGCCGCCTGGGGGGTGCCGTGCGAGTAGCGCACGTTCAGGCGAACGACGACCGACGTCGTGGTCGTTCGCGCCGACCTCTCTATCCCCATCACGTGGCCGCTGGGGAGGCAGCCGTCTTGACGAAGCACTGGCTCGAGCCATTCGGCGGTAACTTGCTCCTCACTAGCAATGCCTGCGCTCATCCTTTTCTCGCCTCCGTAGGCTGGCTATCCGTCGCGACCGACGGTCGCGCCAACGATGAGCTCGCGAATCTGTCATTCGTTCCCAGTTGATGGTCATTAGTCGGACCCTGCTACTTGGCTTCTCTCATACCGCCCCCAAAAGAATAACGCGCCCACCTCTCGCCACCCGAACTGCGGGATGGCAGAAAGCAGGCGCGCCAAGGGCCGAAATGCATTTATCCTGCTACAGCAATATCGTTGTGTCGCTGGTCAGCCGGGTGCAGTCTATCCTAACCTACCTTACATGTCAAGCGAAGCAGAGTGCAGATTCCGCCCCGAGGTGGCCCCCTCGGAGGTTCTCGCACACACTCACGCTGGCCGGCGCTGCAGCCCAGTTTCGATCCCACGTCTGTCCGGTCATGGTGGAGGCCCTGGGAATCCCTGGCCGGTCAGCCCGTGCCGGGCTTCCCGGCTCGGGCAGGCGAACGCCCGTCCGAAAGGCTAGTGCACCGTCCCTGAAGAACCTTTACAGTGTGCCACGGCGCCCGCGTGGAAGGGCGCTGGTGCGGCCTCGTGCGAGCGGATCTCGTCCAAGGCCGTGTATTGTAAAGGCACTCCTGGGACGCACCACTAGCGCAAGCGAAGACCACGAGCGGAGAAATGGCGCCTGTCCCTACTTTTGCCCCCTATTTTCGCCCCAGAGGGAAGCTGGGGGGCAGTTACCATTTTCTGGCGACGACGGAGCTTCGCCGCGTGAGTGGGCCGGCTCCGGCCCGGGAACAGGTAACTATGCCCAGCTTTCGTGCTGCCGGCGGGCGCGCTCAGGAAGCTGGCCGGCCAGGCAGGAAGCCACGGTTCCGCACCCATCAGCGCGCAGGGCGAGAAGGCTGCTGATTTCAAATCTCAAGCCCCCGATCCCAGATGGGACAGGCCAGGCGCACTCTCACCCAGCGCGACCGTGATGGCAAGAGGGAAGCTGCCTGCGCGCAGCGAAAGCCGAAGGCGTGGCGGATGAGAGCGCGGGAAGCCCCTGCCCGGGCAGGCTGACTTCTCCTTCAGTCATCGCGCGGCTGCTGAAACAGAAGGATGTTCGGCTGCGGCGACGCCTGGGGCAGCACTTCCTGGCCGACCAGAATATCGCTGACAAGGTTGTAGAAGCATGTCGCGCCACCCCGAGCTCGCAGGTTTTCGAGATTGGGGCCGGCATAGGAACCCTGACAGTGGAGCTGGCCAGTCTAACCCTTCGACCGCGCCCGCCAGAGGGCGGCGGGCAAGCCCGCCAGAAGTCAGGCGGGCAAGCTCAGGGTTCACCCGCCTCCGGCGGGCAGGCTTCCGGCAGCCGGGCGGGCCGTGTCGTTGCGGTGGAGATAGACCAGGCGCTGTGCGCAATTCTTGAAGCAACGACGGCCCAGTTTGCAAATGTCGCCATCCTGCGCGAGGACATCATGAAGCTTCGCCTGGAGCAGGCGCTCGTTGGTCGGCAGAAATGGATTGTGGTGGCGGATCTTCCCTACTATATCACGACGCCTGTCATTTTCAGGCTGCTGGAGAACCTGCGCCGTATCCGGCTCATGGTTCTCGTGGTTCAGAAGGAGGTTGGGGAACGCATCGAGGCCCGGCCGGGGGACAGGCGGAGAGGCGCTTTATCGGTGGCAGTCCAGGCGAGGTGCAGTGTTGAGAGAATATGCGTTGTTCCTTCGACCTGCTTCTTCCCGAGGCCCGGCGTGGACTCGATGACAATAAGGCTGACTCCACTTCGCCGCCCGATGCTGCAAGGGGCAGACGAGGCAGCTTTCCGCTGCCTCGTTCAAGCGTCTTTCGGGCGGCGCAGGAAGATGCTTCTTAACGCTTTACAGGGCCCTCCACTCGACCTGTCCAGACAGCAGGCGGCGCAGCTCCTGGCCGCCTGCTCGATAGATGGAACTTCAAGGGCGGAGGCGCTCGACACAAAAGATTTTGTGGCGATGGCCCGCTCTGTTGCTCGCGTGAAGGGAGAACAGGGGTGAGAAACGCGAGCAAGATGAATAGCGATGAGAGCCGAGTCATCAGAGCCAAGGCGCACGCGAAGCTGAATCTTTCGCTGTGCATTCTGGGGCGGCGGCCCGACGGATTCCACCAGGTGGAAACGATTCTGCACGCCATAGACCTGTGCGACGAGCTAACCTTGACGCCCACAAAGGGCGAGGTGAAAGTCGAGTGCAATGTTGATATCGAGGAGGAGACCAACCTTTGCAGAAGGTCGGCTTTGCTCCTGCGGGAGGCGACCGGGTGCAGGGAAAGCGTCCACATAAGACTGCAAAAGAAGATACCGACAGGTTCCGGGCTGGCGGGAGGAAGCAGCGACGCGGCCGCGACGCTTGAAGCGCTGAACAGGCTGTGGGAGTTGGGCCTTTCGAAAGAAGAGCTTGCAGAAATCGCGGCAAAGCTTGGATGCGACATTCCGTTCTTTCTATGGGGAGGCACTGCCCTGGGCACCAACCGCGGCGACATGATTCGGCCGCTTGATTCTCACCCGCGCCTCTGGTTCCTGCTGGCGAAGCCGGAATTCGAGGTTCCCACTGCCTGGGCTTACCGCGAGGTTGACAGATACCCTCTGCGCCAGCCGATGACGGAGCAGATGCTGTCCGCGTTGATGGTGGGAAGCCCGCAGGCCATAGCGCGGGCGTTGCACAACGACCTCGAGGAGCCTGTTATGCGCTGCCACGGCGAGCTCGCCGAGCTGAAGAAGCGGTTGCTCGAAGCTGGCTGTCTGGGGGCCGCTCTGTGCGGCAGCGGGTCCGCCGTTTTTGGCCTGGCGAAGGACAGGCTTTCGGCTCGCGAAGCCCTGAAGAAAGTCGAGGGAGCGGCGTGGAAAGCTGTCGTCGAGTCGCGAGGCGCGCGGCTTGCCCGCCTGAGGTGAGGTGATCGGGCGCTGGTGCGCGCGCCGCGAAGGAGCCAGTCGGCGAACCTCGATAGCCGCGGCGGCGCAGCGGGGAATTGACAGGAGCGATGTCTTCCGATCGGGAAGCTGAAATCTCACCCTGGGCAGGCGAGAAAGTGGGGGCCATTGTTCTTGCCGGCGGCAAGAACTCGCCTGAACTCCGGGAGGCCGCGAGGCAGGAGTTCCGGGCGCTTATTGATTTTCGGGGCCGGCCTCTTGTGGAGAAGGCGCTTGGTGCTCTGCGCGAAGCGGCGACTGTGGCGGAAGTGGTTCTCATTGGGCCTGGGCAGCTTGAGGCGGCTGTGGACAGGAGGCTTTACGATGTTCTCGTGCCCGAGGGCGGCAGCATGGTGGACAATGTTTTCCTGGGGCTCGGAGCGCTCAGCGAGAGCCGAAAAGGGGCGCTCATAATCTCGGGCGACCTTCCGCTGGCGACGGCTGACGCAGTGGACGACTTCGTCATGAGGGCTGCGCAGTCTGCGGCCGACATCGCTTTCGCAATCGTGCGCCGAGAGAAATATGAAGCCCGCTTTCCGGGCGGGCAGAGGACATACGCTCGACTTCGTGACGGGGCCTTCACCGGCGCGAACGCCATGCTGGTGCGTCCGGATTTTCTTGTCGGCCATCGGCAGCTTATCGAGAGCGCATACGCGGCGAGAAAAAGCCCACTGCGGCTCGTTGCCGTTCTCGGGCCTGGCTTTCTTTTGCGTTTTCTTCTGAGGCGGCTGGGAGTGGAAGATGTCGTGAAAAGGGTGGAGCAGATTCTCGGAGGGAAAGGCGCGGCGATAGAGTCCCCTTACCCGGAACTTGGGCTTGACATAGACAAGCCCGCGGACCTGGAAGCGGCGAGGAGGTATTCGTAGGGGTCGGGGGCTTGCCCTACGAAGCTCGCAGAGCGAAGCAGGGAACAGGCAGCGGGGAACGGGTTTGACCCACAGGCCGTTTGAACTGACGGGGCCAGGCCAGCCTATTGCCGCGCGGCGCGAAGCGTGATAGAATTTTCCGCCGCATAGGCTGCAGACAGGCTGCACAGGTCACAGCACTAATCGAAGCAATGAAAGAAGCCAGGCCCATCGGGTCACGCCAGGCCCATCACAGCATTCGATCGAGTTCCGCGCCCCCTCTTGCTGTTCCGCTGCCCTCGCTCCAACACATTCTGCTCCCAGAGCGGTCGGAGGCTCGCGGTGTATCTTAAGCGCCTGGAGCTTTCCGGTTTCAAGAGTTTTGCGGAGCGCACTCGCATAGAGCTGGGGCCAGGCATAACGGCAATAGTCGGCCCCAACGGCAGTGGGAAGAGCAACCTCGCCGACGCTGTTGCGTGGGCCCTCGGAGAGCAGAGCCTGAGAAGCCTGCGAACATCTCGCTCCCAGGAAGTGATTTTCAATGGAAGCGCTGAAAGAAGACCTGTCGGCATGGCCGAGGTCACAGCCCTGTTCGATAACAGCGACGGGGCTCTCGCGCTGCCATTCCCCGAAGTAGCTGTAACCCGGCGAGTTTTCCGCTCGAGTGAGAGCGAATATCTCATCAACGATTCCCTCTGCCGCCTGCGCGACATTCAGGACCTCTTCTCTGGCACGGGCCTGGGAAGGGCCGCATATGCGTTTGTGACCCAGGCCGAAGTTGACGCAGTGCTGAGCATCAGGCCCGAGGAACGCAGGAGCCTTTTCGAAGAGGCAGCGGGCATACAAAAGTTTCGCCACAGGCAGAAGGAGACCGAGCGAAAGTTAGAACAGACGCGCGCCAATCTCTTGCGCCTGGGCGACTTGATGGGCGAACTGGAGGGACAGAGGGACAGGCTTCAAGAGCAGGCGCTGAAAGCTGAGAGATACAAACGACTCTGCGCAGAGCAGGCCAATATGAAGCGCTCCATGCTGCTGGCAAGCTATCATTCAGCCCTGGCCTCTCTGAGGCGCGCACGTGAGAGAACCCGACAGGCAGAGGCTGAGGAGGCAGAGCTGAGAGCCAGCCTGGCCCAAATCGCCGAACAACGGGAAGCAGCCAGCGGGGAGCTTCAGCGGCTTGAGCATCAGCTTCTGGAGCACCATGAATCGGCTGCGCGCCTCTCGACGGAGCGTCAAGAGGTTAAGGGCGAGCTCGCCCTCATAGAAGAGCGGGCGCGCATGATGGGGGAGCGCCGCGGACTGTTACTGCGCCAGATTGAAGAAGCGCAGGATGGGCGTGAAGCGATGCTGGCTGCCGCGCAGGAGGACTCGCAGCGCATTCAAGCTGCGCGGGAGAGAGAATCGCATCTTATGGACGGCGCCGCCGTCGTCGAACAAGCGCTCGACAAGGCCCGGACATTGTCGGCGCGCATGCAGGAGGCGGCGGATGAAGCCGGCTCGAGAGTCATGACGGCGGCCGAGAAGGAGGCGTCCGCGCGAAGCAGGCTGGCGCAGAGCGAAGCGCATCTGAGAGCGGTGGAGGCCGCCAGTCGGCGCGTGAGCCAGGAGCGAGCACGCCTCTTAGCTCGCCGGCAAGAAGCGGAAGAGTCAGCCCGTCAGACGCGAGCGCGACTCGAAAGAATCGAGCAGGAGATTGACGAGCTGCTGACCGCCCTCGGCCGGGCGGGCGACACATCAAGGGAGGCTGGGGAGGCATCCGTTCGCGCGAGAGAGCGCCTGGCCGAAAAGCGCCGACTGCTTTCAGGGCTCGAAGGGCGGCTGGAAACCCTCGAGGAGTTGCACAGGACAAGAGATGACTTGCCGCGCGCGAGCGTGGAGATTCTGAGAGCCGCGACGGAGGGGCGGCTGAACCTGGAGGGTGACAGATTCCGACTTGCGGCCGAACTCTTGCAGGTGCCCGAGAATCTCGAAACTGCCGTCGGCGCCGCCCTGGGCGAGGCAGCTTTCTGGTTAGTCTGCCATACCGAGGAAGAGGCCGAGGCTGCCATCGCTTTTGCGAAGCATGCGAGCCTGGGGGGTGTCACCGTTGTGCCGCTTGAGCTACTTTCGCCTGCCCCGGCCAGCGCTTTCGAAGCCGCGAAAGGCAGGGCGGTCGGGCGAGCTGCGGACCTGGTGAAATTTTCACCGGAGGACAGGCTTCTCGTGGAGCATCTGCTGGGCGATGTCCTGGTTGCAGACGAGAGAGGCGAAGCCTTGCAGGCAGCGGCAGCTCTCAAAGCGAGAGGCTGCGTTGTGACGAGGGATGGAGAAATCTTCTGGTGGAACGGCGTCAGGTCATGGGGGAAAACGGGGGCGGCCGGATTCTTCGCGCGGCGCCGGGAGCTCGATGAGCTTTCAGCCCAGATGAAGCGCGAGAAGGCAGAGGAGGGCTCGCTCGAGCAGGAGCTCTCTGACGCGGAGCGGATCAAAGCCGAGGCCGACAAAGAAGCCGCTGACATCGAGCGCCAGGTCGAAGGAATTCGGGCCGAGCGGCTGAGCCTGGAGGCGTCCAAAGAGTCCTTCGAGAGAGAGCTGAGATCGGCAGATGAGCGTGCCGAAGCCCAGCGCGCGGAAGCGGCGCAGCTCGACGAGGAGCTTGCGGCGGCGCGGGATGAGGCGCGCTCGATTGACGCCGAAGCTCAGGCCTGCGCGCAGGAGCGCAGTCGGGCAGAGGATTGCATGGCTGCTCTGGAAGCGGGAGGGGATATGGTGACGGCGGGCATTCAGGACCTGCAACTCGCGGCCTCGGAGTTGAGGCTCGAGCAAGCGGAGGCCGCTTCACAGGCGGCTCTCGCCGAGCAGGCCGCCCGGCAGGCTGAGGCGGAGGGACGCCGCCTGGCGAGCGCCGCGCAGGCGGCGGCTGATGAACTGGCGCAGTTCGAGACCCGCGAGCGAGAGCTGTCAGCCGCCCTGCAGCAGCACAAGATTCGCCTGGATGAAGCCGAGGAGCGCGTGCGGGCCGTTCAAGAGGCAATCGAGGAGACGAAGCAGAGCAGGGAAGAGGCTGGCGCGGCTCTCGAGGGGCTATCTCGGCGAGCGCAAGAGAGTCAGGCGCTTGTAGAGGAAGCGGCTGCAAAGAAACAGCGATTTGATGTGAGAGCGGCCCAGATAGAGGGTGAAACAAGGTTCGTCGAGCAGTCGCTCCTGGAGCAATATGGGCTGAGCTCGGACCGGGCGCAAGAGGCGAGGCCGCCGCAGTTCTCCCAGGGAACTGCCGAGCAGCGGTTGAGGGAGATTGAGGACGAGATAGCAGCCATCGGGCCCGTGAACCTGGCCGCCGAGCAGGAAGCAGAAGAGCTTGAGAAGCGATTGGGTTTGATGCAAAGACAGAGAGGTGACCTCGAGCAGGCCGCGCAAGACCTGGAGAGGATTATCGCCGAGACGGAAGAAGCCGCGCGACAGCGATTTGTCGAGACATTCGAGGCGGTCGGCCGCGAATACGATGTTCTTTTCAAGAGGCTTTTCCAGGGAGGCTCGACGCAGTTGATCCTGACGGAGCCTTCGCGCCCTCTGGAGAGCGGAATTGAGGTGGATGTTGCACTGCCGGGCAAGAGGAAGCAGAACCTTGCGCTTTTGTCGGGCGGCGAGAGGGCGCTGACAGCTCTGGCTCTCCTTTTAGCCCTACTCAAGGTAAGGCCGGCGCCTTTCGTTGTGCTCGACGAGATTGACGCCCCTCTGGACGATGCGAATGTAAGGCGCTACACTGAGATCGTGAAGGAGTTTGCCCAGCGCTCGCAGTTCATCGTCATAACGCACAACAGGGGCACAATGGAGGCGGCGGACACTCTGCATGGGGTCACCATGGAGGATCCGGGAGTGTCGAAGCTTGTGAGCGTGCGGCTCTCGGAGGTGGCGGCTTCTTCGGCCTGAATGTTGGGCGGAGAATAGAGCGCTCGGGCATTTGCAGGCGAGCCGTCTTGCGCCGACAGAGGCGGCTGCCCCGGAAGCTGCTGACTAAAGGGAGGGCGATAATGAAAAGCTGGGGCTGCCTGGTTGCTGTCATCCTCGTCTGCTTGACTTGCTGGGGGTGCGGGGGTTTCCGAAGGGCTGCCGCGGCCGATGTGGTCAAACAGTATCTTGACCTGGAGATGAAAGGCGATATCGTGGAGCAGCAGCGCTTCAGGGCGCTGGGGCCAGAAGCGCAGTCGGGCTTTATGCTCCCCAGTGGAGCCAAGGAGGCTGGGCTGGACCAGTGGCGGCTCGGAAAGTTTGAAGCCTCTCCTCAGCGCGTCCGCCTGAAGGGGCGCAGAGCCGAAGCCGTCGTGGACGCCTTGTACGACTCGGTGAACGCCGGGTGGCCGTCGAAGAGCGTCAAGCTGACAATCTACCTGCAAGAGGAAACGCTGCTCGATAAGAAAGCGTGGAAAGTGGACGAGCTTGCCACAAGATACGACATGCTGGAGAAGGTTGCAGGAAAGGGCTACGGCGAATTGTGGCTGAAGGAACTACGTCTGAAAAAAGCCATGACCGGCAGATAAAAGCCCGTGGCGAGATGAGCAGGTAGTGCAGGTTTCGAGCTTCCCCCGCTGCGCGAGATGCTTGGGTCAACATGACCGAACAGGCGCTTTCCGAGCGGGCTCTCAGCGGCGAGAGGCGCCAATAGGAGAAAGCCCGGAATCCGAAGATGGGCTGGAAGCTGTCGGTCATAATTCCAGTTTACAATGAGCGCGAGACAATCGCGCATGTATTGCGGAGCGTCCTCGCTGTCGCCGTTGAGAAGGAAGTCATCGTGGTTGATGACGGCTGCACCGACGGCACGGGGCAGGTTGTGGACTCGATTTCCGATGAGCGAGTGCGCGTGATACATCATCCGCGCAACATTGGGAAGGGAGCTTCGATTCGGGCCGCGCTCGAGCATGTAACGGGCGACGCGGTCATAATTCAGGACGCGGACGCTGAGTATGACCCGGATGATTATCCGAGGCTGCTCGAGCCACTGATAACAGGCCGCGCGGATATCGTCTATGGGTCGCGGTTCCTCGGGCACATCGAGGGGATTGCCCTCAGGAGACCCGAAGGGATGAGATTCGCGAACAGGGTCTTCAATCGGGTGATAGCGGCCCTGGCCAGGATGCTTTTCCATTTTCCGCTGACTGATGAGGCGACATGCTACAAGCTATTTCGCACCGATGTGATAAAGTCGCTTCCCTTGCGCTGCCGGAGGTTCGAGTTCTGCCCGGAGGTTACTGCGAAGGCCTTGAAGCGCGGCTGGCGCCTCGTGGAGGTCCCCATAACATACCGGGCGCGGGGCAGAAGAGAAGGGAAGAAAATCGGCTGGCGCGACGGCGTCCAGGCCCTCTGGACGCTTGTGAAATATCGGTTCGTGGAGTAAAGGGGCGCAGGGATTTTGGATTGCGAAATTCGGATTTCGAATGTGAGATCTGGAATCCGGATTCTGAGATTGACTGGAGACCAAAGACCGGAGAGGGGGCTCTCCAAGGTGTGTTGGCAGGGGCATTCGCGGCCGCGGGAAAGCGCTTCGCGGTTACAGAGTGTTGCAGCGAAGGCGAACAGCGCTGGGTATTGCCTGTGGGCGTGCAGCGCACCGGCCGCAACTACCGTAGCCGCAACCCGCCAGCCGGCGGGTTGCGAGGATCGCAGGAGCCCGCGCAGGCTGAAGCCTGCGGCTACAAGATTTCGCCGCGACCTTGATGAATAGTGCGGCGTAGGCCTGTTAGACCGGGGCGGCGGCCCCTTGGGCTGGCAGAACAGGCGGGGGCGCCTGCACTCCACAGCTATGAAGATGCGGCGAGGAAGGTGCGCGGGCTTTGCGCCAGGAAGAATATCGTCGTGGTCAAGCCTCAGCGACAGGAGGGCAAGCGAATGACGAAACGGATTGGGTGCTGGATTCCGCTGCTGGTGGTGGCTGCGTTGTGGGTATCGCATGCGGCCGCCCAGCAAGCCGCAGCGGCTCCGGCAGCGCCGCCCCAGCTACGATCGCTTCGGGCTCCCATACCTGCGCCGCCAATCCAGCATGTCCTGCTCATAGGATGGGATGGGGTTCAGCGGCATCATCTTCTGGAATTGCTGGTTGCCGGCAAGTTGCCGAACCTGGCGCGGCTGATTGACGAAGGCAGCTTCGAGACCATCGGCGTTTCGGGCCACACCACCGACACGAAATCCGGCTGGGCCCAGATTCTCACCGGCTACGACCCCGATGTCACCGGGGTTTACAGCAACCGCCAGTACCAGCCTATTCCCGAGGGGCTGAGCATTTTCGAGCGGGTTGAGAAGGCTTTTGGGACAGACAAGGTGTTCAGCGCGGCGGTTACGGGGAAGGCCCAACATGTTGGCTCTCTGGGCCCTGGGCTCAGAAAAGAGGGCGCAGCACAAGAAGAGACAATGCGGCCCGGCCAGCCGTTTCACCTGACCCGCAAAGCGCTGGATGTATGGGAGGGCGACAAGGTTCGCGAGGCTGATGAAGTGGGCGAGCCCGCGCTGAAGCACATTCGATCAACGGAGGGAAAGCGGCTTTTCGCCTTCGTCCACTTCAGCGACCCGGACCACAAAGGTCACGCTTTCGGCGAGAACTCGCCCGAATATGAGCAGGCCATCGTGAAGTGCGACGAGTGGCTTGGAAAGCTCGTGGAGCTTCTTCGCTCAATGGGAATATATGATTCGACAGGCGTCTATGTGGTAACTGATCACGGTTTCGATGAAGGAGCCAAATCGCACGCATACGCGCCGCGGTCGTGGCTCGCCACAAATGACAAGGCCGTGACGAGCGGCGGGCACATGCGAGACATCGCTCTTACGATTCTCGTGCGGCTGGGAATAGATGTGAGCAAACTGGAGCCTGCGTATGATGGTCGGCCGCTCGTGGACATGGACCCATTCCCGCTTCGGCGGGCGCGCGCAGGCGCAGGGAGCTGAGAGGCATGGGGAGCCTACACGAGCTCGCGCCAGAGCTGGCGACTGAGCAAGAGCGATTCTGCGGGTGAGACGATGAACTGCGACGCGCTGCCCACGATCAGAATCGAGGATAGAGAGATAACGAGGCTCATCTGCGGGGGCAACCCTTTCAGCGGCTTCTCGCATGTAAGCGAGGAGCTCGACTGGGAGATGCTGCGCTACTACACGATGCCCCGGCTTCAGGAGACGCTCGATGAGTGCTGGCGAAACGGCATAAATGCCCTCGTTTCGCGCGGGGACCGACACCAGATGCGGATGTATCTTGAGCACCGGGAGCGGGGCGGGAAGCTCCAGTGGATCGTGCAGACTGCTCCAGAACTTGCGGATCTTCGTGCTAACATCGCGCAGATAGCTCGCTTCGGAGCGGCCGCCATCTACAACCAGGGAAGCCACACAGACAACAGGTGGCACGAAGGGCGAGTTGACGAGGTGCTGGACCTCGTGAAGTTCATTCACGACCTTGGGCTTCCCGCTGGTGTTGGATCGCACATACCACAGGTCATCGAATATGTGGAGGAGAAGGCCTGGGAAGCCGATTTCTATGTGTGCTCCTTCTACAATCTGGCCCGTGGATACAAATCTGCTCCCGCCGTTGACCGCGATGCCTATGCGAAAGACCGCTTCCCATCCGGCGACCCTGATGAGATGACGGCCGTGATGCGGAAGGTATCAAAGCCCTGCCTGGGCATAAAAGTCCTTGCGGCCAGTCGCAAGTGCTCGACGCCGCAAGAGGTGAAAAGCACCTTCGAGTACGCCTTCAGCAGCATCAAGGCGAACGACGCGATTATCGTGGGGGTGTTCCAGAAATATCGGAACCAGGTGGCGGAAAATGCGGCGTTCGTGAGGGAGATTTTGGCGAAGAGTGCGTCGCGCCGGTGATCTGGGTTCTATTGTGTGATTGGCGGGTTGAGCTTTCAGCCGCTCGTGATTATGGAAAAATGTAGGGGCGACCGGCCGGTCGCCCCTCCTTGTGATCCAGGCCGAATCGCCCCCCGGGTGAAGAATGCGCGTTGCGCATCACACAGTTTGCGGCGCGCGCCGGCCTTCAGAACTCCAGCAACTTGTAGAATTCCTCCTTCTGGGCGTCCTCGATGAGAGGAAGGCCAGTAACGCGGGACGCCCGGTCGCTGAGAGCCGCAAGGTCGCTGCGGTCGAGGAGGTCGAGCTTCCACTTGCGGCAGCCGGCCATAAGCTGCTGAAGCCCAACCTTCAGCCGGTCGGAGAAGTAGGTATAGACGCCCACGGCGCCCCATGGTATCTCCGAGCCTACCGCGTCGCCGAAGCGAGCGCGAAGCTCCGGGGCAGTGATGAAGAACTGGTCGGGCTCTTCGCCGTAGGATAGGCCGAAGACTTTCGGGAGGCTCGCCGTCTCGGCCAGCTCCGCGAAATATGCCGCCTTCATCGCAGCAGTGATGGGAGCGCGAGCCATAGCCACGGCCCGCACAAGACGCCCCTGCCCATCTGCGAAGTTGCTCATGGCGAGGGCCTTGAAAATCTGCGTCTCGTTCACGAAGCCGCCGGCGATGCAGATGTCCGGCACATGCTTTCCGTTGCGCCGCAGCATTCTGACGCCCTCCAGCACCTGGGCAAGCAGGAAAAGCGTCGGGGTGCTGCATTCGTTCATCATTGGCACGGGGCTCATGCCAGTGCCGCCTCCAGCGCCGTCGAAGGTTATCAGGTCAATGCCGGCGCGAGAGGCGCAGCGAAGGGTGAAAGCCACAGCGGCAGGCGCATAGGCCCCGGTCTTCAGAAAGACTCGCTTGGCCCCCTGCCGCCGAAGCCACGCCACATCCTCCACAAAAGCCTCCTCCGCAATCATCCCCACCCGGCTGTGCCGCTCGAATGTCCGGAAGGCTCCCTCTTTGAAGCCTTCCACAGTCATCGCGTCATCGGGGTCGGGAAGAACCAGATACCCACGCCGCTTCAACATGACGGCCTTCTCAAGGTTGTCAACGCGGACCTCTCCCCCGATGGCTTTGGCCCCTTGTCCCCATTTCCGCTCTATCGTCGTGACACCCAGCTCGTTCAGCGCATAAACATCCACGCCCGCGCGCTGGTCCTCAACATTGGTCTGAACGATTATGTCCCCGTGCTCTCCATCCCAGAAGCGCCGATAAGTCTCGACGCGGCCCTTCATCTCGGGCGAGGACAGAACCTTGCCGTCCGCGCTGAAGTCGGCCTTCTCGTCCATGCCGCACACATTCTCGCCCACGACCGTCGGCGCGCCGGAGAGCGCAGCCCCTATTGCGAGGCTTGCCCAGTTGCGGCGAGCCACATCTGTAGAGCCAAGCCCGGCAATCATAACGGGCAGCCTCGTCGCTATGCCTCCCACACGTGAGCTGACATCAACATTCGTGAAAAGGGCCCGGTCCGAGTCGGGCTCAATGCCCTGCGCTCCCAGCAGCGCGGTCTGTATCTGGATGTCGCTCCAGTTCAGCAAGTAGTCCTTGTTCGAGGCCGCAGTGCTATCGCCAAAATACTGGGGGCTGGGGTACAGAACCTCGCGGCCCCGGAAAGCCGATTTCCCTATCTCGCATAGAACAGTGCACTCGCGCACGCAGATCGGGCACATGCCGCTGAGCGGACATGGGTCTCGCAGCCGCAGGGCTGTGCCGCTTGTGGATCGCGCATTCTCCGTAATCGAGGTCATGTTTCACTTCTCTCCTTTCGAGTTTCTTCTCTTACAGGCCCGTCAGCATTTCATAGGGGCGCCTGCCGGCGCCGTTCTTCGCGAGCCCCAATGCTCGCCTCGACGACCTCCAGGCTCAAAAGCCCAGACGCATCGCCGAACGCCGCCACGGTCGCCGTGTTTATTGCGCGTCGCCGTCCGCTCGGGTTCGCGCCCGTCGAACCTTGCCCGTATGAACATGAGTTGCCCTCGAGCTCCAAGAGCGGGGACGGGTAAGGGCTGCCGGCATCCCCCTGCCGCCATACTTCCCTTATTATACTCCTTTATCCTCTTCCCGCCAGCCCTTCCCACAACTTTTTTTCCTCCCGACGGCAGCCGGCCGCGCCCCGCTGTTTATTGATGTTCGCAAAATTACCTCACCGGGAAATTCGTCCCCCGGGCGCCAGGTGCGGCGTGAAGCTGACGGGCGAAATCTGGCAAGGAGGGGCCTGGCGCCTGAAGCATTGCAGGGCCTTCTTGCTCTGCCCGACATATCAGGCGCGGGTAGCGCAAACTGTCAGTTTGCGCTACAACGCAATGCCCCGTGAAGCGGGCCGCCTATCGCTCCTGGAACATTATCGAGGCTCGAAGAACCCCTCCAAGCAAGGATCGGCCTGGCGGTCATACTTTCCGCCTGAAGCCGAAGCGCGAAACTCAATAATAGGCCAGACAGCCATTGCCCATTGAGATTCGCGCAATATGTTGAGGCCGCTACAGCCGGGGAGGAAATGGCGTCGCCCTCGGGGCCAGCGCGCGGAAACTGTGGGACAGGCTCTCCAACCTGCGCCGCCTGGTGCTCTTTTGCACAAGTGTGTTTCACTTTGGGGAGCTGCGCGGCACCCCGACATCTCGGGGTGGAGTTTCATGGGCTGGAAGCCCATGCCACATCTCTCGCCGCAACTCAATTTCGCGAAAGAGCACTGACCTGACGAGTCGCGGGAACTGCTGCGCCGATGCGGTTACGGGTTCCTCTTGCCCATACCCTGCGCCATCCGCAGCAACAATGCGCTGACGGCAGGCATTGTTTTCTCTATTGTGGGGTCGTCGGCGAGAAGCGTTCCGGCCGGCGATGATCCCTCAGGCCCCACCTCGGTGAGGCGATAGACTTGACCAGGCCGCAGGCCGTGAGCTTGCCTCGAAAGGGAAATGTGCACGGACTGCTCGCGATCCGAGAGATTGGTGAGGGCAACGCCGAGCTCGCCCTCGGTTGATTTCCAGGCTGTCGCGATGACCGCCGGCATTGAGAGGCTGTACTCATTTCCCCAGATGTCGCAGCCCTGAACTGTCAGCGTCTCGGCGCCCTCAACACCTGGCGGCTTCAGCATCGCGCCCCGTGAAAGGAACTCGTGAGCGCGCGAGCGCACAAGCGCGAGCGTCTTGAGGTATCCTGCCTCCTTGGCGTAGGCTCGTTCAAGAATCTGCGGCCCCACCCAGCCCAACTGCGCTCCCCATGCGAAACATCTCGCCATCTTCGCCCTGAAGGGCAGAGAGCGCGCCAGGTCGCTGCTCGAATAGCGCATGCTGCCCGTGTGGATATATTGAAACCCGAAAATAATCGTCCGGCCCGAATAGACCGCCGGAAACAGAGGAATAAGCGGGCCCATGGTGGCCGGGCTGTTCACGGTAAGAAAGGCATCAATCACATCCTGCCAGGGGTCTGCGTTCTCCTCGGTCGTCAGGACTGCGCGCGGCGGAATCCGCCTGCGGACCTCTCTCAAGAGCTTCCTATAGGATTCGGCCCAGAAGCCGCCCCCTCCCGGCGGATGGGGATGAGAGGCATCAAAGCAGAGAACGGGCGGGGCTGCGCATATCTGGTCAATATAGACCGCGTCAACGCCAAACTCTTTGACGAGGCGCTCGACTATCGAAGCCACCGTCTCCCTCCACAATTCTGTGGAAGGGCACATAACGGCCAGCGGGACGCCAGAGCCATAGGTTTCAAGATACGGCTCGCCGTTCTCTCTTTTTGCGCAGGCGGATTGGGCGCCGCAGCTTTTCCAGCTCTCCGTTTTCGGGTCCCACAGCCGGCCGTTTATGTAAGGCATAACCCGAGCGCCAGCTTTCTGCACCTGGGCTACGGCCTGGGCGAAACTATCCTTCGCGGGGAAATATTCCGGGTATCTATCGTCGAAGGGTATCTGGTGCCAGTTATACCAGTGAAGCGCGGTTGGAACCGAGAAATACCTGGCGAAGCTTGCGGCCTGTTCGACGACGGAGCCGAACTCGCCGGAAAGCGCCCACAGGTCCAGCTTCTCGAGCCAGGCCGGCGGCCTCCGCCGAGGCTTTGCCCACGGGGCTCTCATTGACCAGACGCGGTATATCTGGGCCGCCTCATACCAGTCGCCCTGCACGGCGCCAATGACAACGGGATAGGGCAAGGCCCACTTGCGCCCCTGGGCGAGCCCCTGGCCGGGCGGGCGGGCAAGCTTTTCTTCGCCCATGCCAGAGGGGTAGTGGACAATCTGGCACTCCAGCGTTCCGCGCTTCGAATCGCCGGAGAAGCCGAGCTGCTTATGCGCCGCCGTGGGGTCGTGCGCACCTATATACAGAGCTGCTCCTTCGCCCCAGACCGCGAAGAACTGCATGGAACATCCTGCGCTCGGATATGTCGCCGCGTGCGCCTTGGAAACAGGATCGAGAATGTCGGCGCCAAAGCCTGCCGGCCAGGCGACGCGCCGGCCGGAACTTGCCTTCACATTCCTCATGACCGGAAACGCAAGGCTCCAGACGCCAACGCCGGGCGGCAGCTCAACCTGGAACCGAAGCTGCGCTGTGGGCTGCGCTTTCGAGAGGCGCACAGCCACACAGACCGAGGCGTTTCCATCGCGCCCCAGCCCAACACGCGGCCATCTCAAGAGAACCTCGCCTTCGCTGCTGCGAGACCAGGAGCCCTCAGCGTCGGCGCTGTCAACCGCGATTATCCGGCCTTCCGGGGTGCGCAGCTCGAGCTTCCACATCCTGTCCGAGGCTCTCGGGGGAGCGAGAAGCCTGCCCCTTGACGGCCTGCCCGTGGAGGGCTTTCGCGCCTTGCCGCGACCGGCCGGCTCCTCGCAACCCACCGGCAGCGCCTCTATCTGCGCAAGGATGATGCGCTTGCCCTTCCGCTCGAAGCGAAGGCGAACCGCCGCGCCGGCGGCTTGCCGGCCAAAGCCGCTGGATAGCTCGAGCCATGACTGCGAAGACTGAATGCTGGGGGGCTCCACTTCTTTCGCCTGGTCAACCGGAATCAGGAACGCCGCAGCCAGAAGGCAGGAGAAGATCCCCGGCGCCATTGCCATCCTGTCGTCTCAGTCTGGCGGCAAAGCGGGCGCCAGGACCTGGTAGTAGATATCGGCATTGTGCGTTACCGGGTTAGTGGGGTCGCCAGAGGCAATTCCGCGGGTGCTGCTCCAGAAAAGCCAAACCTGAGGATAGCGCGGGTCCCTGACAGCGCAGATTCCGAATTCATTTGCCGGGTGGTCGCTGCGCACGAGTCTGTCGCCGACATCCACGGGCCACGGCGAGGCCCCCGGCAGGCCGTTTCGCGCCGCCCAGGCAGCCGCGTTTGGCCTTATCTCCTCCAGCCAGGTGGCCTGCAACGGATCGGCCGGCGCCGCGGCATCGGGAGCGCGGCGGTAAGTCTTGAAGTAGATGCGCGGCGTGAGCCCAGGTCCGCCCGATCGAACCCAGAAGACCCACAGCCTCGGTATGAAGTTTGCTGGCTGCTCGGCACCTCCCTGGCGATATCTGTAAGTCTCGATAAAGGCCGAAGGCGAAGTGTCGCTGCCTGGGTGAGTCGTGAGGCGCATGAGGCGAGGCGAGTAAGAAACTTGAACCGAGGTGGCCCCGAAGCTCACATAGACCACGCCTGCCAGAGGATCGAATTCGATTCTCTTCCCATCGGAAGAGCGCACTTCCCAGCGACCTCTCGCGGCATCGAAAACCGGGTAGATGTCGAATGGCGTCTCATCTACCGCGATGGCTGGAGTGACCAGGCGCGCCGGGGAGACAGCATAATTAACCTGCGCCACCCAATCCAGGTGGCGAGCCACGAAGACCTTGCCTGCCAGCCGCCTACTGAGGCCCTCCGACAAGGTCGGCCAGGGCACGCGAGCGTCGGCCCTGGGGTCCGTCAGCGGGTCAATATTGGCATCGTAGGCAGCATTGTTGTTCAGGTCTATGAAGCTCTCGCCGGGATTCCACACTCCGTCTCCGTTGGCGTCGGTGAAAGGCTCCCCTGGGCCAATCGCGTAGCGCGCATAGAACAAGTCGGAGTTGGCTTCCCTGCGCGACCGACCGGAGAAGATCACATGAATTAGGCCATCATAAGCCGGGTGGTTCACAGGATAAGAGAAGGCGGAAGGGTCTTTGCTGGACGCAAGCGCGTCGGAAGTCTTCAGGGCGACATCTCGCGCCACTCGCCACTCTCCCCAAGGCTGCGCGTTCATGTTCCTGGCGCGCGCTATCTCCGTCAGCCTGAGCTGCCAGCCGGAACTCTGCAATATGGAGGAGACAATTACAGCCGATTGCCTGGTCTGGCCAGGATCTGTCAGAAGCCGCGCTGTCCTGGCGTTATCTGTCGTCCTGCCGTCAACGAGACTGGGGTTCCCCTGCGAGGCCACGGGCGGATGATCGTAGATTCTCGAGCTGCACTGAGGCGCGTTCATTTCTGCCAGGTCTGTCCAGAGCAGGCGGCCGTCGCGCGAGGCAGACCCGCCCGATGCGCGCACAGCGTTGCCCGCCCAGGCAAAAAGCTGTGTGCCGCTGGCGCGGTCGAAGAAAAGAGACCCTGCGACATGACGGCGCGAAACGCCCACCGGAGGAAGCGGCAGGGGGTCATTGCCTGCCTGCGGATAAGGCATCGAGGGACAATCAAGCGGTATATAGCTGAGGTCGTCGTTGAACGGGTCATCGTCAGTTACATTGGTGCGCTGAAATTGCGCGGCGTTTATGGCTGCAAACTCTCCGGGCGGCGGACTCAGCCCGTCGCTGCGCCTGGTGCTGCTCCAGAATAGCTTGAGGGTGTCGGTTCCCGCTGTCTCCTCCACCCATGCTGCGGCCGGCGAGAAATCCGCGCCGGGAGCGCTGGCCGTGCTCTTCTCCACGACCGACAGGTTGAACGAGGCCGAATCGGATGGCGGCTGGTCGCCGAGCTTCGTTGCCACCACGGCCCTGTAGCTGCCCGAGGGCTGGTGGTGCGGAATCACGAAGCTGCCCTGCTGTGGGGCGCCCTGGAGAAGACCCACTGTAACGCGGGCGGAGTTGAAGAATGGCACTTCGCTGCCAACCGGCGTCTTGGCCACAGTCAGAGGGAAAGCCGAAGTGTGCTCCTGCACCTGCCCACCCGGATTATCGAGGCGGTTCCACAGGCGCAGCAGCCCAGGGGCGAGCGAAAGAGGAATCGTCCAAGGGGGCGCTGGCAGAAGCTCGACATTTGTGTCAGACCTTCTCAGGTCATCCCTTGTCTGGAAATCCAGCGCACGCGTTCCGCTCAGATGAACATTGCCGATATTCTCAACCGAAAGAGCCGCCGCCCCTTCCAGCGCCCCGTCTGTTATGCGCGCGTAGGTTCCACCCGCGGCTGCGCGGCCCAGGTCAACGGTCTCCGCTGCCATGCGCGAGTCGGCCTGCACGGGCACGGACACGGCGATGTCGAAGGGCTCGTAGGTGCCTGACCAGTCGTCGTTCTGGTCCTCCTCGAAAACGGCCTCGCCAGGGTCCCAGGTCTGGTTCGCATTCAGGTCAACATAGAAGTGCGCAGGAGCAGCAGAGGCTTGGCCAGCGCTCGGCGCCCCATAGATGCCTGGCGAAAGATACTTCGGGACCTCGACGCTGATTCCCACGGAGCGCGCTTCGCCCGGGCTCAGGCTGAGAAAGCCGCCTGGAGACCACGAAACCAGTTGCTTTGGTATGTAGTTCTCCCGCCGAAAATCGTAGCCGCCATCCGTGAAAGCCGCCATGCGCTGGCCCAGGTCAACCTCAAGCCAGCGCACGATATTCCTGGCCAGTATGCCCGAGCCCACAAGAGGCTGGTGCGACCGGTTCCGAACAATCACTGGCGCCAGCGGCGTTCTGGCCCCGGGCGCATAACCCGTGCCCGGCGCGACCTCGAAGAGAAGCCGATGCGGCAATGCGGGATTCATGCGATCCCTGAAAGCCGGATCCACGTCCACTTCGAGCGGATTCCTTATGCGAAAATCGAACTCGGTCGGCAGGGCCATTCCACTGCCGCCAGGGTCTTCGTTGCGCTCCCAGCTTGTCCCCCAGGCGTCTCTCTCGCCAGGCGCGCTGGTGCTCTGCTGAATGATCGCTCGCCAGAAATAGGGCGTCCAGGGCCTGTTGGGGGGGTCCGTCACAGCTCCAGCGGCAGGGGAAAAAGCGTAACCGCGAGGCGCGAGACGCACCCGGAAGACAGTTATGTATTTTCCGTTCTCATCTGGCGCGCCCCGCTCGAAAGCCCACTCGGGAGTTCCAGCGCGGGTCGCCTGCGCGGTCAACTGAACCTTCGTTGTGAACTCGACAGGCTGGTTGTCCGCTCCCACTCCGGGGCCGTCGGGGTCGTTCTCGGAGCCGTAGCTGAAAGTCAAGAGATAGCGGTTACCCCATCCGACGCGAACCTGCACCGGGTTGCTCAGCTCTGTCAGCGTGGGAGGCGCCAGGTAATTCCAGCTTATGGAGGCCTGATTCTCGACCACCTCCGCCTGGGCTCTGCCCCTCACGCGAATATAGAGGCTGTCGCCCCAGTGCAAAGTTCTGTGCGCCAGGTCAACGGGCGCAGGTGCGGTCTCGGGATCGAACGGATCTGTGCTCATCTCGACCTCGGGAACCGCTGCCGGAGGAGTGCCAGCGGTTGTCACAGTGACGCGATACTGCACCTGGCCCGAAGCTCCCCCTGGCAGACCCGCCGGCTCCAGCCCTGACATATCCCAGATTATTGTCCTGGCGCCCGCGTTGTAGATCCCGGGGGGATCTGCGCTCACGAAATCGAGACCATTCGGGATTCTATCGACGATGACAGTATTGTGAGCAGCGGTTTCCACCAGGGGCGGACTCGGGTTTCGATATCGCAGAGTGTAAACGATCTCCGAGCCCGTGCCGGCGACATTCTTGTCCGCCGACTTGGTGAGCGCCAGCGGCTCCCGAAGAGCAGCCGCCGGCGGTAGAGGGGGCAGAAATGCCCCGGGGCCTGTGGCCCCGACCGTGCCGAGCGCATAGACAATATTATCTGTCCCGCCTATGTAGAGAACGGGGTCCGAGCCGCCTCCCACCGCCTCGGCGCCCCCAATGGCCGGCGAGGACGTGAACGGGTACCTCGGCACTTCCGGAAATAGCCACGCCGGCAGGACCTCTAATCCGGTGGGATTGCCCCCGGCGAATCTCATACGCACCGACAACACCTGGCCTGCGTCGCTGCCGAAAAACACGGTCTCCGCGCCGGGCATTCCGAAACCCGCTGTGCGAACAAAGCTGCCCGCTGTATCGAACAAACGCCAGGTCTCCGCGGGATCGGTCCTCGGTATCGCCAGCTCAACATACAGCCTGTCGCCCGACTCGATTGTCGCGCCGTTCACAGTGCGCGTGGCGAAAGTAACGGTAGTTCGGGTCGTCCCCAGGGCGACGGGAGCCTTGACCCAGCCCTCGATGTCCGCGCCCTGCACCGAAAGGAGGTCCTGGAACACAACCCTCGTGTCGCCGCCAACCCTCACCCTGCTGATGCGGTAGTAGAGCTCTCTGCCAGCCTGTGCGCCAGTTGGCTGAAGGTCGGCGCTCAGGGTCCAGGTTCCCGGCGTAAGGATCTCCCCTGCTGCCAGGACGGGCGTGAGCCATCCGTTCTGGGGCATCACGCCGGGGCTTACCACGGGGTCAGGTATCTTCCTCGGCAGAGTATCCTGCACGACTACAGACCACCATCCCGGCGGCAGATATAGAGGCCCAAGCCGAAACCGATCCGGCGCGGGGACGAGCGCCCAGAATTCGCTGTCGGTTCTGAAAAAGAGACGCAGGGGCGCAAGCCCAGTGGAAACAGCGGGGGACGAGCGCACCGGTCCAGACATGAGGAATAACCCGACCAGCTTGTCGAGGCTGCCGTCGGCGTTGATATGGACAGCGTAAAGGCCGCCCTCGTTGGCCGGCGTGGCCGTGTTGTCTGTGGCCCCAAAGTAGATTGTGCGGCCGTCGCGCGATAAGGCAGCGGAGCTTCGAACAGGGCCAACGGCTGTTCCTCCGTCGGGCAAGGGGAACGCCGCCGAGGGAAACTCCCAGCGAAGAGTGCCGTCGGGCTTGATTGCGCGCAGTCTCCCATCGTCGGAGCCTATGTATATGTCGCCATTCGGCCCCACGGCGGGCGATGATTCCACCGCCCCGATTGGCCCCGTCGGTTCCACGGTGAGGCTGGGGAAACGCCATATCGGGAGCTCGCGTCCGCCAGCGTCGCGCGGCGGCGAAAGAGCATCGAAGGCGTAAACTCTCCCCTCCGTGGTAGCCAGATATACTCGCCCGTTGCCTCGAAATGTGTCCAGAGCTGGCGATGAGAACTCAATGCTCCTTCCGGACTCCACCTGAACTTCCCAGACGAGAAGCTCGCCCGCGCCCTCCGACCCCTCAACGCAGCGCACAAAGCCCTGTCTGTCGCCGAAATATATGAGGTCATCAGGGCCCACGGCGGGGGAGGAAGTGATCGCTCCGCAGAAGTTGTCGCTCACCAGTCCCGTGGTCAGCCGGGTTGAGAGCTCCGGGTCGTCAACAACGAGCTTCCAGCCGCTCGTTCCACTTGGGGCAAGCGTCTGCTCGATCCCAAGCTCCAGAAACAGCAGCTCTCCTGGCAGCAGAACCGTCTCGGGCACAGCCACCGTATCGAATGAGGCCGCGAGTAGTTTGCCGCTGCTGCCGGGCGGAGGCTGAAGCACGAGCTCGTCAGGCGTCTGCGTCCAGCCCACAAGCTCGGTCCCATACCTCACCTCGCCCGTGCCGCCATCAACCATCACCTTGGATAGGCGATACCAGGTGAGCGCTCTGGGAGGGTTGCCGCTGAAAAATGCGCTGTAGCCTATCGTCAGGTGCCAGCGCCCTGAAGGAATCAGACCATTTGCGAACTCCGAGTCCGAGGATGCCAACCACCCGCTCTGCGTGAGAGACGGCGGCGGCTGCCCGCCTAGAGATGGGGATGAAGTGGCGCCTGGCAAGAACTGAGTGAATAGGCGGGAGGTTCCCGTGTTCGCGAATGTGTCGGTGTTCGGCCAGGCGCCGGGCGATATGCTCATCATCCTGCGCGGTTGGGCTGGGAAAGACGGATCGGTCAAGCTCCTCAGGTATAGGATGCGTTCGGAAGCCGGAAACGCCCACCGCAGGGAGCTGTCATCTCGCAGGCTGAAGAGCCTGCCGCGCGAGAAGCTCTCGCCCGCAGCCGGCCTCTGCTCCATGCCCACATAAACATTGCCGCTGCTGTCAACCGCCGGGCTGCTCTTGACCCGCGTGGGAAGGCCGGGCACGCCGAGCCATCGAGCCCACAGCACATTCCCATTCGAGGCATCGAGCGCGTATATCGAGCCGTCGTGTGCACCCACATAGACGGCGTCTCTCAGGATGGGCGTCTCTATGCGAGACAGCGTGACGCCGTCGAACTCGAACCTGGAATTGCTCGCGACCGACCCACTGTTCGTCAGGACCACATCAACAGCTACGCCCTCATTCAGCGCAAGAGGAATCTGAGGCGCCGTTCGCTCGACCACATATTGCCTGCGCCCGGTCATGAGCGGCTCTGGAGTCGTTTCGAAGACCAGCGTGCGCAGAGTGGGCGAGCCCTGCTGGAAGGTAAAGAGCCGGAACTTGATCTGCACATCGCCGGGTGAGTCGCCGTACGCGGTGAAGATAAACCTCCACGGGTTGTCGGCGGTGGCTTCAGGGATGAAGCCCGCGTCGAGGGCCGGGCCGCGGTTGCGGAAATTGAGAGAAAGCTTTCTCTGATAATCGGGCACGCCGCTGAAATCAATTGCGGCGCTGGTCGCAAAGGTCGTGGTCGCCGTGGAGAGCCCGCCCAGGGGACCAGACGGGAACCAAAATGTTGACATCGAAGACGGCGCTTCCGACCTCAACTGCGACTGCCCCATCGCCGCGCCGAATATGTCTGTCCAGGGGGCGGCGTGGAAATACCAGACCTTCTTGGTCTTTGGCCCTGGGAGAGCGGCAGGGGAGGATGTGACTTGCCCCTGGGGCCCTGGCGCGCGGTGGCCGTCGCGAAAACCGCTCGAGTTGAGATCCTCGAAAGGCTCGCCCGGGTCGAACTGTCCGTTATTGTTGAGGTCTATGAAAGGTTCGCCCTCTTCTATTAGAGGCCCGGGCGTCCCGGGGTGGATCAGTCCGCCCTGGAACCAGCGGACTCCAGGGGTTGGCTGGGGAAGAGCGAATAGCGCTGGAGGGCCTGGAAGGTCTGTGCGCCCCGTGTGAAGCAGCTCGTGCCTGAACATGGGCCACTGGCCGGGGGCAAGGTCGGCGCCGACCTGCGGCGCGCCAAGCAGCATCAGCGCAATCGCCAATAGCAGCCCGCATTTCGCAAGAGCTGTTCTCTGCATGATCTCGCGCAATCCCTCAGGCCCCTTCATTGCCGCTGACCATTCAGCGTTGCCTCAACCTGTTCCCGCCTTCGTCCGTCGCCCTTCCGCCTTCATCTCTCATCCTTCATCCTTCCAACTACCTCTCCGCCCACAGGGGCTCCTTGAAGCTGTAAGAGAACCCTGCCAGCGAGGGATAGGCGGCTGAGAATGGATCGGGCACGATGAAATAGCTCCCATCACGCCGGAAGATGCGCGATCCCGCGGCCTCGTTGAAATCCACTTCGAAGACTTCGCTCTTCTGGGGCCCCGGACTTACCTCCTGCGCAGTTGACAGCTCGAAAGGCGATGGCTCGCTGTTGACTATGAGCATCCTGTTACCGGCGACAAGCTGGGCTGATGCGGGGAAAAACCGCTGGGCGCCCTGCGAAGCGTAAGCCAGGTCCGGGTGAAGCTGATGCATTCCCTGCATCTCCCCGGCATAGTCCGAGGCGTTGAACTCCAGAATGGGCGCAGGCCAGTTCACCAGGTTCCACTGTGTGCCGTTGATGAGCCGGACGCTCTCGCTGTCAACTATCAGGGCCAGCTCCTGCGGCTGGCCGGTCGCGTCGAGGCGGCGAACCCTGTCGGCCTGACGCACATGAATCAGATCGCGCCCAAAGCGGTCGTAAAGTCCGTTGCCGTTTGTGTCGGTGAAGCTCTCGCCGGGGTCCCACCTTCCGTTCCCGTTGGCGTCGTCGAAGGGCTCCGCCTGCCTGGGCCTGAAGATGTTTATCCCGTCAACCCGGCTGACGATAGAAGCCCCTTTCAGCCGCCCCAGCTCATCGTAGCCAAGAGCTATGTTCACCAGGCCGACGAACGGGTCAGCGCTGCCAAGGATCGTTCCCATGGGATCCGGCGGATGGTTCATGCATCCTGCCATCAGCATCGTGCTGAAGTAACCGGCTGGATCGGCCGAACGCTCGACGGTGTTGAACGCGAGCGTCCCCCGGAAACTCCCCACGGGAATGGCCACGCGGCTCCCGCTGTCGCCCTGATAGAAGAAGGTGATGGTGGATTGCGCCATCCCATCGGTCAGCCCCCATACCTCCACGCAGAGTCGCTGCGCTGCATCCAAGCTTGTCGGAGAATCATAGTGGGTGGTTATGACGTATCGCTCGATGTTCGAGAGCAGCGCGGGGCTGGGCGAGGTCGCGAAAGCCGGGTTGCCGCCGAGCTTATTCCCGCTCGCATCACATATCCAGACCTTGAAGAACAGGTGGGCCGTATCGCCGGCGTCGGTCCGGGCTGCTCCCATGAAGGTAAAAGTCCACACTCCAGCCGGTATGTCGCCCACTTCTCCCGGAGCAGTGAGAAAGGCCGTCATGAGTTGACCCTGGGGACCCGGCGAAACGGTTGCCTCAACGGGAATCACCTGTGCTGGAGGGCGGATGGCCTTCAGACTCTGGCCAGCCTGATGATAGTAAAACGGCCTGCTGAGGCCAAGGTCCGGCCCTATCAGGCGAACTGTCTGCTCGAGAGGAAGCAGCCGAATGCCCGCTTGCGTTATCGGCTGCTGAGGCAGATATCGCGCGGCGCAAGTGGAACTCCACTCGACGGGAGCGCCGACGCGGTCCTGCATCATCAGGTCAGGGCGATAGCGCCCATCCACAAGCGGCCGCAGGACCTCCACTATTCTGCTGTTCCCGGAGTCGGCGATTATGGTCGAGACCCATTCAACCTGGAAATCGCCTTCCTGCTGCCCGGACATCTTGTAGAGGGTTTCCAGCGGGGCCTTGCGCACGAACCTCTTCACATCGGTTGGCGCGAGAAGCCTCTCCGATTCAGGCGTCGCGGTCCGAAGGCACTTCGCCAGATCAGGCAAGTCAGGGAAGAGAGAATTGATCTCAACATTTGCCGCATCCGCATCCGGGTATTGCCATACGACCATTCCCGAGCTGTCGGCCTCGACCACCCTGTTCATTCCAGTGTCTGCGATGAGCAGGTTTCCATTCTCGAGCTTCCGCACCCGCGACGGCTTGCTCAGCTCGGTGAGAACTCGGTCGGCGTAAGAATCGGATTTCAGCAGGCCAAGCGATTGGTTGAGCGAATCATCGGAATTGGCCTGAGATAGCCCCACCAGCACCCGCCGCACTCGATGCGAGCCGCCTGCCCCGGTTATGGGCGTTTGCATTCGAGACGCCGTGCCGCCTTCGAGATGCAGCCCGACCGACCCATTTCCGATGCCCCACGCCTCCACATAGATGCGGTCTCCTGGGCTCAGAGCAAACCCGGGAGCGAAGTGGTCAAGCACATACTCGGAAGGCGTGGAAGAGATGACCTGCGACTGGTCCGTCTCGAACAGAAGGGACGCCCCGCCTCCCGCCGAGCGAGCGAAGACGCGGAAGAAAATGCGAACTTGCCCACCAACCGAAGCTGAGGCGACAAACACAAATCGCCAAGGCCCCGGCCTTGAGAGAAGCACGGTGGGTTCGCCGGCCCTGGTGACGAAGCTTGCCAAGAGCGTCCCCCCGGGAAATACGATTGTCGAAGGACCAGCCTCTGGATCATCGGGCGGCATCCGCAAAAGCTCAAGAGCGCCCGGCACGTCGCCCGAGGCATTGCCGTGCATGAAATATGTGAAGGGAGGAAGGTTCGCGGCGTCAGGCCCATTTCTCACATCCACTATTCTGTGACCGTCTGCCACAAGGGTTGATTCATTTCCGAAAGCTTGCACTCGCCCGCCCGGCGTTGACAGAAGCACCTGGTCGCCGCTCAGTGCCATGGCTGCCCACTGAGGCTGCCCTGCGCCATCAGCCGGTCCGAATAGCGGCTCGCCCTGAACGGAGCAGCCGGTGAAGACCCAATGAGGAACGGCGGTCCCGGGTTCGCTGGCCGCAACCCAGTAGGGGTTGGGAGGCCTCTGCCCGGCGACTCTCTCAGGGAATGAAACGATGGAGACCTGCCCATTCGTAAGCAGAGCCGACTGCTCGACGACAGCGACATGCACAGCGTCCCCCCCGACAGCCGGGGGCGATATGATTCTCCAGGTGGCCGCCTCTTCGCCAGTCCTCGGATCCATGGCCACAAAGTGATAGGCCCATTTGACCAGCGGATTGGCCAGCATTTCCTTCTCCACTGGCCCAATCATGACGTCGGGATCGCCCGTGCTCTGTTCGAAATATCTCACCCGCAGACGCGACCCGGCGTAGCGCCCGAAAGCGCCCGGGCCAAGGCGAACAATGGCGTTCTGGTAATCAGGCGTCCAGTTGAAATCGGCCCCCGTGCGCTGGGGTATGGCGAACTGCGCATCGTTGCGCGTCATGCTGGCGGAAAGCCAAATCGGGCTGCCCCTCTGGTTTTCTTGCGGGGCCTGGTTCGGATCCGCGCTCTTGCCCAGGGGCGCCCGGGGCGACAGCCGGTATCCAGGCGTCAGCGGCAGGACAGGATTCCCTGTCCCCGGGTCAACAAGCTCCCGGTGAGCTTTCAAGTCGAGGGAATAGAGAGCGCCCGAAGGCCCCATCGGCATGGGCGCCAGGGCGTTAGTGGCGGGGTCCGCGGAGAACGAGTAGTTGCCAGCCGCATACAGGGTATCGCCCGAGTTGGCGGGCGTGAAGGAAAAATCGGTGAAGAACTCCGCCCCTGGTCGCGTGACTGCGTGCGGGCCTCCTGTCACATCGCCGGGAAACTTCCATTCAACACCGCTTATCTGCACCAACTGAAGAGGAACAGCGGCAACAGTGCCGTGAGCCGAAACGGTCGAGCAGCGCGGAACCGACTTGGTGGGCACATACGCGGTATTCCCAACTACGCAGGGCGAACCCTGACCGCTGTCGTCAGCCGCCGCCGCAAGGTCATAAGAAAGACCGGCGTGAAAGCGCTGGCTCACTGTTCTCTCGACGCCCCGATTATCCATATACTTGATGTGAATCTGATTTGCTATTTGCGGAAAGCGCCCGGGGCTGAAAACGGACCAGCGCGTGAATATGATCTCCATCTGTCCGGCGCGCCTGTTCCGAATATAGTTCAGAGGGGCGTTTGGATCATCGTTCTGATGGGGCGGTATCTGCTGGCCCTCGACGGTGAACACCTGAACGGATTGATTCGCTGCCGTATCGGGCAAAGAGGGGTCAAACAGCCAGGCCTGGTTCCAGTTCGGGGCGGGAAAACGCACCATCAGCGGCGTGATGAGAACTCTGCCGGCAGCAGCAGTGCTCGCGCGTGGCAGGGAGTTCATCGCAGTCACAACCACCTGAACCGGCGTGACCACGCCGGTCACTTGGTCTTTCTCCTCGATGTATGCCACTGCCGGCGGGCTGAAGCATTCGGCCAGTATTCCCGAAGACCCCAGAGAAACCTGCACCTCAGCTCCATTAACAGCGGGAATCCCGATAATGTGAGCATTGCGGTGGGGCGCCTGCGAATCCGGAGAAGTATCGCTGGTTGCCAGGAAGAACATGCGCTCGCTTGCCACCGGGCCGCTGTTCAGCTTTCCGAAATTCTCAGTGGGTGGCCTATCGCGAACGCATAGGTCGGCGGTCCAATACCTCTCCGCGCCAGCAGACCAGTCCCGCCTTTGGCCTTGAAACGGAACCGTCTTCGCTCTCAGGGCAACAATGCGCCCGTCCAGTCCATCGAGCGATCGCACGGCTGCCGCGACAACAGGCGTCTGAACGCCCGGCGCAATCGAGACCCGCTCGGTTGCAGGCGAGCCCACAATCTCCCATCCAGTCGGACCCTGCCCCAGAAGGTCCGCCGCGTTCACAGACCAGAGCCGGTCGAACTCGCCGTTATATCTGAAATCCTCAACCCCGTCGTCGGACCGCCCGTCCGAGTCGAGGTCTGCTTGAGGCTTCGCGTCCAGCGCATGGATATTGCCAGCGCTGTCGCCAAAGAAGGCCACGCCTCTATCAACAACTGGGCCCCCCGGGTGCGCGGAAATGGGAAAAGACCAGCGAAGGCTCAGCGGACCTGTTATCTCGCTCGCCGCCTCGCCCGTCTGGCGCGCGTCTGCTCCGCCGCTCGCCCAGCCCCGCGCCCATTCAACAATGTTGTAAGAGAGCTTGAAATCCGGCAGCGACCATTCGGGCAGCTCGCCATCTCGCATCTGGTTGCCTGCCAACAGACGCTGATACCAATCGCTTATCGCCTGGGCAACACCGCAGGCTGTAACTACCACCCCGCCCTTCCCAAAACGCCCGCAGGACACCGAAGGCAGCTCAACATCTCCAACCTTCTCGTTCACGACCTCTTGCAGAAGAAGCTGTTCGCCGAAGGGCCCGATGCCCACAGTTCCAAAAGCTGTCCCGAAGAGGTAGCTGGCGGCAAATGCGTTCTCGGAGTATGGGCGCTGAACGCCCAGCTTCTGAAGCTCTGCGCGCGAAAGCTGGAAAAGGCCGCGCACCAGGCCGTGATTCTCGTCCGCGGCCCTCTTTTCGGCCAGCAGCGTTTTGAAGGCAGGGAACTGCACTGCGGTCTCCAGCCACAGCCCTGTGCTGCCCTCCATTCCCTGCTGGCGGTCAATCCACAGAAGCCCTCCTCTCTCCATCCACCTGGCTATCTGCATCTGGTTGAGGATGGTCGGCACAGCGAAGGGCGCAGGAAGCAAAACTATGTCGAAGTTCTCAAGCAGGCGCAAATCGAGATTGGCCAGCGAAACCCCAAATGTCCAGTAAACCGGGTCGGATTTCGCGATTATCCCCTCTGCCAGAGGGTTCACAAATTCCCAGCCCGGCGGCTTCGGAGGATAGAAGCGAAAGTCAACAGGAGGCTCGCCCTGCACGCGATTCGGAATGCTCAAGGCGACTTCGTTGCTGTCGAGAAGATAGAAGACATAAGGGCTCGCCGACTGAGCGGGCGAACCTGCGGGAGTGAGTATGCAGGCGCGAACCGTTTTCGTAACCGGGCCGTAATTTGAAGAGACGCGAGCTTGGCCCACGCCGCTCAGAGCCAGACCCAGGATGGCGGACAGAAAAAGCAAGCCACTCTTGCCACCCCTCGCCCCTTGCGGCTCCTCCCCCCTTGTCGTGGGGGAGGACTGAGGTGGGGGGGAGCCCAACTCCAGTCGAATCGCCTCCAGGACCCCCTCTAAGTTTGTCAGCACCTCACCATTCCAGAACCGCAGCACCTTGAATCCTTGCCCCTCTAACCAAGAGTGTCGCCGTGCATCCTTCGGATTGTCGCTGTGCTGTCCGCCGTCCACCTCAAGCACAACCCTCTTCTCCAAACACACGAAGTCCAATATGTAGGGGCCCAGAGGAGCTTGGCGTCGGAACTTGTGTCCAAGGTTCTTCCGCCGCAGGCTTCTCCACAGCCTTCGCTCTGCGTCGGTCACATTCTTGCGCAAAGTGCGGGCGGGCGCAGTCAGGTTCATTTCACCCCCACCTCGGTCCTCCCCCCTCCAGGGGGAGGAAGGCAATGCCTCGACGGCCTCCTGCCTTCGTGCCTCCACCCTCATCCGTCATCCTATATCCTTTCGCCCACGCGAATCAACCCAGGACTCGCTGGCAAAGCTGGACACCGCAGAGGAGGTGGCGGCACATCGCTCGCAGGCGGGAAAAGCGGCATCGCCAGAGAGGAGTCGAAAACATAACTCAGCCCTCTGGGGCTTGTCCCGGAAGCTGTGTCCCAAGCGTCGTTTGGCCCCCTCCACTTCGCAGTCCACTCGCCCGCATCGGTTATCGAGGCGGGGAAGTTCTCGCTTATGGCCCCCCGAACCGTTATCTTCAGGTCCAACGGCTCCGGCGGGTCATACTGGTTGTTGCCGTTGACATCTGTGTAAAGCTCATCGGGGTCATACTGCCCGTTGCCATTGGCATCCGTGAAGGGCTCCCCGGGATCGGGGAAGCCCGCCAGGATGAGGGCGCGGCGCTGATCGAGCGACAGGCCCCGGAAATATTCCTCCGAACTGAAGTAGGCCCCCGGAATCACAAACCAGCTTCCCCGCTCTGCGTAAATCAAAGCTTCCACAATGACCTCGAGGTTCGATGCCTGGAGCGCGAGGTCGTAGAGCCAGTAATTGCCAGGGCTGTAATAGGGCACTTCAAAACGGAACCTCTGCACTGCGCCCGCATCAGCCAGAAGATACGGGTCCACGACCATGGGTTTCAGAGCAGAGCTCGGGGGGCCATCTGGCAGGGCCTCCACAAGCGGAGCCATGCGGTCGCTCTCATTAGCTATGCCAGGATCGGCCCCGGGCAGGAAGAAGTACAGGTATCTGCTGTCGGGCGCGTCCGCGGGGAGCGAGATTGGCGGGCCAGGCGCGCGCACAAGCCTGGTGCCCCCCACTGACCAGTCAAAGGGCCTGTCATTTATGAAAAGCTGCATTATGGCCCCGGGAAGGTGCCCCGGAGCAGTCACCGGAGCTGCCGCGTGCTGGAGCAGAAGCTGGACGCCCGACGGCGGCGTTCCAGGGAAGGAATACCAGGCCTCGAACGATGTGCCCGGCCTCACCTCATAGGGCGCTGCGCCCTCGCCTCCAGCTTCTGACTGGGCAATCATCTCCCACTGAACAGGCCTCGGCCCTCGAATCTGCGTCGTGTTCAATACCGCAAAGTCGCGCGCAAGCAGGGCCAGCTTGCTGTTTCTTTCCTCCATGTATTGCTCTAACTCGTCGCCCTGAAGATCCGAGGGAGGCTGTATCAGCCCGGCGGTCCTCGGCCCCACGACATTCCCCTCAATATAAATGCTGCCGCCGGAGACTATAGTGAGATGATAGTAGCGGTTGGCGTCATCCTTATACCCCTGGCCTGCCGGGTCTCCCGCCCGTTGAGGCAGACAACCGCGGGCCCGCACATTCCCAAGAGCATATACGACCCCGTTGCGCGGATATGGCACAGTTATCGTTCCAACGCGGGCACGCGGCTCGTTTTGTTCGTCGTCAACGAAATCCGGTTGATACCACCCTGCGTCGTGGCGCACGATAGTCATATCCGGCAGACCATCTCCGTCAGTATCGCCGCTGTGAAGTTCGATCTCGGCCCCGGGAGGCGTGTAGGTGCGCATCCGGGGGTAGTCCCAGCTCTCTGTCGTCTTCCCCAAGAGGTTGTCGCGCAGCTTCTCAAGGTTGTGCGAGAACTGGATGTCGGACGAGTTGTCAATGAAAATTCCGGCCGGCGTCTCGCCAGTTGCGTCTGTCCCGGTCTCCGGGTAGTAGCCCGTGTTGTAGAAAGCGCCCCCCTGGGAATAGTCTTTCTTCATGACCCCGGAATTTCTTGTTAGCTCCAGATACCGACTGCTGTCAATTGCAGGGGCAGGGACGGACCTGACCCATCGTGGATACCTTTGCGCGTCGAAGGCCTGAACCCCGTCGCGATACCGGCCGCCGTGAGTTGTGAACTGCGGATCGTCGCTCGCAAAAACGGCCACCGGCGTGGCGTCGTCCAGGCTCAGATTCACATGCGCGCTCAAGCCTGAGTCTGGCGGGTCCGCCGCGGCGTGGCTTATCTTCCCCGCCACCTCAACCTGGTCCATCCGCAGCCTCTGACTGTCGCTGGGGTCGCTTGTCCTCAACTTCAGCCGAATGGGCCCATGCCACACAAGGTCTGACTGAACTCTCACAGGCCCCTCCAGAACCGTCGCCGCCGCAGAATCCATAACCTTGAGCTCGAGCCCCAGGTGAGCCGCAGACGATAGCCCATCGCGGTTTGTCACGAAGCGCAAGTAGTCGGTCAGGCCGACGGGCTTGAACCCAACGATGCTGCGCTGGAGGAATGGGTTCACCTGGCCGCTGTCCCATTTCCCGTTGCCGTTCAGGTCGGTGAAGGGTTCGCCGACATCCCAGCGGCCATCGCCGTTCAGGTCGGTGAACGGCTCGGGCCTTTGAATGTAGAGCTGCGCGGTGCTCTCAATCCTGATGAAGCGGGAGTAAGGGTTTATGCGCGTGGGGTCTGGGTCGCCCCTGGGGTTGTATGTCACGGACAGGCGGTAGAAGCCATCGCCGTAGTCGTAAACGCCATAAGCGTCCCGCACCCCACTGTAGTCCAAGTCGGCGAAGGGTTCGCCGACATCCCAGTGGCCATCGCCGTTCAGGTCGGTGAACGGCTCACCGGGCGGCCTCCAGTCGGCGCCTTCAGGGCTATTGGCGAGCTGGTCATCCGCATGGTTCAGACCAGCCTCCGCTATCTGCGCCAGTGCCGACAGGTCAGCCTGGCGAGCTGTCTGAGAGGTCTGCGACACCAAAAGCGCGATGAAAAGTCCTGCGAGCCCGAGAAGAACGAGCATCACCAGGACAGCGATGATAAGAGCCTGACCTGACTGGGCAGGTGACTTGCGAGGTGCGACCGCTGCAAGCACACCAGGCATCCTCCCCCTCGATGGGGGAGGGCTGGCCCGAGGCGAGCTCGGTCTCGCCCAGGGAATCAGGTGGGGGTGAAATGAATCTCCTCGCCCTCGGCCGGCGCGCATAAGTGCCCAAGGCGCCAGCGGCTCCAGCCCCCCACCTAACCTCCCCCACAAAGGGGGGAGGGAACATGCGTCGCGGCCAGCCCCGGAGAAGCCGCCCGGCAAGTTATTGGACACGCCTGATCCCGCTCGCATTCTACTGCGGAGCATTCTTCAGCTTCACCTGTCCCTCGACATGAAACGCCTCAAGCTTGTAGGTGCTGCGCCGACGCTTCGCCGTCGTCAGGCTTATTCTTATGAGAGCCTTTGTGCCGTAGCTAACCCTGACCGTATCGCCGTCTGAAAGATTTGCTCTCACGCCATTTTCTTCGCCGACCTGCCCCTGAAAGTATCTGTAGTCGAAGGCGACCACAGAGCCCTGCGCCGGAGGATTGCGCGCATCGAATATGAGCCGGTTCCCCTCGATGGAATATTGCTGACCTGAGGGGCCAGCCTCCACGAGCCTGTAAGGGCTCCCACCCACAGTCAGAACCGCGCTGCCTTCGTCCACGCCGCCATCCGACGCGAATTCCATTGAAGGTATCACATACTCGGCCCGGCCGTCGGCCTCAAATATGTCTGTCCTCGGGAAAAATTCCTCAGCGTAAGGGTTGTTCCTGTACTCATAATCCACCGCCAGGCGCCGACCGGGCGATGGAGCGTTGTCGGGGTCGAACCTAATAGAAACTCCCCTGACTGTGAACTCCCCCGGGCCCGGGTCGCCCGAGACGCGCCGAAATCGAACGCCTCCCACCGTCACCCCGACTTTTTCAGCTATCAGAGCTGCATAGGGAAGCTTCGACAGCCCTGGCAGCACATACTCTACGCCAGGCCCACCCGTCACAGCCTCAGGCGCAGTCTTGAAGTCGGGTGGAGTGCTCCCGGGAAACGCGAATCTCAGCAGCCCGCGGTCGTAGTCAATGCCAAAGCCATAGACATGCTGGAAGCTGTAGATGCCGCCTCCAGCGTCCGGGGCTGTCGGAGTGCGCGCGGGATATTCGCCCACGGGGTAGGCGAGACCGCGCGACAACTGCTTGTCTTCGCCCTCGTGATTCGACGGGTCCTCCGGGTGTGTGTGCTGCACGACCCACAGCCCTCGTATCCGCCTGCCGGCCCCAGATCCTTCCCACTCGACCACAGTGTGATATATCAGCCTCTGCCCTCTCCACACCTCGACCAGAGGAACTGGCTGGGGGAAGAACCTGTCAAAGAACGCATCAGTTGGAAACTGCGCCCGCTCAAAGGAAGCGTCCGTCTGCCTGGGCGACATCCACAGCCCAAATTGGGACGCGAGCACAGAGTAGTCAAATCCTGCGACTGTGCGGACCGGCCGAGCAGGGTCATCCTCGACGACTTTGGGCAGAAATTGCAAGACGGGCGCCTCGAATCCCAGGCTGTTGGGCGTGAGCGACCTGACGCGGCGGCGCGCTGATGGGTTGAGCGGGACGGGAGCGCCCGGATCTGTCGGATATGTCGCGAGGATGATGGGCGGATCGCGGAAGCGGTCGAAATCCGCCCTTTGGTCTGGATCAGGAGCGGCAGGGTCTGGCGCCTCCGCAGGGTCCCAACGGCCATTCCCGTTAATGTCCGTGAACGATTCGCCTTGGTCCCATTTCCCGTTGGCGTTCAGGTCCCTGAACGGTTCTGCTTCAGTAGAAAGCTCCACCCTGCCGACCACCTCTGAAGCCCTCCACGGGCTTCCCGGGACGAACCGGGTAACGAACCTTGCGTAGCGCACGGCAGGCTGCGAAACGCCAGCCGGCCCAGGCGGCGGGGAACCCGACGGCAGAAGAAAAGTAATCTGCGAGCCGTCCGCAGGCAGATCGAACACATACATAGCTTCGGCTAACTCCCGGCTCATGCTGCTCATGGCGCGCCGGCCCGCTGTCTGGACATCGGTCTTCGACTCCCCCTGCTCCATTATGTTCAGACCGCCAAGCATTGGAACGATCAGAAGAGTCAGCACGAGGAACAGCAGCCCGGCCACCACCAGAAGCTCGGTGAGCGTCACGCCCCGGCTGGACATTCGGCGCTCGGCGCTCGGATCGCGGGTTTCGAGCAGCCCATCAGCCGAGACCCGAGTCCCGAGCAGCCGAGCAGCCCTGCAGCCGAGCAGCCGAAACCCGAGTTCCGAGCAGCCGATCATTCGCCGTCTCACATTGCTCCTGGAGGGACATAGAAATCGGCCTGGTGTCTTCGCCACCGTTCCGCTATTCTCGCTCCCTGAACAGTCTCGGCGTTCCCGCGGCCTGTCCAGAGAACCCGCACCCGCAGAGAAACGCCCCGGATCCTGAGCGGCATCCCAGGCGCAACCTGCGTTCCCGATGGAAGCCGCAGCGAGATCGAGCTCCCCTCCTGAGGAGTCGCCAAGTTGGCGGGCGTGCTGAGCCTGAATACCTCCCCGCTCACAGGTCTCCTGACCCCGGCGGTGGGCTGAACCCAGTAGTCAACAGCTACCTCAGCTCCCGCGTCCGCAGGCGAGAAGAAGAGCCTGGGCCCAATGCCGTCCCACACGAAGCTGCGAAATCCAGGCGCCCCTGAGAACGACTGGCTGTATTCCGAGGCTGCCTTCGAAACCTGAACCGTCCAGTCGTCAACGGCCCTGTAGTGAATTCTGTATGTCCTGCCTATTGCAGACGGATCGAAAGTGAGCGTGCCAGTGAGGTAATCAACCTGGACATGCGAGGCGTCCGGGGGGCCGGGGTGACCGATCAGCCTGTTCCCGCTTTCCAGGTCGAGCGCTATCACTGCCGCTCCCACATCCGGGTCAACCGGCTGTGGGGTAGCGATGCGCGCACCTATTGTGAAGTCGTCAGGCCTTATGTGGCTGAACAGCAGCTTCACCTTCCCATCATCGGGAACCGTTTTCTCTTCCCTGAGTATCTGCCAATCGCGCACGCGGTAATCAATGAGAACTCTCTTGCCTGCCTCCTCGGCGGGAAAAGACAGCGACAAGTCGCTTCTTCCGCTGTAGAGCGCTCCCTTGTCCACAAAATAGCTGCCCGGCGCTGTAAGCTCCGCGGTGCTCTCCATGCGCTTGAAAGCGCGGTGCACCCTCTCGCTGCCCCAGACTATTCCCTGGAACCCCTCCCTCCCATCGCGGACACCGTTTCCGTTGAAGTCCGTAAAAGGCTCAGCGTCGTCCCAGCGCCCATTGCCGTTCTCGTCCTCGAAGGGCTCAGGCGCAGCCAACTGCTTCGGGCGCCGCACGGTGTCCTCTCCGGGGGCCACGTCCACAATTTCGATCCACTGGCGCTGAACCAAAGGTCCCGTCTGTCCTCTCTTGTCGAGCCAGGAATACTCGATCCTGAAAGACCGCTCATACTCTTCCACGTGGTCGAAGCTCACCGTGCCGGACGAGTAGTCAATGTAATACTGCTCCCGGTCGGCGCTCGCGGGCGCCTGCGCGAGCAGATCGGTCGAGTCAACGCGCTTGTACGGAGTCGTGTAGATTATGAAGGGCTCCCGGTAGTTGCCGCTGCCCGGACTGTCGAAAGGAGGGTTGAAAAGGTGCCCCACGGGCGTGAACGCCAGCCTCACTATGGGAAGCTGAATGATGCGTATGCGCCCGCCGGAGGCTGTCTGAACATCAGTAGCATCAGAAGGTAGAACCACAGGTTCTCCGATAACTGTTCTTACTTGGTGCACGCTGTCCGGCAGCCAGGCGGGGTTGTCTTCATTCGGCGTCAGGCTCTCGGGGTCGAATATGACGGTGGGTTCCAGCGCATACATGCTTCCGCCGCGAACACAGCTTATCGCCAGGGGAACGGAGTCGCGGCGCAGCTTCCAGCGTTCAAGCTCAAGTTCGGCCAGCTTCGCCGCAACCGTTCGCTTGCGGTTGAATTCGATCGCGTCCAGGCCGGGCGGGAAGAGGTTCACCGCGGCCAGCACTCCCACCAGAAGCACGACAGTGGCCACGAGAACCTCTGCGAGCGTGAAGCCCGATTCAGCGTGGGGCTCCCTGCCGTTCCCACAGTAGCCCCTCCCCCCTTGCGGGGGAGCGGAGATAGGCTCGACTTTGATTCGAGTTCGTCCCACCTATTTCTCCGGAGGCTCGGCCAGATGCTGGTCTGATTGAGAGCGCAGGCGTTCCACGCTCCCGTCAACCCAGAGCACCAGATCCCAATCGCTGCGGTGTATGGGCCCGGAAGAGGGAGAGGAAATCGCCGCTGTTGGCATCTCCGGCGCTGCGTTCCTGTGCATTGGGCACCAGGTAACAACGGTGTCGTCGGGCGGGAAGCGCTGAAGGAGATTCCGGTCGTTCGGCTCGCTCGACTGGCAGTTGGAATCCCATCCCCACGAGCGCTGGTAGAACCAGTCGTAGTTGTTGAACCCGCCCAGATACGGGTCGAGGAGGACCCGGCGCGGCTCCTGAACCGGGCATCCCGGAAGGGGCGACAACTGGCCGTAGTTGAACACGGGCTTCTTGACCGGATTGGCGGGGCAGTTGAATGCATTCACGCTCTTCAGGTAATCCGCCCGAACATTCGTGTAGGTGCACTCGCAAGGCGTCTTATCGGCGTCCGGGTTGATGTAGAGATTGTAGAGTGTAAACAGCCCAAGGCCCTTCACGGGACCTCCGGGAGACCCGGTGGGTATCCACAGGTCGCATGGCGTCGGCCGCGGGTCGAAAGCCACCGGAAAGCCGCCCCAGTCCTCCCAATACATGCGAAGGGCTGCGCCTATGGTCTTCAGATTCAGGGCGCAGCCCGCCATTTCCCTCTGACGGCGCATGGCCGAGAACACCGGCACAGCTATGGCCATGAGCAGCACAAGGATGCCAATGGCCACGCCAAGCTCGATAAGCGTGACGCCCCGCCTGTCAGAAGTGAAGACTTCCCGGCTGGCGCACCTCTCGGATCCTTTGGTGTATCGCAAGACCTCCCGCTCTCCGGCGACGCTGAAGATGAGCCGCCTACGCTATTGCACGGGCTGCACTTGCCACTTGTCCGGCATATTCCCGTTCTCCCCCGTGCTTCCATTGCTGTAGGCATCCACGACTATTCTTTGCACATTGCCTTCCAGACGGAGGGCCAGATCCTTGGTCTGGCCGCGTCCGAAGAAGTTCCTGTGCCACGTGCAATGGGTGACAATCGTCTCGCCGGGAGCCAGCGGGTTTATCAGGCCTGGAAAGGCGGAGGTGTAGGTCCCGGGAGCCGCGGGGTTCACGGGATCAGGTTTCCAGAGAGTTCGGCCGCGCTCGTCCCTCAGAACAACCCCCTCGGGCGCGTAGAAAGTCCGCGCACTCTGAAACGCCGCCTCCATGAACTCAGCTCTGTCCGCAGGGACGGGCGAGTAAAAGCCGCTCCAATCTGTCGTTATGGGGTTACCGTTCCTGTCGTAACCCAGGTAGTTGTACCACGAGTTGTAGCTCGAGTAGGTCTTCTCCGGGTGGTCGCCCTCTTCCGTGTCGTCGCGGCAGCGAAGAGCCACATAATTTGTGGCATAATTGTCTGTCCACAGAACGCTGAATGCCCCAAGCCATTCCCCAGTTCTTGTTGGATCAGTGGGCTCTTCGAAGAACTGCGGCGGGGGATACCCGTTCCAGTCCGCCTGATATGATTTCAGAGCGATCGCCAATGCATGCAGGTGAGCCATGCAGTCGGCCTGCCTGCCCGACTCCATGGCCCTCGTATAGACCGGAACGACTATCGCGGCCAGCAGAGCTATTATCCCGATTACGACCAGAAGCTCTATAAGGGTGAAACCACCGCGTCGCACAGTCTTGCTCGGAAATGCCCTTCGTGCCATATCCCTCGACCTCCTGAACTTTTGTTTCTCCCTCTTGCCCCTGCACTCCCCCTACGCTGCCCCGCGCCCACAAGCTCATACGCTCTTGTCCTACCCGTCGTTCACCTCCACCTAAACTGAGCCATAAGCCCTACCCATCGTGCTTCCGCGCCTTGCGACATCCCGGGGGCTGATCAGCCTTCCGCCAGATGGACGGTCAGGTATCGTCTATGCGTTTGGAAAGCTTAGCTGTCTCCAGGTCTCCCAGCCTCGCGCAGCCAGCGCGCTCAGGACTTCAGGCCAGAGAAGCATGGCTATCGCGGCAATCACGATGAAGGGACCAAATGGCATATAGCCCTGCGCTGGCCGCCTTCGAGCAAGTAAGAAACCTGCCCCAACCAGGGCGCCAGCCAGGACAGCCATCCCTGTGCTCACAAGCAGCCTCCCAGGGCCAAACATTGCGCCAATGCCTGCTGCTAACTTCAAGTCCCCTCCCCCCATCCCCTCCTTTTTGAAAACAAGTTGGCTGAAGATCTCCATGAAGGCGAATATCGCAGCGCCCATCACGAGCCCCACGATGCTTGCGGGGAGATAGAGGGTCCACCCCGAGAAGGGGTCGCGAAGGGCCACGGCCGGCCGCACCCCCGAGACTATCTCGAAACAGTCCACCGCTACGCCGAGAAGCATCGGCGTGATGGTGAACTCATCGGGGATAATCAAGGTGTCTATGTCCGTGAAGAACGCCCCTATGAGGCACGCCGCCAAAACCCAGGACGCCGCAAGGCGAGCAAAATCCGCCGCGCCCTGCGCCCTCACCCCGTAAACCTGCCACACCCCAACAAACGCAAGCCCACACGAGAGCTCCACCAGGAAGTAACGAGGGGAGATGCGCGCTTTGCAGTGGCGGCACCTGCCGCCCAGCACGACATAACTCAAAATGGGAACAAGCTCAAGGGTGCCGAGCGTCGCCCCGCATTTCGGGCAGTGAGATCGCGGGTGAATTATGGATTCTTCGCGCGGAAGCCTGTGAATGCATACGTTCAGAAAGCTTCCTATGGCGGACCCCAGCACAAAAAAGAACACCCACAGCACATACCCGCTCACCGAGCTTGAGTCCGCCATGCTGTTCCGCTCGGCCGACTCTTCAGCTTATCTCGCCGCTGGACAGAGTCTGGATTATCGAGATCATGGGCAGCCACATCGAGATGACGATGAAGCCCACAATAGCTCCAAGAACAACGATCAGAACGGGCTCGAGGGCTGCTGTCAGGCTCTGCAAGGTGGCGTCCACCTCGAGCTCGTAGAACTCCGCCACCTTGGCAAGCATGGCGTCGAGCGAACCGGTTTCCTCTCCAATAGTTATCATCTGAACCACCATGGGAGGAAAAAGGCCGCTCTTTTCCAGAGGGTCTCCGATGCGCTCTCCCTCGCGGATGGCGGACCTCGCCGCCAGAATGGCATCGGCTATGATATCGTTGTCTATGGCGTCGGCCACTGATTCCATGGCTGCCAGGATCGGGACTCCACTCACCATCAGGGTGCTGAGGGTGCGCGCGAACCGCGACAGCGCCACCTTGTGATTCAGCTTCCCAAACACTGGCAGGCGCAGCTTCAGCCAGTGCCAGTGCCGACGCCCGGTTCTTGTCCTTGTGTAGCTCTGCACCGACACAACGAGCAAAGCCACAGCCAGTATCAAAAGGTACCACTTGTGCGTCAGCAGGTTGCTGAAGTTGACCAGCATCTTCGTCGGCAACGGCAGTTCCTTGATGCCCAGATCCTTGAACACCTCCATGAACCTGGGAAGAATGAAGGTGCAAAGCCCAACGACTATCATGACGGCAAAGGACAGGACCAAGGCCGGATAGGTCATGGCAGCCCGCACCTTGCGCCTCAGCCTTTGATCTTCCTCCAGAAATGTGGCCAGGCGGTTGAGGGTTTCATCCAGGACACCGCCCACCTCTCCTGCTTTCACCAATCCCACAAAGAGGTTCGAGAATACCCTGGGGTGATTCTGAAGGGATCGCGACAGCGTCTCCCCGGCCTCCACATGGGCCTGGATGTCCCGGATTATCTCTTTCAGGCGCATGCTCGTTGTCTGCTCTTCCAGAACGGCCAGACACCGCACCATGGATACGCCGGCGTTTATCATCGTTGCGAACTGGCGGCAGAAAATCGCCAGGTCCCTGCCGCTCACGCGGCCGAAGAAGGGCAGCGTGAACCGAGGCGCAGCCGCGGCGGCCACAGCCTGAGCCGCCGCCCTCTCCTCCTGTATCTTCTGCACCCACCAGCCCTTCTCTCTCAGGGTGCGAACCAGTATCTGCTCGTTCTCGGCCTCGGTGCTCCCCGTTACCGCCCGTCCGGTCGCATCCTTCGCCACGTAGCTGTACAGCGGCATAGCTCCCTCTCCTTTGGCCCTCTACCTTGTCTCCGTGCCCTTCGTGAACATCATCTTCTTCAACTCCTCGACATTCATGGCGCGGGAGACGGCGTCCTCGTAGGTTATCAGCCCCCTCTGATACAGGTCCTTCAACGCCTGATCCATCGTCTGCATCCCGATGTGGGCGCTGGTCTGAATTATGGAGGTTATCTGGTGCGCTTTCGCCTCGCGGATCAGATTCCTGATGGCGGGCGAGGCCACCATCACCTCGACCGCCGCAATGCGCCCGGGCATGCCGGCTCTTGCAAGTAGCTGCTGGGAGATGACTGCCTCTATGGTGTTGGACAGCATTATCCTTATCTGTTCCTGCTGGCCCACGGGGAAGCTGTCCACGATCCGGTCCACCGTGGAGGCAGCGCTGTTTGTGTGCACGGTGGAGAAAACGAGGTGCCCGGTCTCGGCCGCCCGCAGCGCAAGCTCCATCGTGTCCAGGTCCCTCATCTCCCCCACGAGGATCACATCCGGGTCCTCGCGCAGGGCAGCGCGCAGGGCTGCCGGGAAGCTCTTCGTATCTCCGCCAAGCTCTCGCTGGTTGATTACGCTCCTCTTGTGGCTGTGCAGATACTCGATAGGGTCCTCGATGGTCACTATGTGCACGCTTCTCTCGGAGTTTATCTGACCCATCATGGCAGCCAGTGTTGTTGACTTCCCGCACCCTGTTGGCCCGGTAACGAGCACCAGGCCTCGCGGCTTTCTCGCCAGCTCCTCCAGAACAAGCGGAAGACCCAGCTCCCGCACGGTTGGTATGCGGGCGGGAATCACGCGGAAGGCGCCCGCCACATTCCCGCGGTCCCTGAAGATGTTGACCCTGAATCTGGATATCTGCTGAAGAGCGTAAGAGCAGTCCAGCTCATAGGTGGATTCGTATTGCTGTATCTGGTCATCGGTGAGGATGTCGTATATCAGGCTTTGGCATTTCGTCGCCGCCAGCGGATCGAAGTCTGTTGCGAGCAGGGCCCCATCCACTCGAATCACTGGGGGCAGGCCGACCGCCAGATGCAGGTCAGACCCGTTCTTCCTCACTACCAGCTCCAGGAGCTCATCAATGTGGACAGCTTCGAGGGGCTTCGGCTGCCCCACCCTGGGCTCGCCGAGCTGGAATACCTCCATCGCCTCGGCAGAGGTCGCAATCTGTCCCGCAACCCCTGCGCGGTAGGAAATGCCACTCATAAGGGCTACCCTCGCTGCCGAGCTTCAGAATACGCTGCCGGCCGTGAAGATGACGCGCATCACCTCTTCAAGCGTGATCGTGCCGTCCAGCACCTTCTGAAAGCCGTCCAGCTTCAGCGTCTTCATGCCAGCGGCGATGGCTGCTTCTCTCACCTCGGAAAGGGGAGCACGCCGCACAATCAAATCCCCGGTCTCCTCGTTCATCACCATCAGCTCGAAAATGCCAACCCGCCCATAATAGCCCGTGTGCATGCACAGCTCACAGCCGCGGCCGCGATAGAAGTGCACCTCCTGGCCCGCTGGAAGGCGAAGGCCAAGCCGCGCAAGCAGCTCTGGAGAAGGCGCGTATTCCTCTTTGCAGTTGCCGCAAACCCTTCTCCCCAGCCGCTGGGCCAGAACGCCGATTATTGAAGCCGTTATCAGGAACGGCTCGACGCCCATGTCAACAAGTCGCGTCACAGCGCTGGGAGCATCGTTTGTGTGCAGTGTTGACAGCACCAGGTGACCCGTCAGAGAGGCCTGCACAGCAATCTCGGCCGTCTCCAGGTCGCGCACCTCGCCCACCATTATGATGTCCGGGTCTTGACGCACGAAGTGACGCATCGCGGTGGCAAATGTCAGCCCGGCCTTCCTGTTCACATTCACCTGGCTGATGCCCGGAAGCTGATACTCGATTGGGTCCTCTATAGTTATGATGTTCTTCTCGACGCTGTTGATGCGGTTCAGAATGCCATACTGGGTAGTGGTCTTCCCGCTCCCGGTTGGCCCTGTCGAGAAGAGCATCCCGTTGGGCTGCACGATCAGCCGCTCCAGCTCCGCCTGCATGTCGGGGTAAAGGCCCAGCCTGCTCAGACCTATCAGCGCCGTGGACTGATCGAGAATTCGCATAACGGCCTTCTCGCCGAAGACCGTGGGCAGGGTGGAAACTCTCAGGTCGTAGTCCTTGTTCTCGTGACGGATGTGAATGCGCCCGTCCAGCGGCACCCGCCTCTCGGCGATGTTTATGTCCGACATTATCTTGATGCGCGACACAAGAGGCGCGTGCACGTACTTGGGCATGTGCATCCGCTCGTGGAGAACTCCGTCTATCCGGTAGCGGATCCGTATCCCCCGACGGTCCGGCTCCACGTGGATGTCGCTCGCCCTCTCCTTTATGGCGGTGCTCAGCAGCACATTCACAACGCGGATTATGGGAGCTTCCTCGGCAAGCGCCCGCACCTGGTCAATATCCTCGTCAGCGCCCGTGGACATGGTCAGAGCTGTGTCGGACAACTCACCTCCGCCGCCCCCTCCACCTACGCCAAGGGCCTGAAGGGCTGTCGCCAGCGTATCGTCCGAGATTGACCCTCCGTCAACATTGCGCTGTAGCGCCGTGATGTCATCTGGATGCGCAAGCATCGGCTGGATCTCCAGCCCCGTCATGAGGCGAATGTCATCAACGGCGAATACATTCGTGGGGTCGCTCATGGCAACCACCAACCGGTTGCCCTTGCGCTGAACTGCGATAGCGTTGTAGCGCTGAATGTAGTTGCTGGGGATCGTCTTCAGCGCCGCCTCATCTACCTGGGTCTTCTCCAGGTCCAGGAAAGGCATCCCCATCTGCTCGGCTTGGGCCCTGAGAACATCCCGCTCCGTCACATGCCCAAGCTCCACGAGGATAGCCCCCAGCTTCTCCGAGCTGTTCTTCTGGATGCCGAGCGCCTCTTCGAGCTGAGCCTTCGTTATGCGCCCCTGCTCTAACAGTATAGTCCCGATCTGCTTCCGCGGACCTTGTGCCATGGCCCTCTTTGCCGGTAGCCCAGACCTGCCCCCCGTCTGAGCACCCTTTTTAGTTTACCCTTACATCCTTCGCCAATTACACAAGACGATTATACCATAATGCCACCCCAGACGATACTTGCGCCGCACCCCCCCCTTGCGGCGCGCTCGCTCCAAGACCATCTCGAACATGCAGCAATTTCCGCACCCTCCTTTGCTTTCTCCTTCCGCTCCCCCCAAAAAATTCCCTCCCGCTTTCAGCCAGCCCCTGCATTCTCCAGCTCCCTCGCCAGAGCCTGCTCCATCACCTCCACAGGAGGTTGCTCCCCGGTCCACAGCCGGAACGAGGCAGCTCCCTGATGCACCAGCATACGAACCCCCTCCACCGCCTTGCAGCCAGCCTTCTCGGCCATGCGAAGCAGGCCGGTTCGCCTCGGGTGATATACGAGGTCGCAAACCGCCATGTGCGGGCCAAGCCACTCGGCCTCAATTGGCAGGCCCTCATGCTGCCGGGGATACATCCCAACAGGGGTACAGTTTATCAGAATGTCCGCCGAACGAACAGCGGCCCGAATGGCTTGCTGTTCCCAGGCCACCGCCTCGGTCTGAAGCCGCCCGGCACAGACCTCGCGCGCCAATCTCGCCAGCCCTTCGGCCCTTTCAACCCTCCTACCCGCCACCATCACGCGCGAAGCGCCTCCCAGAGCCAGACTCACTGCCACAGCCCTCGCCGCCCCTCCCGCTCCCAGCACGACTGCCTTCTTTCCACCCGTCGCCACGCCAGACCTGCGAAGCGCCTCCCGGAATCCTTCTACATCCGTATTGTATGCCTCCAACCGACCGCCCTTGTTGGTCACAGTGTTCGCCGCGCCCGTCAGCCGGGCGAGTTCATGCACCTCATCCATCAGATTCATGACCGCCGACTTATGAGGAATCGCCACATTCACGCCCGCCAGATTCAGGGCTCTTATGGCCTTCACGGCGGCCTCCAGGGCAGCGGGCGCCACCTCAAAGGCAACGTAGCACCAGTCCAACCCCAGAGCCCGGAAAGCGGCGTTGTGCATTTGAGGCGAAAGGCTGTGCCTCACCGGAAAGCCGAAAACCCCCACAAGCCTGGTCTTGCCCGTGATCTGCATCAGCACCTCGGTTTGCCTTCCAGCCCTAAGAAAGGTCTCACTATCCTCTCCATCACGCGCGAAATCTTTGTGGCCGGAAAATCGTGCCTGCTGAGGGGACGAACAAGAAAGGTTCTCAGCCCCATCATGTTTCCACCCAGGACATCCGTGAATATCTGGTCTCCCACGACGGCCGTATCATGCCGCCCAGTCCTCATGATCGCCATCGGTTTCGAATAGGCCCGCGAAAACGGTTTTCTTGCCGGCGCCACCCAGAAAGCATCGAGCTCTCCGGCTATCGCCGATACCCTCTCCTTGCGGTGCGCGTTCGTGGTTATGCAGAGCTTCAGGCCAAGGCCTCTGACCCCTCGCGCCCAGGCGACCACCTCTGGCCGCACGCGCCTTCCATCCCAGTCAACCAGGGTGTTATCCAGGTCAACAATAAGGCCCCGTATGCCCTGCTCCTTGAGCCTCTGAGGGTCCAGCTCCCAAACAGCGCCTATGCTCATATAGGGGGTAAGCAGGCGGCGCAGAATGTGGGACAGGCGCCCCCGCCTGTCTGCACGGCCGAGGGGGGCCGTGCCGCCTGTTCGGCCTGGCGAAGCGGCTTGGCCTGGGCAGGGCGGCCCGATCAACCTCCCAGCTCCTGAAGGCGCGCCGAAATCTCGTCCCGCTTGGCAGCCAGTTCCCGCGCCTGCTTTCTGGCCTTCTCCACAACAGCGGCAGGCGCCCGCTCCAGAAACTGCGGGTTTGCCAGCTTTGCATCCACGCGCTCGAGCTCCTGTTTCAGCTTCGCTTGCTCTCTGCTCAGCCGCTGGCGCTGCTCCGCCAGATACTCTGCCGTCACAGGCGCCCGCTGCCGAACCTCGCCCCTTAGCTCTTCAGCCGGCGCTCCATACTGCTCTGCGCACGCATCGAGCCGTCCCGGAGGCGACCAGTCTTCACCCTCGTGCGTTCTGGCAAGCGTGACTGAAGTTGCCGCCAGGCCAGGAAGGCCCGAAATGCAGGGCAGGTTGTGTTGAAGAAGCGAAGTTAGCCTTTCCGACGCCCCCGATACCATTACCTCCACCGGCTCCCCTGAGGCCAGCCCCAACTCCTTCTTGTGCCTGCGCATCGCTGCAACCGCCGCCTGCAAGAGCGCCATTTCCTCCTCGCAGGCTTTATCTCGCAAACCCATCTGCTGCGGCCAGGAAGCCAGCATCAGCACAGGCTCGTCCGCGCGCTGCGGTTCGGGCAGGTGGGACCACAGCTCTTCGGTTATGAAAGGCATGAAAGGATGGAGCAGCTTCAGGCAGCGCGACAGCACGCACAGCATGACGCTGGCAGCCCGCTTCTTCTCGCGCGCGTCGCGCAGAAGCGGCTTGATCATCTCCAGATACCAGTCGCACACCTCGTCCCAGAAGAACCCGTAGAGCGTGAGCGCCGCCTCATCGAAACGATATGCCTCGAACGCGCGCGTCGTTTTTTCTGTCGCCGCATCGAGGCGGCTGAGAATCCATCGGTCGGCAAGGGAGGCTCCAGCGAGCAGCACCTTCGGGTCCTCAGGGATCGTGCCCAGCCCGCCAGCCGGCAAGTTCATGAGCGCCAGCCGCATGGCATTCCAGACCTTGTTGCAGAAGTTGCGGCTCTGCTCCAGTCTCTCCTCCGAGAAGCGGACATCCTGGCTTGCGCTGCACTGGCTCAGGAGCCCGAAGCGCGCGGCGTCGGGCCCGTAGCGCTCTATGAGTTCCATCGGGTCAACGCCCGTTCCCAGGGTGCGGCTCATTCGCTTCCCATCGGGATTCAGAATCGTCGGGTGCACCAAGACTTCGTAGAAAGGAAGGCCTCCGTCTCGCTCCTCGGCCAGGAACTCCAACCCGCAGAAGATCATCCTGGCCACCCAAAGCCACAATATCATCCGGTCGGTTATGAGAAGGTCGGTTGGATAGAAATAGTCGAGCTCTGGCGTCTGGTCGGGCCAGCCGAGAACCGCAAATGGCCATAGAGCAGAACTGAACCAGGTATCGAGCACATCCGGATCCTGCTCGAGCCTTGTCTTCGGCGCGCGGCACGACGCCTTCGAGCAAGCTTCGGGTTCCTCAAGGCTGACCGTCCACTCTCCGCACTCAGCGCATCTCCATGCTGGTATCCTGTGCCCCCACCACAACTGCCTCGATATGCACCAGTCCCTAATTCCCTCAAGCCACTCGATGGAAAGACGCGCAAATCGCTCGGGAACATAGCGAACCTTCTCCTCCCGAATCGCCTCCATCGCCTTTTGAGCCAGCGGCTTCATCTCCACGAACCACTGTTCGGACAGAAGCGGCTCTATCACTGTTCCGCACCGGTCGCAGTGGCCGACCGCGTGCTTATACTGCTCGATGCGCACAAGGAAGCCTTGCCTTTCCAGGTCCTGAACGATGCGCTCCCTCGCCTCAAACCTGTCGAGGCCCGCATACGGCCCTGCGTTTTCCGTCATCTTCCCGTCTTTCCCAATGACGCGTCCCCAGGGGAAATCTACATCCACCTCCTCAAGGTCTGTGAGGGCCGGAATCCTCTCGCCCGGCAGCAGCTCAGGGAGATGACGCAGCTCGCCGTGCCTCTGGGCTATCTCGAAATCCAACGGGTCGTGAACGGGCGTGATCTTCAGGGCGCCGGTGCCGAACTCAGGGTCAACCGCCTCGTCCGCTATTACGGGCAGCTCTCTTCCGGGGCGGCCGTCTGCGCGCGCATAATCGGTGAGCGGCAGGAAGACCCTTCTGCCTACAAGGTCGCGGTAGCGCTCATCATCGGGGTGCACGGCAACCGCCTGGTCGCCCAGCATCGTCTCTGGACGGGTGGTGGCAACCACGACCGAGTCCTTATCATCTGTCGTCGGGTAGCGGATATACCAGAGCTTTCCCTCGTGCTCCTGGGACCGCACCTCCAGGTCCGACAGAGCCGTAAGGCACCTGGGGCACCAGTTGATAACTCGCCTGCCGCGATAGACAAGCCCTTTCTCATAGAGCCTGACGAACGCCGCGAGAACAGCCCGGCTGTAGTCCGGGTCGAGAGTGAAAGCTTCTCTCCTCCAATCATACGAGCAGCCAAGCGCCCGAAGCTGCTGCAGAATCGCCCCGCCGTAGTGCTGCTTCCATTCCCAAACCCGCTCGACGAATCTCTCCCTGCCCAACTGCTCCCTGGACAGCCCCTCCCTGGCGAGCTGCCTCTCCACCAGCATCTGGGTGGCTATTCCCGCGTGATCCATCCCGGGCAGTATCAGCGTGTTGAATCCCTGCATCCTCTTCCACCGCGCGAGGGCGTCGTGAATCGCGTGTTGAAGCGCGTGGCCCATGTGCAGCGTGCCGGTGACATTCGGTGGAGGGATGGTTACGCAGAATCGAGGGCGCCCGGGCTGAACCTCCGACTCGAAGCAGCGTCGCCTTTCCCACTCCGCGTAGATTCTCTTCCCCACTTCCGCTGGCTGGTAGGCGGGAGGCAGAATTTTCAAGGAGGAATTCGCCTTTTCTGATCCCTGCGACCTTGTCATCTTCTCAGCCCAATGCGCTATTGCGCGATACTTGCTGCGTTGCCTCCTGTTGGCCTCGCGGCCCTTTCCTGCCCTGCCTGAATTCTAACCCATCTTCGCCCATCTGTCTCGCCGCGCCTCATCGTTCGCGAATGCGGCAGCCACGGGCTTCAGCCTGCGCCGCTTCCCCGTCGAGGCTCGCGCAATCGTCAGGCGCCGCTATCGTCCGCATCCTGGGCTGGCAGCGTCAGCGCTGCCACTGCGTCTCCCAGGCGATTGCCGACCTGGCGGCTCATGCGCTTTCGCACGTGATCGCTATCGAACCGCCCCCTGCCGCTCGCGTGCAGCGACCTCAGGTCGGCCATGAGTCCGCGGGGAGGAGCGGCCCTTTCAAATGCGATCCCGCGCATCTCGGCCAGGACCTGTTTCAGATCTTGTATCTGCTCGTGCTGCAGCCGCATACCGTCGAGCACAAGCTGGTGCATCTCCACCACATGCGTGTGGTCTTCCTGAGCGCGCCGCTCCTGCATCTCGGCGATCTGCTTGTCTCGGATCTCAGCAATCGTCGCATAAAGCAGCACGATAGAGCCCACAGCCACGCTCATGGTATTCAGGTAGCTGTTGACCGCCAGAACGAACTTGGTGGCGTATGCGAAGGCGATCAGTGGGACCAACAGGGCAATGGTCGCGAGGATAATGAAGCGGTGAGTCAGGAATCTCACTGGCCAGGGAAGCACATGCCGATCCAGGAATCCGTTCATCTTGCGCATACCGGGCACCTCCTCGGTGAGGATGTTACGGCTCCGGCCGGCGCCTATGGCTTAGTTGCCGCTTCGAAACCGCAGGGCGTCTATGCAGAAAACGAGTGCGCCGAGCCAGCTACAGCGCGCCGCTGTCGCCGGCCCGCTTTGCCAAGGCCAGATAGCGCCTCGGACCTTCAGGAATCCATCCGCACCTGGAATACAACCTGTAAGCCGTCTCCAAGAGGTTTCGAGCCAATGCGACTCGCCCCTCCAATAGGTACACCCTTCCAAGCATATAGACGGAAAGCGCATTATCCGGGCACAGCCTGACGCTGGTCTGCAAGCACTGCCGCGAAGCTGCCAACCCCTGCCTCGTCTTGCGCTCGGAGAGAATCCCGTCTTTGGCCCTCTCTCCACGATAATACCAGAACTGCGAGCGGATGAAATGGAAATCGAGGGCCCTCACAAGCCTGTCGGCCACGGCGGCCTTCCCTCGGGCGGATTCGTAGCCCCTTATCTCGCTGGTGTGTTCTTCGTAAATGGCATTGACATAGCGATAACCTGGAGCCCTGACGAGCAGCCCTTTCTGCCGGACGAACGGTTCGCGGTGGGAGGCGTCAACGAGGATGTCCTCTCCATCGGGCAGTTTCACCAGGACAACCGCGTGTCCGTTGTTGATCTCCTTCCCCTCGACATTTCTATAGACCATCACCACCCCCGCGTCAACGCCCATTTCTTGCAGAAGACTTGCAATGAGCACCGACTGCGAGAAGCACTGCCTTTCTCCATGTTCCACCACATCGTAGAGTTCGAAGCCCCGGTCGAGACTAAAGCGCGGAGCAATGGCCTTGACGAGCTTGTGAACCCATGGGAGAAGCACGATCTCTGCCTCTTTCTCCTCAGAGATGCTCGCGATGCTGCTCAGCTCTCGTTTCTGCGCTCCGAGCAATTCCGTGAGTCCGAGGCTTTCCTTGCCCGCAAAACGCGCGTCGCAGCGCTCGTAGGCTTCATTCACCCGCTGGTAGAAATCGTGGGATTCCCTCCCCGTGCATTGGCGATATGATTCGGCCGCGAGTTCGGCGAAACGCTCGCTGCGATACGGGTATCTCTCTTCATCGGCTCCTTCGGCGGCATGCGCAGCCTGTGCGGTCTGTGACTCGAGCCTCGCCGGGCTGCCCGATCCCGCCCCTGCCCCGCTCGCTTTCTCTGGCGCACTGCCCGCCGGGAGGGAAAGCCGCAGCCCCGACCCAAGGCCGATAATGAGAATGGATGCAAAGAGACAAAGAGCCGCTTTATGGACTGCGCGTGTCATAAGCCTCTGTACCTAAGACCGCCCATCAACACCACCACACCTGGTAGCCCCAGCCTTTACGGCTGCGCTGGTTTCCTCGCAGGCTGAAGCCTGCGGCTACGGGACGATGCGTCTTGTTACAGGCTCCAAGTCCGCTCCGCCCCACAATAGCATCGGTCGGGCACACCTCGCTGCCAGAGACGGGCGCCTGAGATGTCCGCCGAAGAACTGAGTGGCCCTCCGCTTCGGGCTCGCGTCGAGATGCGCTCACTCGCTCACTTTGCCCCTGACAATTGCGCTTGCATCTCGGAGACCGTTACAAAGCGGTATCCCTTGTTCTTCAGATGCCGGATGATCTGGGGCAGAACATCAACAGTCTGCTGCACCCCATCGTGCAGGAGGCAGTCGCGCGGCCACAGCCAGCAGCGCACGGGCCCATCAACACGCCCGCCAGCACGATAACGCGCATCTTCCTCATCGGCTTTGCCCCCTGTCCAGCTCGAGAAGCTCGGGCACCGTCACGAACCGGTAGCCCTTCTTCTGAAGTCCGCCCACAAGTATTGGTAAAGCCTTCATCGTATTCTCTCGGTCAACTGGATGAGACGGCTCGCCGTCATGTGCAAGTATGATCATACCCGGATGAATTCGCTCGATCACCCGCTGCGCCATCGCCTGAGGCGTCTTTGCAGTGTGATGCTCCAGGGCAACCGTCCAAAGGATCATGCGATACCCGGCGGCCAGGGCGGCGACGAAAGTGTCGCCGTCCCACATGCCCTTGGGCGGGCGAAACAAATAAGTGCGTTCGCCGCAAACCTTCTCTATCTCATCCTCACAGCGCTCTATCTCCGACATGTCCTGCCCCTCAGTCTCATAAGTCATCGTGGGATGATCCCAGGTGTGGTTGCCAATCACATGGCCCTCGGCTACTTCCTGGCGCGCCAGGGCTGGATGAAGTTGTATCTCCCGCCCTACCAGGAAGAAAGTGAGCCTCAGCCCTCGCTGCCGCGCGAGTTTCAGGACCTGCGGCGTGTACTTTGGGTCAGGGCCATCGTCAAGGGTCAGGGCGACGGCTTTCTCATCGGTGTTCACCCACCAGATGATCTCGCCTGACCTCTTCTCGGCGCGTTTGGAAGCCACCTCCACGCGCCGCACTTCCTGGCTGACCTTGCCGCAACCGCCCAGCGCGCCGAGATAGATCACCGCCGCAACGGCCATTCTTCGGGCAGCAGACATTGACGCCGCTCCTTTGATTCGACATCCCGCTGGCGCGAAACTGGGCATTGTTTCGGCAGACGCCGCGGAAACTCCCCCGCCATTCGTCTCGGCCGTCCAACCCGGCGCAGCCTTGCAGCTTGCGGCACGCAGCCCGCGAGCAGGTGCCCGGACTTTAGATGCAGAATGCACTACGGCAACCCGGAGAATAGGAGATAGACGATGAGCTTTCGCAGTGCAGCCCTCATCAGCGCTGTTTGCGCTCTCTTGCTCACCGCTGCTGGCGAAGCCCAGCTCTTCAGGGGGGAGCAGAAGCAGGGCTTCGTCTCTCTGTTCAGCGGCCGGGATTTGTCCGGCTGGGCGGTCATGGGGGAAAAATCCTGGACCGCCGAGAACGGACTTCTCGCTTGTTCGGGCGAGGGCGGCGGATGGCTGCGCTCGGAAAAGGAATATGAGAATTTCATATGGCGCCTCGAATACCGCATCAGCCCCGGAGGCAACAGCGGCATTTTCATCCGCTCGACCGAGCAGGGCAACCCCGCTTTTACGGGGATGGAGATACAGGTTCTGGATGATTACGGCAAGCAGCCCGACACTCACACCGCATGCGCCATCTACGACGCAGTGGCCCCCACGAGAAACATGTCCAAGCCAGCAGGCCAGTGGAACCGCGTCGAGATAACCTGCCAGGGGCGCAATGTCGTTGTCATCATGAACGGCGAGAAGATCGTGAACGCCAACCTCGATCGGAATCCCAAGCTGAAGGATCGAGTGCCAAAGGGCTACCTTGGACTTCAGAATCACGGCTCACGAGTCGAGTATCGGCGGCTTCGAATAAAGGTTCTGCCTTAGAGCCCGCGTCGTAGGGCAGGAGCTGGTCTCCTGCCCAGTAAAAGGTGAAGAGGTGAAGGAAGGAGACGAACATGCCCGATTCTGACAAGATAACCAGAAGAGATTTTCTTCGCCGCACGGCGGCGGGGGCGATAGCCGTTGGGACAGGGCTTCTGGCAAGGCCCGCATCAAGCCAGGTCGCGGGGGCCAATGAGCGTATAGGCGTCGGCGTAATTGGCTGCGGCGGCATGGGCACAGGCCACCTTCGCGCTCTGGTCGACATGGCTGCGAAGGGCGAAGAGAGCCTGGCTGTCATCGCTGTCTGCGACATATACGAGCTGCGAAAAGAAAGGGCGAAAAGCATATCCGGGGCGCAGGTCTTTCATGACTACCACGACATGCTTCAGCTTCCCGACCTCGACGCCGTCTTCATCGCCACCCCCGACCACTGGCACGCCCGCATGGCCATTGACGCGATGGAAGCGGGGAAGGATGTGTATGTCGAAAAGCCCATGACGCTTTACTGGCAAGAGGCGAAAGAGGTGGCCGGAACCGCGAGCCGAACCGGCCGCGTTCTCCAGGTCGGGGCCCAATCAACCTCCGAAGACATCTGGTGGCAGGCCAGATGGCTCATACGCGCAGGCACGCTCGGCAAACTTCTCTGGACCCAGACCGGCTACTGTCGAAACACAAAAGAGGGCGAATGGAACTGGCCCATGGATCCCGAAGCCAGTCCCCAGAACCTCGACTGGAAACGCTTCCTTGGGTCAGCCCCCAAGCGGCCGTTCGACCCCGAGCGCTTCTTCCGCTTCCGCAAATACTGGGACTACTCCGGCGGAATCGCAACCGACTTGCTCTATCATCAACTGGCCCATCTCCAGGTCGCCCTCGGGCCTGAATTCCCGAAAAGAGTTGTGGCCGCAGGCGGCATCTACGCTTTCCCCGACCGCGAAGTCCCGGACACCTTCCACGCAGTGGTTGACTACCCCACCGACCATTCGGTCGTCATGCTCTCTTCGATGGCAAACCGCCAGAGTCTGCCAGATGTGATTCGCGGCCATGAGGCGACCATGTATTTCCAGGATGGTCAGGTCGTAGTGATACCAGAAGACGAATTCAAGAAGGACCGCTCAGAGATGCGGGTGAAACCCGAACCGCGCAGCGGCCACAGAAAGAACTTCTTCGAGTGCATGCGCAGCAGGAGAAGGCCGCACTGCGATGCCCTCACCGGATACAAGGTAATGGTGGCTATCGGCCTGAGCGTGGAGTCTTACAGGAAGCAGAAGGCCATGCTTTTCGACCCCGTGCGAGAGGAGGTTGTAGGATAGCAGTGGCGGAAAGCGCAGTGCGTCCGAGGAAAACTACAAGACCCTCCCTGCCCAGGGCTCGCCAAGACATGATGGTTCGAGTCACGCGAGCCGCCATGGGCTCGGATTTCGAGATTATCATGTGCGGCGACAATCCGAGCCGTCTCGCCGACGCCGCGGAAGAAGCTCTCGACGTCGTCCAGCGCCTCGAAATGCAGATGAGCGTCTTCATCCCCACAAGCGAGATAAGCTGGATGAATTTCCGGGCCGCGTCGGAGCCCGTAATCGTTGAGCCTCGCCTCTTCGTGCTCCTTCAGCTTGCCGCGCGCGTGAGCGAACATACCAATGGAGCTTTCGACATAACTGCCGGGCCGCTGGTCAGATGCTGGGGGTTTCGAGATGGAGAGCCGCGCGTGCCGTCTGGTGAGGAGATCGCCTGCTGCCTCCGGCGGGTGGGCATGGGCCGGGTCCTATTGAACCAGGAACGAAGGACGGTGCAGTTTCAGTGCGAAGGAATGCAGCTTGACCTCGGCGGCATTGGAAAGGGCTGCGCCGTTCAGAGGGCCGCGCAGCTCCTGATGGAGAGAGGCGTGAAGTCGGCCCTCATACACGCAGGCTTCAGCACTGTATATGCCATCGGCTCGCCGCCCGGAGAGGAAGGATGGCCGGTCGGGCTTCTGCATCCGCTTGATGGCTCTCTTCGAATTGCAGTCATCTCTCTTCGAGACCGGGCGCTCTCAACCTCAAGCGTGGGAGAGCAGTTCTTTGAAGCAGGCGGGCGGCGCTACAGCCATGTGCTCGACCCGCGCACCGGTTATCCTTGCACCGGCCTTCTGAGCGCCACGGTCGTCTCTGCCTCGGCTGAAGAGGCCGACGCCCTTTCCACAGCCTTTCTGGTCATGGGGCTTGAAGAGTCGAACAGGTATGTTCGGGAGCGTCAGGGCATTGAGGCCATTCTCATCCCTGCCCCGGAGAGCGGTTCGCCGAGGGCGATTCCGGCCGCGTTGTTCTCGGTGTCATCGCGGGCAACCTCACACGCGCCCGTGAAGGGTGCGGCTGCAATGCTCACACGACCCGCCGCGCATAATGTAGCCGCAGGCCCCTGTGCCTCAAGGGCCGGGGTCCCGGCTTCGCCCAGGGACTTCACGCCTGCGCTTCGAGAACGCCTCTGACAGGAGTTGGCACCAAATGGACGAATCGGAACGAACTATCACGCGCCGAGATTTCCTGAAGGCGACGCTGGCCGCTGCCGCATTCTCGGCAGGGCTCGGCCTTGCGTCGGAGGAGAAAGAGGCCAGCGCGATCTCAGAGGGAACCGAGACGGTCTGCGGCATAATCGGCTCGGGCGGCCAGGGACAGAATCTCATGTCCCACGCTCTGCGCATACCTGGCGTGCGCTTTGCAGCCGTCTGCGACATCTACCCGCCCAATCTCGAGAAGGGCCTGGAGCTGGCAGGCCAGGGCGCCGCATCTTGCGCTGATTATCGTAAGCTGCTGGAGCGCAAAGACATCCAGGCCGTAATCATTGCCACTCCTCTTCACCTTCACGCGCCGATGAGCATTGACGCCCTCGACGCTGGAAAGCAAGTCTTCTGCGAGAAGACGATGGCCCGCACGATTGACCAGTGCAAGGAAATGGTTCGGGCCGTCCGCAGGACAAGGGGCATATTGCAGGTGGGCCATCAGCGCCGCTACAACCCTCTCTACCGGCACGCGCTCGATCTCATAAAAGAGGGCGCCATTGGTCGCATCACGCACATCCGCGCCGCCTGGCACCGCAACGGAAGCTGGCGCAGAGCCGTCCCGGATCCCAAGTACGAGCGCCTTCTCAACTGGCGCCTCTATCGCAAATCCTCCGGAGGCCTGATGACAGAACTGGGCAGCCACGCCTTCGATGTCGTGAACTGGTTCCTCGGAGAGGTCCCCTCATCCGTCGTCGCGATGGGCGGCATTGACTACTGGAAGGACGGCAGAGAGGTCGAGGATAATGTCGAGGTCATCTACGAATATCCCGGCGGCGTCAAGGCGATTTACTCCTCAATCACGAGCAACGCCCACGACGGCGCCTACGAGCAGATAATGGGAGACCAGGGCATCATCGTCCTCACGGAATACAGCGGCCTGCTTTTCCGCGAGGAAAAAGCCGAGGCGCTTCCGTGGGGCGCCTTTGCCCACAAGCAGACGGAAAAAGGAAAGGAAGCCATCGTGCTCGACAGCACTGCCACAAAGAAGCGCGAGCAGAAACCGGGCGAGGCAATCGGAGCCGCTGAGGCCACCAAGGACGCCTATAGCCTTGAGCTGGAGGCTTTCTTCAACTCCGTCCATACTCGGCGAAAGCCTCTCTGCGATGTAGAGGCTGGCCTGAGGAGCGCGGTCACAGCGCTTCGAGCAAACGAAGCCATCAGAAGCGATAGAAAACTGAGCTTCCCAGCGGATCTCTTTCTGGCTTAGTGCAGGCTCCCACGGCAGAGATGGGATTTCGCAAGCGCAGCCCTCTGGGGGCGCGTCTCGTGACTGCGTAGGCAACCGAGAGCACCAACTCTCCTCTCCCTCGATGGGGGAGGAACTGAGGTGGGGGTGGTCAACATGGGCGGCGAAGCTGCCCCCCACCTGAGTCCTCCCCCGCAAGGGGGGAGGACAGAAAGTCCCGGGCCGGCAAGAGGTGGCTGTGGGCTACGAAACAGCCACTCCACGGCAAGATGCCCGGGAAGCTTGAAGCAGCCTGAGACGACGGAGGAATGACAATGGACGAAAAGGACGAAGGGATGAACAGAAGAGATTTTCTGAAGCGGGCGGCAGGGGCAGCGGTTGGGCTGGGAGCGGCTGCTCGCGCTCTTTCGGGCCGGCCCGCGGCGGCTCAGCAGGCCGCGTCCCGTTCGCCAGGGCCCAATGACAAAATAGTGCTCGGCTTCATCGGCACTGGCGGCCAGGGCCGCGGCCTAATGGGCGTTTTCAGCCAGTTCCCGGATGTCGAGATAGCGGCCGTATGCGATGTCTATGAGCCTCACCTCAAACAAGCCCTGCAAAAGACGGCTTCCCGGGCCGACGCATATAGAGATTATCGCCGCCTCCTCGACAGAAAAGATATTGACGCAGTCGTCATCGCCACCCCCGACCACTGGCACGCTCTCACGACCATTCACGCCTGCCAGGCGGGCAAGGATGTTTATGTCGAAAAGCCTCTCACCCTCGCCATTGCCGAGGGCAGGGCCATGGTCAGGGCCGCAAGGCGATACGACCGCGTCGTCCAGGTGGGCCTTCAGCAGCGCGGCGGCGAGCATTTCCAGAAGGCGGTCGAGATAGTCTCCAGCGGCCAGTTGGGAAAGATAACTTTCGTCGAGACCTGGAACTTCGGCAACGAAACTCCAAATGGTATCGGAAATCCTCCTGATGGCGATCCTCCGGAGGGTCTCGACTGGGACATGTGGCTTGGCCCTGCTCCAAAAGTGCCCTACAACCCCAACCGGTGCATCTACAACTTCCGCTGGTTCTGGGACTATTCAGGCGGCAAGCTCACCGACTGGGGAACTCACCTGATTGATGTCGTCCAGTGGGCCATGGGAGTTGAGGGACCTGTTGCCGTCTCAGCCTCTGGCGGAAAACTTGCCGTGAAAGACAACCGCGAGACGCCCGACACCCTCGAAGTCGCCTATGAATATCCCGGCTTCGTCCTCACTTACACATATCGGGGCGCAAACGGGCATCCCATGGACAGCCGGGGTTATGGCATCCAGTTCTACGGCAGCAACGGCACGCTCTTCGTGGACAGGGGCGGCTTCGAGCTGATGCCCGAAGCAGGCCGAACCGAGGCCATCCGCAGCGGCGGCTCGGCTCAATCGGAGCCTCATGCGCGCAACTTTCTCGATTGCATAAGGTCCCGCCAGCGCTCTTCCTGCGATGTCGAAATCGGCCACCGCTCTACAAGCGCGCCCCACCTTGGGAACATCGCCCTCTGGACCGGCCGCAAGATCAGGTGGGACGCGAAGGCCGAGAGGATAATCGGCGACGAGGCCGCAGACAAGCGCCTCAGCCGCCCATATCGCAAGCCCTGGATGCTGCCCGCCTGAGGCGGGCTGGCCGGAGGTCTAAGCAGATGAGTCGCACTCACATAATCCTGGCTGTTTCGGCTTTTGGCGCTGTCGCAGCCCTTTCCGGGGCGCCGGGGCAAGGGCCTCAGTGCCCCCTCCGCGCCCTAATAATAACTGGCGAGAATAACCACAACTGGCGCGAGACAACTCCGCATCTGCGGGAAATTCTCCAGCGAACCGGAAGATTCGAGGTCAGAGTGAACGAGGAGCCGAGAGGGTGCGGGTCGGAAACCTTCGCCCCCTATGACGTCATAATCTCGAACTACAACGGGCCGCGCTGGGGCGACAGAACCGAGCAGGCCCTGCTCGATTTCGTGCGCGGCGGGAAGGGGCTCGTTATCGTCCACGCGGCCAACAACGCTTTCGCCGATTGGCCGGAATATGACCGTCTCATCGGCGGCGCCTGGAGAAAGGGCGCAGGCCACGGAGCCTATCACAGCTTCAAAGTAATGATAAGGGATAAGAACCACCCGATAACACAAGGCATGACCGATTTTCAGCACGTCCCCGACGAACTTTACCACAGGCTCACGATGCAGCCCGACGCTCACATCCTTGCAACCGCATTCTCCGCGACCGAGCAGCGCGGAACCGGGCGCGATGAGCCTGTGGCTTTTGTGCTGAAATACGGCGAGGGCCGCGTCTTCCACATCGCGCTCGGCCACGACCTTCGAGCGATGCAGGGCGCCGGTTTCGTTTCTCTTGTCCAGCGAGGAACCGAATGGGCGGCCTCTGGCAAGGTAACGATCCCGCTGCCGCCTGATCTGCCCGCGCCAAAATGAGGAACCTACCGAGCGAACACCTCGTAGGGCAGGAGCGTGTTTACCCTGAGCGCAGTCGAAGGGCCTCCTGCTCAGAGGATTGGGAGGGGGGCAGAAGACGAGCTTCTGCCCTACGGGTTTTCACCTGTTCAGCGCTTCGAGCAGCCTCCGCTCTCCTGGCGGCCGCTCTCGTGGCGCAAACCTGCAAAGTGGAGGCAAAAATGAAGATGACACCCGGATTGTTAGCGTGCGAGACCTACAGCGTGAGACAACTTTTCGCTGACGGAAAACTCACTCTCGAAACCGCGCCTGCCTTCTGGAAGGAGCTGGGAATACCCGGCCTTGCTCTGAACGATATGTTCTTCACATCGTGGGACGATGAATATCTCGACCGAGTCAGGAGAGCGGCGGAAGAGCACGGCCGCGTCATTATGGGCCTGATAATGGGCGCCAATCTCGTCACTCCGGACGAGGCAGCTCGTCAGCAGAACCTCGAAACCGTGCGCCAGAGGATGAGGGCCGCAGCTCGCCTCGGCTGCTCGATCGTGCGCATAGACACCGGCAGCACGGGCAGCGATGCCGACGACGAGACGATTGGTGTCGAGCGCGCGATCGCCGCCTTCCGCGAGCTTCTGCCTTTGGCCAAGGAGCTCGGCCTCAAGATGACAATCGAAAACCACGGCGGCGTCTCGCGCAAGGCCGACAGTATCCTGCGAATAATCAAGGGCACCGGCCCCGAATGGGTTGGCGCCTGCCTCGATTTCGGCAACTGGCCCGACGAAATCAGATACCAGGAATGCGAGAAGCTCGCCGCCTATTGTCATCACACGCACGCGAAGGCATTGAATTTCGACGAGCACGGCGAAGACCCGCGCATAAGCTTTGGCCGCATCATAGGCATGCTTCGAGCGGCGGGCTACGAGGGGGCATTGTCCATCGAATTCGAGGGCGCGGGCGACCAGGTCGAGGGAGTGAAGAAGAGCAGAGACCTGATACTCAAGTATTGGCCGGCCGTGGCAGTTGGCGATGCCGACATCGAGAGGCTCGTCCCGAAGAGTTCTATCCTCGAGCGAGTCGCCACAGGCTTCGGATTCACTGAGGGCCCGGCATGGGACGGCGAGCAGTTCCTCTATTTCACCGACATCCCGAACAGCACGATTCATCGCATGAATGAAGCCGGCAAAGTCTCGGCCTTTCTGAAGCCAAGCGCCCAGGCCAATGGTCTGTGCTTCGATCGCGAGGGGCGCCTGATAGCCTGTAGGCACGAGGCCAGAAATGTTGTTCGCGTAACGACCTCGGGCAAAGTCGAGGTCATCGCGGATTCCTTCAACGGCAAGAAGCTCAACAGCCCCAATGACTGCATTGTCGCGCGCGACGGCTCCATATATTTCAGCGATCCAATCTATGGCCTGGAGGGCCGCAAGCAGGAGCAGCCTGTCGAAGGCGTTTACAGGATTTTGCCCGACGGCCTTGTCCCGAGCGGAGCCGAGGGAAAAATTGTCCGCGTAATTGACGACATGGTGCGCCCGAACGGTCTTCATTTCAGCCCCGATGGGAAAACGCTCTATGTGGCCGACTCGCAGGAGAAGAAGCTTCGCGCCTACAGCGTGAAGCGCGACGGAACCGTTGAGAACGGGCGCGACTTCGCATCAATGGCGAGCCCTGATCCCGGCGGTCCCGATGGAATGGCAGTAGATGTTGAGGGCAACATCTACTGCACGGGCGCTGGCGGCATCTGGATATTCACCCCGAAGGGCCAGCACCTGGGAACAATAAGAACTCCCGAGACCCCCGCCAACTGCACCTTCGGCGGCCCAGACCTTCGCACCCTCTACATAACCGCGAAGACCTCCGTCTATCGCATCCGGCTGGCGACGCCAGGAATGCAGTAGGGGTGCCCCGATGCATCGGGGCGCCCCATCCCAGGGCGTGATAAATCACGCCCCTACAGGCCTCGCTGACAGATCCGCGTCCTATAAGGGAGCAGAAACATCGTAGGGCAGGAGCTTGGCTCCTGCCCTGTATCGTCGCACGGCCTCCCCCTCGACGGGAGATGCCTCCCCGAGCCAACGGGCAGGGATTCAGGTGGGAGCGAATGCGGCCTGTGCACGTCAGACGTTCCCCCACCGCATCTCTGTCGCACCCGCGAAGCTTCTTACCGCCCTCCGGCGGAAACGCCCCTGTAGGGGAGCAGCGGCACTGCTCCCTCAGAGGTTGTGTTGTCCCCGGTGGCACAGGTCTGCAACCTCCGCGGGGGCAGGTCAGAAACGGGCCTCTCCGGTCTCCAGAAGTCACGCGCGCGGTTCTGCGAGCTCCCCGACCGTCTGTAGCCGCAGGCTTCACGCCTGCGAGGGAAGACCCAGCAGGAATTCTGACAGCAAGGGGAGAATTGAAAGTTAAAGGGATTCCAACCAGGCTAAAACAAGGGGGTACGCCGCCATGCGGGGGAAGTTTGCTGCTCTGATCTTCGCTGTTGTTTCCCTGTCTCTTGGCGCTTCGATTGGCCGCGCCGGAATCACCGAGCGCGCGAGCGTCTCCAGCGCCGACACACAGTCCGCCAGCAGCTCCTGGTACTCGCAGATCAGTGCGAACGGCGGGTTCGTCGCCTTCATGTCGATTGCCAGTGACCTTGTGCCAGAGGGCAACACCGGCGGAGAGCAAGTCTTCGTTCGCGACAGGCTGAGCCGCACCACCGAGTTGGTCTCTGTTTCAAGCGCTGGCGAGCAAGCCGACGGGTGGTCCTCCGAACCCTGCATAAGTACGGATGGAAGATTCGTCGCCTTCGAGTCGCTGGCCACCGACCTTGTGGAAGGTGACACTAATGATCGCGGCGATGTTTTCCTTCGCGACAGGCTCACCCGCACTACGGAGCGCGTGTCAGTATCAGGCACCGGCGAGCAAGCGAACGGCGGTTCCAGCTCGCCTTCTCTCAGCGCGGACGGCAGGTTTATCGCCTTTGCATCAGGGGCCGACAACCTCGTGACAGGTGACACGAACAACTCACAGGACATTTTCGTTCGCGACACGCTGAGCGGAACCAACGAGCGCGTATCCGTGTCAAGCTCTGGCGAGCAGGGAAACGGTCACTCCTACCAGCCCTCAATCAGCGCCGACGGCAGGTTGATCGCCTTCAGTTCGAGGGCGAACAACCTCGTGCCAGGCGACAGTGGTCCCTACGGTGCAGACATTTTCGTTCACGACAGGCTGACTCGAACGACGGAGCGCGTGTCCATATCAAGCGCAGGCGAACCGGCCTACGGCGAGTCTTGGCTGCCCTCAATCAGCGCCGATGGCAGGTTCGTTGCCTTCGAGTCTTGGGCTAACAATCTCGTGCCAGGTGATGCCAACTATCACGCGGACGTTTTCGTGCACGACAGGCTGACTCGGAGGACAGAGTTGGTCTCCGTCTCAACTGATGGGCAGCAGGGGAACCACGATTCAAGGCATCCATCCGTGACGGCGGACGGCAGATTCGTGGCTTTTGTTTCCTACGCCTCTAACCTAGTCCCAGGGGACACGAATGATTACATGCCGGACATTTTCGTCCGCGACAGGCTGACGGCAACTGTGGAGTGCGCGTCCGTGTCCAGCCTCGGAGAGCGCGGCAATAACCAGTCGTCTGCGGCCTCGATCAGTGGGGACGGCAGGCTGCTGGCATTCTCCTCCGATGCCACGAACCTGGTGCCAGGCGACACCAACAATACTGAAGATGTCTTCGTTCGCGACAGGTGGCCTGAGAGCGTGCCGCCGGAGACGACGATTACGTTTGGCCCATGCGCCTTCGTCATTTCCACCAACGACGCGACGATATGCTGGGTGGGCAGCGATAACGAGACTCTGCCGCCAGGCCTGCGCTATTCGTGGCGGCTGGACTCGGCCGCATGGCAGCCGTTCTCATCTGCCACTTGCGCCAATCTGGCAGGTCTGTGTAATGGGGCGCATCTCCTCGAGGTGATGACGAAGGATGTCGCCCAAAATGAAGACCCCACTCCAGCTCAGTGCTCATTCACCGTTGATCTTGCCGGCCCGAGCGTTTCGGTCACCTCGCCCGCCCAGAGCGCCACCGTCAAAGGCGTCGTGAATATCTCTGCCGCCGCATCGCACTCCAGCGGAATTTCAAAGGTTGAATTCTACGCGGCAGGTCAACTGCTCGGCGCCGATGCCACCGCGCCCTACTCCTGCGCCTGGGACATAAGGCCGACCTGGGTTGCTGAGGGGCTTACCCAGATATGCGCAAAGGCATACGCGAACAGCGGGAAGGTTGCCTGGGCCTGCGTCAGCGTTACAGTTGACAACTGCACCTTCGATGATGTGGCGAAATCATATCTCTTCTGGCGGTTCATAGAGGGGATGGTGGCAGCAGGCGTTACCAGCGGCTGCAGCGGTTCGCCGCCTCTCTACTGCCCGAGCGGCTTCGTTACCAGGGCCCAGATGGCGAAGCTCATCTGCAAGGCGGCAGGAAAGACATGGCTGGATGCGACTACGCCGACCTTCTCCGATGTGCCGAAGACTAATGCGTTCTACGGGTGGATAGAGCGGCTTGCCTATTCTGCTTCGTGGGGCGGAAATCCGCCGACCTCAGGATGCGGCGCAGGCAAATACTGTCCTGCCCAGGCCGTCACACGCGGCCAGATGGCGAAGCTCATCTGCAAGGCAGCAGGGAAGAGAGAGCTGAACAAGGCCACGCCGACCTTCTCCGACGTCGGCACAAACCATCTCTTCTACGGCTGGATCGAGCGACTGGCGGATGCCGGTTCCTGGGGCGGGACGGCGCCGACATCAGGCTGCACGACAACCACTTTCTGCCCGAATTCCCCCGCCACGCGCGGTCAGATGGCGAAGTTCCTGTGCCTCGCGTTCGGGCTGGCGTACTGATAAGGATGAAGGCGGAAGGATGAAGGATGAATTCCCTCATGTAGCATAGCCCGTTCTGGGCGTTCGTATCGGACTGCCGCACGACCCGTAGGGGAGGAGCGCCGCTGCTCCCAGAGGACCCAAGCGCATCGCGGCGCAGCGCGCTTGAAGTGACGGTGGCCAACGCCAGGGCAGGGAATAGCGCGCCGGAAGTCAAACGGAACCTCGAGAGAGGGCGGTTGTCGAGATCCATTGGCTGCGAGCGTCGGAGTCCGCGATTCGGCTCTCGCACGAAAGGGGAAACACAAATGGTCAAAGTCGGCGAGCAGATGCCTGACATAACTCTGCCCGCCGCTGTTGACGACCGGCGCGAGCAGATCCGTCTCTCGAGCTATCGCGGGAACTGGGTTGCTCTCTTTTTCTATTCAAAGGACGCCACTTCCGTCTGTCAGAGTGAAGTGCGGGATTTTCATGCGCGCTTCGAGCAGTTCGAGCAAGCGGGCGCCGCTGTCCTGGGAGCCAGCGCCGACTCGCTCGACTCACACCGCCAGTGGCTCGACAAGCCTCGTGCTTCGCAGCGAAGCGCTGCTTCGCAGAGTAGCATCGGCACACTGAAGTTCCCTCTGCTGAGCGATGAGGGCGGCGCCGTGAGCCGCTCCCTCGGCATCTTCCTGGAGGAGAAGGGCATTCCACTGCGCGGCACCTACATAATTGATCCGGAGGGAAAACTTCGCTGGCTGCTGGTTCACGAGCCTTTCGTGGCCCGCAATGTGGAGGAAGTGCTTCGCGTTCTGAAGGCTCTTCGGACTGGCGAGCCATGCCCTGTGGACTGGAAGCCGCCTGACTAAGCGCTCCAATCGGCGAGTGGGCCTGCCCTGGGGGGACCGCGCGTCCTACACGAGCGAGCGCAGCAGGAGGTGTGCAAGAGAGCAATAGGATGGCGGCTCGCACCCGGGGGACAAAACCAACTCTGCAGTGGTCACATGGTTGGGTCAAGGAGAGGAGGCGAGCAGAATGAATGGGACTCAGAAGGCGCTCATCGGTATCGTGGTGGCGTTCTGTTTGGTGCTGGCGGTAGTGGCTGGATGGGCACTCGGGACACTGCGTGCGACGCTCTCGGCGACTGCGCTTGAGGCCGACCTCCGGCCTGGCCGCTACGGGCAGGAGGGCCTGAGAGTGAGCGGGACGGCGGTGGTGCGAGCGGCCCCCGACATTGCAGCTTTCCGCATCGGATACGAGAGCCGGTCCCTGCGGGCCCGCCAGGCCAAGCTGGCGAACGACAGGGTGATGAGGAAAGCGATCGCGGCCATGGAACGGGTCGGCGTCGGCCGCAAGGACATCCAGACCGTCGAGTACCAGGTATTCCCTGTGTGGGAGAACTGGCCGCGCCCCACCACCCGCACTCTCTTCTGGCATGTGCTGCACATGGTGGAGGTGCGGGTACGCAAGGTGGAAAAGGTTGCCGACGTGATTGACGCAGCCTCGGCCGCTGGCGCTGACAAGGTGGACAACGTGCATTTCTCGGTTGACAGCCTTCACAAGCTGCGCACCCAGGCGCGGCGGATGGCCGCCCGGGTGGCGCGCGAGAAGGGCGAGCAACTCGCCCGGTTGATGGGCCGCCGTCTGGGCAAGGCGATGGCAATAGTGGACAGCAGCTCATCATGGCCCTGGTGGGGGGGAGCGGGCGCTAACGTCGCCGCCCAGATGACAGCCCAGGTGCCGTCCACTTCCGCCATCCCTGAGAGCGTAGTCAGCGCCGGCCAGGTGGTGGTGGAGGCACGGGAGGAGGTGGTGTTCGCCATGGAATGAACGCCCTGCCTACGGGGCGGGATGGAGGCGCGAGTGAGGGCTACGCTGACCGGAAGGGTGCTCTGCGTTGGCCTATTCGACTCCCCGGGCGGGAGCTACCCGGCTCCGACCTCAGCCTGTCCAAGCTGGTGGAAAGGGCAAGCATGGTAGCGCTCGGCCGGATCGAGACTGCGGGCGATGCCCGCCCGGTCCTCTCTTATTCAGTCTTGCGTATTACATCGGCACTGTAGGGCCGGCCTGCCAGCGGGTCGGGAAACCTATTTTGCGGCCCTCAATCGAGAGTAGTCCAGGCTAAACCCCCAGCTCCAGCCGCGCGCGGATGAGGCGCATGACATTCGTCTGGCTCAGCATGCCCACCAGCCTATCGCCCTCTGTGACGAGCAGCCTCGGCTGGCCCTCGCGCGCCATCTTTGCCACAGCATCCCAGCCGTCTGTTTCAGGCGAAACCACATGCCTGTCTGAAAGAGGAGGAACAATATCGCCCACGATGAGCGTCGGCCACTTTTCCCGCTCGATCGCTCTGACCTTGTCGAGGCTCACGCAGCCCACCAGATTCTCGCCGTCCAGCACCGGATATGCAGTGTAGCCGTGCGCGAGAAAGTAATTCTCCACAAGCTCCTTCAGGGTGATGTGCGCCGGGACGGTAACTACGTCTGTAGTCATGAGGCTGCGAACCGGAATGCCCGAGAGCATCTGCCTCGCTTGCACCTGCCTGTAGCTCGCGACCGCCGCCTGGATCACGAACCAACCGATGAAGATAAGCCATATGCCGCCGACCAGAGAGCCGCCGAGAATATCGAGAGCGCCCCAGACAATCAGCGCATAGCCGAGAAGCTGTCCCGCGCCGCTGGCAACCCTCGTGGCCTGTCCCAGACTGCCCGTCTTCTTCCACAGGAGCGCCCGAAGCAGCCTTCCTCCATCCAGGGGGAAGCCAGGCAGAAGATTGAAAATCGCCAGCATGATGTTCATACCTGCCAGAAGCTTAAAGGCCGTCTGAAGCTCCTGAGGCCACTGAAGGGCCTGCCCCCAAACATAAACAGACCCGAAAGCTGCTGCCAGAAATATGCTCATGGCAGGTCCGGCCGCGGCGATTCTGAGCTCGGCGCCTGGTGAGGGCGGCTCGTCGGTCATTCGCGCCACACCACCGAAAACGAAGAGAGTTATGCTGGTTATATTTACGCCGTTCAGCCGCGCCACATAAGAGTGGGCCAGTTCGTGCGCCACCACCGAGGCGAAAAGGGCCAGGGCTGTGACAACGGCCAGCAAGAGGACGATGGGAAACCGCTCAGCGGGAAGAGCCGCTGGAAAATAGCCGGTAGCCAGGGCCGCCGCCACAAGGGCGAAAACGATAAACCAGGTGTAGTCAACCTCTAAGCTTATCCCCAGGATATGACCCAACCGGATTGAGCGCAGCACAGCCGCTTCCTCTTATCTCAGCTCGGCGGGCATCTCGCCCAGCGCCATCTTCCTGGCGATCCTGCGGCCCTGGCGAATCGTCATCAATGTCACCCTCTGGCCCGGTCGAGCGCGGCGCATCTGCCGCACCAGGTCATCCGTCTTTCGAATGTAGGTGTCGTTGAAGCGCGTTATGACATCGCGGGGTCGCATGTCAACCCTCTTGGCGGCGCTGCCGGACCAGATTCGCTCGATGACGACTCCTTCGCCCGGCCTGACCCGAAGCTCGAAGGATTCGCGCGGCATAATATTCCGATAGCTTATGCCTATCCATGCCCTTCTGACCCGGCCGTAGCGCATTATTTCGCTGGCCGACTTCCAGGCTGTCTCGACAGGAATGGCAAAGCCTATGCCCTGCGCTACCTGGGGCGCAACAATCGCTGTGGGCACGCCCACCAGCCGTCCCGCCAGGTCAACAAGAGCGCCTCCGCTGTTTCCAGTGTTTATGGCAGCGTCGGTCTGAAGCATGTTCTCGCCAGCAGGATACGAAAGGTCCGCTTCCTCCATGTGCCTGTTCTTTGCGCTCAGCACGCCAACCGTTACGCTGTTCTCAAACCCCAGGGGATTTCCAATAGCTATGACCCACGCCCCGACCGGCAGGTTCTTCGAGCTGCCCATTCGTATGGTGGGAAGTCTGCCGTCCTTCACCTTCACCAGCGCCGTGTCGCTCATCCTGTCTCTGCCAACCACTTTCGCGCCGAATTCTCTATCGTCAGCCAGCCTTACCGATACCCGCTTGGCGCCTATGACAACATGGGCGTTTGTGAGTATGTAGCCCCTGGGATCAATTATGACTCCAGAGCCCTTTCCGCGTGCTTCGCGAGGAGGCGTCTCCTCCCCGAAGGGCATGGGCGGTTCCGGAAATGGCTCGCTCTCCATGGTGGTGGTAATGTTTACCACCGCCGGTCCTGCCCTCTTCACCGCCTCCACTATTGCTCTCTCAGACCACTCCCCCACCGCGCCTGCGACAGCTTTGGCCGGACGGCCTACCTGCCTGCCTTGCTCCAGAGCCAACATGGCGGCAGCGCCCGCCACGGCGCCCACGATCATCGCGACGATATACCCGGCCCGCCACCCGCTGCTGCGCAAGCACTGTCCACCGCTCGCTTCCTCGCTCATACCGACCGCCTCTCGCATTCAAACATGGCCTTCTCGACACCCACTACGGTATTTTCACACACCGCCTACGGCAGGTCAAGCACAGACGCCGCCTCTGCCTTCCCAGCCCGCTGTGGGAGTTGAGCTTGCGATTTGGCGAAGCCTGCCGCGATGCGCGGCGAGCAAGGCGGTGAGGTCTTATTCAGGTTCCCAGATTACGATGACAGTTGTCATTGCGAGCGCAGCGAAGCAATCCCACAAAACGCACCTTGTCGGTAACGGGATTGCCGCCCCCGACTGGTCGGGGTCGCAACGACGGCCCTGTGCGTCGTCATCCAATTATGCGAGGTTCAATAGGACAGGCCGCGAGCGGGGCAGGTCTTCAGACTGGCCGCGCAGATTGAAAATGCGAGCCGCAACGAGCCAGGTTCTAACTTGCGCGAGCGAAGGCCCAGCGCCAGGAGGCCCTCGGTCGAAGGCGAATAGGCTGCGGATAGTGGATGCCCACCTTGACCGCCTTGAGGATGGGCGTTCCCACCAGATCTGACGCGGAGGCCTGGGATATGGCGAAGATTGATGCGGGGCTGCTGACTTTTCAGATCGGCGACGACGGCGCAGGGGCGCGCATCTTGGCTCGCGGTTGGCCTGGCTTCACTCTTGGCCCGCTCACTTGCGGAGTCAGGGCAAACGGAGTGGATCTGACGCCGTCATGGGCGACAGCCACCGCGTCGGCGCCGGGCGAGGCGGAGATCGTCGTGGGCTTCGCGAACCCGCCGCTGCGCCTCACTTACCGCGCGGCCAAGGACGGGGCAAACACATTGGCCATGCGCACAGAGCTGACGAACGGGTCCGACGCAGACTTGATACTGAACCGCGTGACGATGCTGCGTCTGGATCCACAACAGGGAGGCGTCGCCGCGTTTGCAGCCGAGCCTTCCCAGTTGCGCATCTATGAGCAGAGCGCGTATGCGGGCAAGGTCAGGCCATTGTGCAAGGTGGTGAAGACAGAGGGCGCCGGCTCAGAGCCGGGCGCGACGCAGGTGGAGGAGTCGTCCTCGCAACTGTGCTGGGTTGCTTACGACCTCGCGAGCCGGCGGGCGCTGCTGGTGGGCTTCGAGACATCTGAGCGCTGGCTTGGGACGGTGCGAGCGACGGCCGACGCTTCCGGCGAGATGACCGAGTGGGCAGCAGGTTTCGACGGCGGCGACCTGCGCGTGCTCGCTGGAGAGACTCTCCCTCTGGAGGAGATGGTCTTCATCGTGGGCGACGACCCGCTCACCATGCTCGAACGCTACGGCGAAAGAGTGGCTGCGCGCAACAACGCCGTGACGCCCAAGGAAATGCCCGTGTCATTTTGCAGTTGGTATCCATATAGGCTTGCCGTGACCGAGGAGCGGATGCTGGCGAACGCGCGGGTCGCTGCCGAGCGGCTGAAGCCGCTCGGCCTCTCGATCATGGAGATAGACCTGGGGTGGGAACGGCAGCAACTACCGTCCACATTCGAGGAGAACGAGCTCTTCCCCAGTGGGCTGCGCTGGCTGGCGGATCAGATGATGGCGCTTGGTCTCAAGCTGGGGGTCTGGAAAGGGCCTTACACCATCAGCGAGTTCGACCCCGTGTTCAAGGAACATCCGGAGTGGCTGATGCCAGGCGAGGACGGCAAGCCCGCGCCCCTGGGTGAGTGGTTTTGGCGGCCGCATGGCCAGACCTACGCGCTCGACCTAACGCATCCGGGGGCGCAAGCGTATCTGCGCGACCAGGTGTCCTCGCTGGCGAAGCGGGGAGTGTTCTACCTGAAGGCGGACTTCATCGGCGGCGTATCGAGCGGCTCGCTGCGACGCCGCCACAATGATCGGATCGTGGCCGGCGGCGGCTGGGAGGCGGCCCGCATCGGAAGTGAGATCATGCACCAGGCGCTTCGCTCGGCGGACCCGAACGCGATGATCCTGTGCTGCGGCGGGCCCGAGATGCCAGGGCGGGGCCAGTTCATGCTGCTTTACACCTGCATGGATACAGGGAACGCGGGATATGTGGGCTGGGAACATCTCGGCGAGACCTATACGAGCGTTGCCGCTCATCTGTTCAAGCACAACCGCTGGGGCGTCATACAGCCCTCGTGCCTTGTCGTTGGCCTGCCGGGGACGCTGGAGGAGGCTCGCGTGCGCGCCACGGCCACTTTCCTCTGCGGCGGCCAGGTGGACATCAGCGACGACCTGACCACGCTGCCTGAAGATCGCTGGCGTGTGCTCTATGCAACTTTGCCTCCGCAGGGGCGAGCGGCGAAGCCGATAGACCTGTTCGAGCCGCTGCCAGTCGAGTCCACTTCTTACGAGGCGATGTGCCGCGGGGATGTCCGAGAGCCGCAGGCAGGCAAACAGCGCCTCGCCTCGTCGGTATGGGCGCTGGAGATGGAGGCAGATTGGGATAGGTGTGTCTTGGTTGGTCTATTCGACTACGAGGGCCCGACGGCCGAGGGCGGAGGAATCACGACCTTTCGCATCCCGCTGGAACGAGTCGGGCTGGACCCCGACGCGACATATTGGGCACACGAGTTCTGGTCGCAACAATTCCTCGGGGAGGTGCCCGCCTCGGGCGCATCGCCCATCGCAACTCCGGCTGTCCCCGAGGGCTATGGCCACCCCGGCGACGCTCGGTGCCTTATCGCGACCCGTGCGCCCGGGCTGCTCGATGTCAGCTTTTTCGGGCCGGCAGCTAAACTGCTCGTGCTTCGGCTCAAGCGCGAGCATCCGTGGGTCGCAGCCACGAGCTTCTACCAGGGAGGGGGCGCCGAACTGCGCAATGTCCGCTGGAATGCTTCAGGCCGCGAGTTGTCGGGCGAGCTGCTCCGCCCGCCTGGGCACCAGGGAAGCATATTCGTGTGCGGGGCCGAGGCTGCGCCTGCCGCAGTTGAGGTCGGCGGCCGGGCCGTTGCCTGGCGCAGAGGCGCCAACGGCTGCATTGTTGTGCCAGTGATAACCGATGGACACGCGACGCCATTCCGTCTATCTTGGGCATAGCACACGATCGCGCATCCTCCTTCGGACTTGGCATCTCGCGGCTGAAGGAGGCAGCGCGTCTTGGAGTGCGCGAAGAGCCGAGGGGAAGAGGTCCGCGTGTTTTATCCTGCCGGCTGGCGCCAGGCATTCCGATAACAGCGCCGCATTATCTCGTCGAATCGGGCGCGGCCGACATCGGCGCTTTGTGAAGGAGAGGTCAAATGGACGCAATCGAGTGCATGAAGAAGAGGAGGAGCATCCGCGCTTATGATTCGCGGCCTGTGGCCAAGAAGCTCGTCGAGCAGCTACTTGACTGCGCCCGCTTCGCTCCCACAGCCAGAGGAGAGGAACCCTGGGAGTTTGTCGCGGCGCTCCAGGAAGAGACGCGGCGCAAAATAGCTGACATGACGGATTTCGGCAAGCACATAGCGAAGGCGCCGGTTTGCATCGCAGTCTTTTGCCGCGACACGAAATATTATCTTGAGGACGGCTGCGCGGCGACCCAGAACATCATGCTGGCAGCGGCCGCCAACGGTCTCGGCTCCTGCTGGGTGGCAGGCGACAAGAAAGCATATGCCACGAAGGTGGCAGAGCTTCTCGGAGTTCCTGCGGGATTGCGCCTCGTGAGCCTGATATCAGTCGGTTATCCGGCCGAGCAGCCAACGAAGAAGAAAAGGCCGCTGTCACAGGTGGTTCACTGGGAGAGGTTCTGATGGCCTGTCCTGAAAGCCATGACGCTGACCCGCCAGGCACAGGCGGGGACCGTCCCCGCGCGCTTACGGTCGCTGGCTCTGATTCAAGCGCGGGGGCGGGCGTTCAGGCAGACCTGAAGACCTTCTCAGATTTCGGTGTCTATGCCGCCTGCGTCGTGACTGCTGTTACCGCTCAAAGCACCCGCGGCATAACCCAGGCGCTGCACATGCCGCCCGACCTCGTGCGCGCGCAGCTCGACGCCGTCCTGGGAGACATTGGCGCCGATGCTGCAAAAACCGGCATGTTGGCGAATGCCGCAATAGCCAGAGTTGTCGCCGAGTCTTTCAAGGAGAGACGAATCGCAAACCTGGTAGTGGACCCGGTGCTTCGGGCGAAGGACGGGACAGCTCTGCTGGACAGAGCAGGCCTGACAGCCCTGCGCGACCTCCTGCTTCCACTGGCCGCAATAGTGACCCCGAACGCGCCGGAGGCTTCAGCTCTTGCAGAGATGCCAGTTGAGAACAGCGATCAGGCTCGGGAGGCGGCGCGGCGCATAGCAGACATGGGCTGCCGCTCCGTGCTCATAACAGGCGGCCATCTCCAGGGCGAGCCTGCCGACATCTTCTACCACGAAGGTGAGTTCGCGCAGCTCAAGGCCGAGCGCATCTTGGGTCCCGCCGTTCATGGAACAGGCTGCGCCCTCTCCGCAGCCATAGCGGCCCTGCTGGCATTGGGCCGCCCGCTGCGCGATGCAGTTGTGGAGGCTCACGGCTACTTGCAGGCCCAGCTTCGGCGGGCCATATCCATCGGCAGCGGATTCCGCGTTCTGCCTCCGCCATAGAAGCTTGCCGGGTTCGAAGGTCGCCGTCCCTGATCCCTGTCCCCTCTCCCCTGTCCCCTGACCCCCGTCCCCACTTCCCCTTGCAGCGCGAGATTGAGCCGCTATATAATGCGGGGATTGCGGCCGAGCGCCCTTCGAGATAGGCCGGCGCTAACATATCCATGAAACGGATCGGCGTTCTGACAAGCGGGGGAGATGCGCCGGGCATGAATCCGGCCCTGCGCGCGGTTGTTCGCGCGGCCGCAAGCCGTGGGGTTGAGGTAGTGGGCATCCGCCGGGGATACGCCGGCCTGATAGAAGGAGAATGCGTTGACCTGCCGCCCACCGCCGTGAGCGGCATCATAAACAGGGGCGGCACCATCTTGCAGAGCGCCAGGTCTGAGGAGTTCAAGGCAATCGAGGGTCAGCGCAGGGCCCTTCGAACCCTTGAGAGCAACAGATTGGAAGGGCTCGTGATTGTCGGGGGCAATGGCACAGCCAGGGGCGCCTGGGCTCTGTGCCACGACCACGGCTTTCCGGTGAACCTCCTCCCATCAAGCATTGACAACGACCTCGGCGGCACAGACCTTTCTCTTGGCTTCGACACCGCCGTCAACACCGCTCTTGAATCAATAGACCGCATCCGTGACACAGCCATATCTCACGAGCGCATCTTCGTCGTCGAGGTCATGGGGCGGGACAAGGGCTTTATCGCCCTCGAGGTGGGCCTTGCTTCAGGCGCCGAAGCCATAATCGTTCCCGAGCTGAAGTATAGCCCCGACGAAGTGACGGGCATGATTGAGGACGGAACCAAGCGGGGGAAGAAGTCGTTCATCATCGTGGTGGCCGAGGGCGCGGCTGAAGGGTCGCAGGTTGCCCGCGACATAACACAGCGGCTGGGGCTGGAGGTGCGCGTGACTGTCCTGGGGCATGTGCAGAGGGGAGGGCCGCCGACAGCCGTTGACCGCTGCCTGGCGAGCATGTTCGGAGCGGCGGCGACAGACATGCTGCTCGACGGCGGCGCGGGGCGAATGGTGGGCGTTGAAGTAGGATGGAGAGCCGCATATCCTGAAAGAGACTGGGAAGAGGAGTTCGGGGCCGAGGTGGGAAAGCCGGGGCGCGCCCTTGTGAGCAGCTCGATAGAAGCTGTCTGGAAATCCGAGAAGACAATTGACGCCGCCATGCACCATCTCGCAGAGCGCCTGGCGAGATAGACGGATGGCATATGACCACAGCAAACTTCGCCGGCGCAGCATACGCTTGAAGGGATATGATTACGCCCAGGCGGGGGCGTATTTCGTGACGATATGCAGCCACGGCCACCAGTGTGTGTTTGGCCGCTGTCTCGACGAGGAGATGGCATTGAGCAAATTTGGCGAGGTCGTTGCGGCCTGCTGGCATGACATGCCTCGCCATTTCCAGGGTGTGGAATTGGACGCATTCGTCATTATGCCCAATCATGTCCACGGCGTCGTGGTGATCGCCCGCGACAACGAGGGGGCGAGGGATAATGTAGGGGCGACGCATGCGTCGCCCCTACCGCGTCCGCGCGGACCGAAACGACAATCCGTCGCTGCCATCGTGGGGTCTTTCAAATCCGCCTCCACGAGACACATCAACAAATTGCGCGGCGCGCCAGGGGCGCCAGTCTGGCAGCGCAATTACTACGAGCACGTAATCCGCAACAAGGATGGCTTGAATCGAATCCGCGGATACGTCCTGACAAATCCGCTGCGCTGGGCGCTTGATCGTGAAAATCCCGAGCGCACGGGAGAAGATGACTTTGACCGCTGGCTGGCGTCGTTCCACACGCGCCCCGATTCTGACAAGGCCGCAGGGCGCACGGTCCCTGTGCCCTTCAGGCCGGGGCCCCGGCCCCGACTTTGTCGGGGTTTAGGGGCCGTGCGCCCCTACAGAGGCAGGTGACCATGTTCCAATTATTCGTCTTTCTTGCAGTTGAGCAGACGGCAGCGAGCGAGGCGAAGATTCGCCTCCCCGAGTTTCCGCCTCTCGCATACGCGCTTCTTTGGGTGGTTCTGGCTTCGGCCGTCGCCGCGCTTCTCTATGGGGCTTACCTGGCGGCGAAGGTGTGGAGGGCTTCGCCAGGATCGCAGGCGATGCAGGCGGTGCAGAAAGCGATACAGGAGGGCGCCTACGCTTATCTGGGCCGGCAGTTCAAGACGATGATATGGCTCGTGGCTGCCCTCACTATAGGGCTGTGGCTTATGTATCGGGGGCAATATGCGGAGCATCCGGAGATATCGCTTGGCATTGCTCTTGCATTCCTCCTGGGAGTGATGGCCTCTTACGGCGCCGGCTATGTGGGAATGAGCCTGGCCATAAGAGCAAATGTGCGCGTGGCGAACGCTGCTTTGAGCAGCTTCAAGCGGGCGCTGGAGATAGCTTTCCAGGCCGGCACGGTCTCAGGAATGTTCACTGTCGGGCTCGGGCTTTTGGGGGCTTCAATCATCTTCCTGATATTCCGCGAAGAAGCAATGAAGGTGCTGGTCGGCTTCGGGTTCGGCGGATGCCTTGCCGCGCTTTTCATGAGGGTCGGCGGAGGCATTTACACGAAGGCGGCCGATGTGGGCGCAGACCTCGTCGGCAAGGTTGAGAAGAACATTCCCGAGGATGACCCGCGAAACGCCGCCGTCATAGCCGACAATGTTGGAGATAATGTGGGCGACTGCGCGGGAATGGCCGCAGATATCTTCGAGAGCTACGAGGTCACGCTTGTCGCGGCAATCATTCTCGGCTTCGCCGCTCTCGCATCTCCACTCGTCAAACCGCTGGGCGAGGCGTGGGGGCTGAAGCTCATAATATATCCGCTGCTCGTGCGGGCCGTGGGAGTTTTTGGCTCTGTAGTGGGCACCTGGAGCGTGAGGGGCAAGGACGACGAGCGGATGAATCCGATGAAGCCGATAAATGTGGGCTTCTGGGTTTCTGCGCTTCTTTCGGCCGCAGGGTTTGGGGCCATCGGCTATTTCTATTTCGGGCAGGCCGCGCAAGGGATTGAGTGGTGGCGATTCTTCGCAGCCACATTCATGGGCATAGGCTTAGCGCTTGTTATCGGGCAGTTGACCGAGCATTTCACCCACATGGACAGGCCGCCGGTAACGGAGATTGCATACGCCACCCGCACCGGCGCGGCCACGATGCTTTTGACGGGGCTGGCTGCCGGGATGGAGAGCAGCGTTTGGGCGATCATCTCGATTGCGGCTACCATAGCAGGCTCGATGGCACTTTTCCAGGGCGACCCGGCCTTGAGCGCCTACGGCGTTGCGTTAGCTGGTCTCGGCCTTCTCACGACGACTGGCTTCATCCTCGCCATGGATACCTACGGTCCCATCTCCGATAACGCCAACGGTATTTTTGAAATGTCGGGCGAGCTGAGGGAAGAGGACATGGCGAAGAGCCCTGCCCACCGCATCGTCGCGCGGCTCGACGCCGTTGGCAATACGACGAAAGCGCTGACGAAAGGTTTTGCGATTGCCACGGCAGTTCTGGCGGCCATTTCGCTGTTCCGAAGCTATGTGGGCGAGGCGCGGCTTACTGCCGGAATTCCCGTGAACGCAGGGGATGTCTTCATTGGGCTTCTGATTGGCGGAGCCGTTCCGTTTCTATTCTCGAGCTTTGCGATCCGGGCGGTGAGCCGGGCTGCTGGCCTTCTCGTTGAGGAGGTGCGGCGCCAGTTCCGGGAGATTCCCGGCATCATGGAGGGAACGCAGCGGCCCGATTATCACCGCTGCGTCGAGATAAGCACTGCGGCAGCCCAGAAGGAGCTTCTGGGGCCGGGCCTTCTGGCGATCGCGACTCCCCTTCTGGTCGGCTTCGGACTCGGCGCCGGAGGGCTTGGAGGCTACCTGGCTGGCGCAATTCTCGTTGGCCAGTTGATGGCCGTTTTCATGGCCAACACCGGCGGCGCCTGGGACAACGCGAAGAAGAAGATAGAGGACGGCCTTTTCGGCGGAAAGGGCACCGAATATCACAAGGCGTCGGTCATCGGCGATACGGTTGGCGACCCGCTCAAGGATACGGCCGGCCCAGCCCTGAACCCGCTCATAAAGGTGATGAACCTTATAGCCATCCTGATGGCGCCATTCCTTGCGCCCGCCGTGCTGGCTGCCATGAGCCTGTGGGCAAGGGGCGCGATAGTTCTCGTTTGCCTCGCGGCTCTCACTTTCGCAGTAACCTTCAGCAAGCGGGCGGGGAAAGAGCTTGTCTCCGCCGAGGCCGAGGCGGAAGGCATAGCCGCACCCCGACGATAGGCAAGCGCCTGTAGCCTGGCCCTTTATGGGCGTCCGTTGTTTTTCGTTGGCGCGCCCCGCTGACGGCCACCCTTCTGCAAGCTCAGGCAAGCAAGGGCCCAGGCTACAGCGTTTTCCTCGTCCGGGGGCGTATGTTGGGGTTTGCCCGCGGCCGCCGCACTCCAAACTTGCGGGCTCTGGTCGCACTTCCCGTGCCAGCCCAAGCGCGAGGCCCGCACACCCGAGGGCGGGTGTGCCACATTGCGAGGGCAAACTCGGAGCCCTTACGATAATACACGAAGCTCTGTAAGACGGCGCCGCTGGTCAGAAAGTGGTTGACAGTCGCAGGCACCTGTGGTATAGAATCAATGGGCGTAAGAACAGAGCACAGCGGGAGGCAAGCCGAGCCGCGAGGCAAAGGAGCTGCCTTCCGTTTCTATCTTTAATCCGGCGTTTCGCTTTTCTACCTCCGGTCGGCGGGGTCGGCAAGGAGAGCGCGGGATGGGAAGCGCAATGATTGTCACAAGAGACGGCTACGAGCAGCTTCAGCAGGAGCTGGAGCATTTGAAGTCGGTGCACCGAAAGGAAGTGGCCGAGCGTATCCGCGACTCCAAGCAGTTCGGCGAGTTCCTGGAGAGCTCGGAGTACGAGGAAGCCAAGACGGAGCAGGCTGTCGTCGAGGGACGCATTCTGGAGCTCGAACGAGTACTTCAGAATGTCGTTGTTGTGGACGACCCGAGTACAAACGGGGATAAGGTGGGGGTTGGCTCCGTGGTCGTGCTGCGAGACATGAAGTCCGGCCGCGAAGTTGAATATACCGTCGTGGGCCCCATAGAGGCTGACCCGGCGAAGCATCGCATCTCCTATGAGTCTCCCCTGGGCGCCGGCATCACTGGTCACAGGGAGCAAGACAAGGTAGAGGTCAGGACCCCAACAGGCGGCACGACCTACCTCGTCGTGAAAGTCAACAACAATAAATGAGGGCCTTCGGCGCGGCATGCCCGGGCGAGCCGAAGCAAGCCCGGTCCGGTCACTGGGTGACTGCACATGTGACCTGCGGCTTCTGCGACCTGCCGAGGGTAACATCCGCCACCGAAGGGCTTCAGGCTTGTCGTTCATGAAAGAAGTCCCTGTTGATCCCGCCGAGCCCGACGAGGGAGACACGACGGGCGACACACCGGGCGATATCTCGCAAGCCGGACATCCGGGTAAGGTCGCAGACCAGCGCCGGGTCAAATTGAAGCGTCTCAGAAAGCGCGGCATTGACCCCTTTGCCTGCACGCGCTTCGACCGCACGCACATCTCCGCGCAGATACACGAGAACTTCGACGCCCTTCAATCAACGGTAGTGAGAGTTGCCGGGCGCCTTACTGCCTTCCGCTCTCATGGTAAGGCGAGCTTCGCAGACCTGGCCGATGCCGCCGGCACGATACAGCTCCACTTCACGATTGACCGACTGGGCGAAGAGGGATACGGCCTGCTCGAAGACTTGGACATTGGCGATTTTATCGGGGCCGAGGGAGTCGTGTTCAGAACGAAGCGAGGCGAGGACAGCGTCGCAGTCTCAAGGTTCGAGGTTCTGGCGAAGGCGCTGCGGCCCTTACCGGAGAAGTGGCACGGCCTGCGCGATGTGGAGATCCGGTTTCGGCAGCGCTACGCCGACCTTATCGCCAACGCGCAGGTGAGAAGGATTTTCCAGGTGCGCAGCCGCGTGCTCGAGGAGATCCGGCGGTTCATGACCTCGCGCGGCTTCATAGAGGTCGAGACTCCGATGATGCAGCCTCTGCCCGGCGGGGCTTTCGCTCGCCCCTTCATAACGCATCACCACACTCTCGATGTTGACCTGTACCTGCGGGTGGCGCCGGAGCTTTACCTGAAGCGGCTTGTAGTGGGAGGGCTCGAGAGGGTTTATGAGCTTGGCCGGGTGTTCAGAAACGAGGGCGTATCATCCAGGCACAATCCCGAATTCACGATGCTGGAGGCCTATCAGGCTTACGCCGATTATCGAGACATGATGTGCTTGGTCGAGGAACTTGTTTCCTATGCGGCAAAGGCCGTCCTGGGCCAGACGAAGATAACCTATCAGGGGCAGGAGCTCGAGCTGTCGCCTCCATGGCGTCGAATAACCTTCCACGACGCACTTCAAAAATGGGGATGCATAGACGCAGACCGCCTGAACAGCCCTGAATCTGCCCGAGAGCTCTGCCGCGAGCTGGGCCTACCGCACGGCGAGGAGGTCCCCCTTGCCACTTTAGTCGGGAATGTGTTCGAGCATGTTGCAGAGCCCCATCTGATAGAACCCACTTTCGTCATAGACTTCCCGGTGCGCATTTCTCCCCTTGCCAAGCGCGCGCCAGCCCCTAAGCCTTCGGCCGGGGTGGCGGCTGAAAGCCTAGCCAGAAGCAGCACTGTGGCTGAGCGGTTTGAGCCCTACATAGCAGGAAAAGAGATTGGAAACGCCTTCTCGGAGCTGAACGATCCCGACGAGCAGCGGCAGCGGTTCGAGGAGCTGGCGCGCGCGAGGGCAGCCCTTGGGCGGGGCCCTGGCCGGGTAGGCGAGGGGCAGGAGGCGAGCTCCTGCCCTACGGCAGACCTGCCCGAGAACCCGGTTGACGAGGATTTCCTGCGCGCGCTCGAATATGGGCTTCCCCCGACGGGAGGCATAGGCATCGGCATTGACCGGCTTATTATGCTCTTCACCGACTCGCCATCCATCCGCGAAGTGATACTTTTCCCGCAGCTTCGGCCGGAGCCCTTCGACAAGGTTCGCCCCGAGCGGAGCGAACGGGCTCAGGGCACGCCGGAGAGAGAGTAAGGCGGCCGGGCCGACTGCGCCGGGAATTCGAGGCCGGGTGATGCCCTCAGCATAGGCCTGATCTTCAGCGGGCAAGCGGCTCTTCCGGGAACAACGCGAGGATCAGGCCTTTGGCTTCTTCGGCATCGCGCGCAACTTCCTCACAGGTCAGATCCATGTTCCCGAGCGGCGGATAGCGGTCGGCGAGGTAGTAGCCCGAGACTCGCTCGCACAGCTCCGGGAGGCTTCTCCGAATGTCCGCCAGTTCTTCCTGGTTTGGTCCCCACAGTCTGCCCGCCTTGAGATCTATCCCTGCCTCCATGTCACTCAACGCTTTCAGGTCCTCCTGTCCCGCCGCCTCATGGGCGTCGGCGGACAGCTTCGCCAGCCGCCGACGGGAGGAATAGGGATCGGCATTGACCGGCTTATTATGCTCTTCACCGAGTGGCCATCTATCCGCGAAGTGATACTTTTCCCTCAGCTTCGGCCGGAACCAGAGAGAGTGAGGGTTTCCGCAGATGTCGGGTCTGGGATGCCGTGCCAGGGCATGTGGCATCACGGCTCACCGGGGCGTCCCTCTTCGCATCGTCTGGAATTAGGCGGCCCGCCGGCCGTCGCCCCTCCTTAAGGACAGGCTGCCCTGGCTGGTGGTCCCACCAGCCAGTCGGGTCCTGGTGGGGATCATTGATGATCGGCCGGTCAACAGCGAGGCTGATGTTCTCAGGCCGTCCCCCGGTTTTCGCCCAACGCGATGCGCCTTATCTGCGTCGCCGCTTCACCTCCACACGGGCTCCCACACCAGTGTGACTGCCCGTCCATCTGGCAGCGCGGGGTTGGGACTCGTCAAGGCCTTAATGCCGACCCCGCTTCTCGTGCTGTGCCAGCAGGCAACAGCCTGTTTCAATCCACGAATTCGGCAACAGGCCCTTTCTTGCTGGCCCGCTCGCTGCGCGCCCAGGCCAATGCGTCGGGGCCGGGCTGCTCGACTATCTGCCCGGCGACGTAGACCTTGCCGTCAAGCGTCATCCCATCCCGCAGGACGCGTACTGGCCTGGGACGACCAAGGTCGTTCCAGATGTAACCCTTCTCGTCCAGGCGGCACGCGCAGTCGAACTCGCCCTGCCGCACCTCGCCCTCGCCAAACCACCATCCTTTCCGCGGGCAGTAGCGACTCCAGTACTTTCTAGCGGCCAGGTCCTCGTGCGCGAGGATAGCGTGTAGTCTCGGTTCAAAGAAGATCACGCGGTCGTGCACATCGCCTGCGCCCAACGGTTCCAGCGGCCCGCTTGAAGCAGCCTCCCGGTCGCCGACAACCGCGTAATGGTGTTCGGTCTTCCGGTAACTGGTCTCGTATCTCCCATTGACAGCTGGCCCACTGCCGATGTTGACGACTCGCCAGTCCCCACTCCGACAGGCAAGAACCAGCAATGGCCGTATTGAAGCCACCTGCTGGTCTTGCATGATCTTAACTGTCTGCCTTGTCTGCCAGGCGTAGTACGCAGTGGCGACCACCAGCGCAAGCGTCGACATCGCAAGCACGAGTGTTGAGATCGCTACTATCATGTTTGTCGTCGCTTCAATAGTTGGTCCCATCGAGCTCGACTACCCGGATCACCTCATTCCCCCTGAAATCAATCACCTTCACGGCGATGCGCCGGTTCTCGCCGGGCTGAAAGGCCGCGGAGACGGTGCCGCACATGGCGTCGAACTTCTCCGGGTCAACTGTCCCGCGCAGCGCGCGCTGGAGCTTCTCCCACGGGTTGTCGCCGCCTCGAGGGAGCACGTGTCGTCACCTCTCGAAGAGCTCCTGAATCAGCCTCTCCCTCTCAATCTCCAGATAGGAAGCAACATCCTTCAAGATGCTGCTCAGGGTCCCGACCTTCAGGGGCTTATGTCTTGGAACGGTGACGTGGTGTTCCGTTCCCTTGAAGGAAGAGGTCAATCGAATGTGACTGCCGGTTTGACGAGTGATTCGGTATCGGTACGTGCCCAGGAGACCGACTATTGAAGTTTGCATATTATGGTGACGCCGCGAACCGCGCTGTAGAGCGGTTTTGCCCGTCAACCTATTGGGCAAAAGTCAATAATTCCTCGCCTCCGATGTCCCGGGGCAATTTCATGCGAGGATGACTTCCTCTTTTACGAGGTGCAACCGAATGACTTGTGGTCTTGCCGTCTCCTCGAAATGGCACTGCACCGCGTCTCTTACCATGCCTTTTAGTTCCTCAAGGGTGTCTGCCTCGGTGGAGATAGAATAGCCCAGGGCCCTCGCTTCGTATCCTCCCTCTGGAGATTCCTGCACCAGAAAGATGATCTCTTTGTCCATTGCTTCAACCTCGCTCAAGAGAGTCACGCCCTTTCGCTGACACTCGAACGGTCATTAGCGGCGGCAGCATTATCCTCTACAACGCCTCGAGCGCCGCCTGTATGTCCCCGTCGGTTTTGAGGCCGTTTCTCCCGACCTCTAACTGTCGAGATTCCATGCAGACGCCTGATTTCCCCCCTGGGGCAACCTCTCTCAGTAGGCCAGTTCCCTGAATCTGCGCACGGTGTGGAAGGTGATGAGGTTGCCGTCGTGAGCGTTCTTGGCGCGCGCGTCGCCTGAGCGGGAAAGGATGTGCAGGTCGTCGCCATCAAAGACCATCGACGCGTAATGGCGGCCCTGGCCTGCGTCGCCGCTGTCGGCCACCAGTCCAGCAAAGCACCAGTCAATGCAGTTCTTCGAGAAGTGAAGCGCCAGGCGGTGGCGTTCGTTATTGGGCAGGTTGTAGCGATTTGCGGGCAGGCGCTCGGGGCGAGTCATCGAGTCGGTCGCCTGGGTCGAAAGCAGCCAGAAGAGGCGCGTCTTCTCGTCATAGAGGATGTGGAACTTCATCTGGCCGCCCGGGAATGGGACATACAGGATGGGTTCTCCCGAGGGCGCGTTCTCAAGCGATACCGCGATGCTGGAACAGTCATCTGATTCGACCGCCTTCGCGAGACAAGCCAGGTTGGTCGTTCCAGTGTGAGCGCGCAGGAAGAGATGGAATGTGCGGCCTGTGGGGTCGTGCCACACATGGTCGGGGTCGGTGAACTGGACTATGTTCGTTTCCAGCCAGCCTGGGGGGTTCATCTCGCGTCGGTCAGCACGGTTATCAGGAGCCGTGAGGCCCGGCTTGAAAAACGGCACCCCGACCAAACGGGGAGGCCCGGCAATTCGCATGGCGTCCTGGAAACTGAACTCGCTTGAGAAAACCCAGGCCTCGCGGCGCGTCAGGTCGTCGGTCAAGCTCGCCGACATGACGACCGGCGCCAGCCCGGCACACCAGGGCTGCCGCAAGTCCGCGTGGCGTTCCATTACGAGATAGACTCGCCCGCGCGCGTAATGGACATTGCAGGGCGCCTGGTGCCAGTGCTGCCCTTCAGTGAAGGCCACAGGCTCATGCCAGGTTTCTCCTGCATCATCGGAGCGCATGATGATGAGATCGCCCGAGTGGCCGAGGACATACAGCGCATCACCGGCGACGAAAGGGCGCGCATGAAGCATCGGCATATCGGTTCGGTGAACCCAGGTTCGCCCGCGGTCATCGCTGGTGAATACCTTGCCGCACCAGAGCCATTTGTCCCGTCGGACCCCCGGAAGGCTTGCAACCGCGCCGCCCTGGTCCATCGTGGCAATCAGCCTGCCGCCGGGAAGGCGGGTCAGACCCGGACTGTAGGCGTAAATCCTCGGCGGCTCCGGCGATTCATAGACCACGGTGAACTGGTTGGCAAGGGGCCGGTTCCGCGCCGATTCGTGTGGCTCTGGTGGATTGCCAGTCCCTGGGCGTTGCATCCGCATCACAGTGCCTCCAATAACCAGGCTTCTCAGGAAGTCCCTTCGGTTCATACCCCACCCTCTCTCTTTCAAGGAATCAAGCCGCAAAGGCCTGCATCGAGCCGTCCGCTCGCTGCGATTCCTGCGGCGGCCGAGCCCGCTCCGTCTCCTGGCCAGTGTGCGGCGCGAGCGCAGCTATCGGGGTTTCGGGACGAAGCGCAGCGAATACAGGTCGGCATCTTTCAGGACAAAACGGAGGCGCACGGGTTTGCCAGCCAGAGCGCCCAGGTCGTCGCCTGCCTTCCAGGAAACCACGCGCTCGATCTCGTCGCCGTAAATCTCCTGCGCATCCTCAAGAGAGCGGCCCTCGATAGGCTTGCCATCGGCATCCTGGATTTCGACGCGCACGCTGCCCGCAGCGGAGGTGGCGTAGTTGATGACCAGATCGTTGCCCTCGAAGATGAGGGGCTTTGTCACGAGTTCGCCGCCGTCATAAGGGGCATTGACGGAAACGAAACCGTCGGTTCGCAGAACGCCCCGGCGCAGATGGGCAGTCGGATGCTGGTAGTTCTGGGAATAGTAAATGGATATTTCATCGGGCGCCGTCGGCACGACGCCCCAGGCTATCATGTTATTTCGGTCGGTCCAGTTGCGGATGTCGCGCCCGGGCCGCAGGAAAGCTTCCATGAAGCGGCGGTCGAAATGAAGTCCGTCGCGGCTCGACATGAAAACGCCGTCGGAGACGCCCGGCTCTGCGTAATCCTTCATCACCTTGCGGGTTGGGAGAAATCGCTTGGGGAAAGCGAGCAGAATGTGGGGCGCGCGGAAATAGGGGGTCGTGGCGTTCGTGTAAAGATGCTCTTGCGGAGTATTTCCGAGGTCAATCGGGTGCGGCGCGGACCAGTGAATGAAATCCTGCGATGTGCTGTGGGCGATGGCGCGCACGCCGTTTCGGAATATGCGGAAGTAGGCGGCGTAGCAGCCGCCCCTGCGCCCTCCGGGCCGGGGCGGCCCCGGCTGTGCACAGGGGCCGCGCTCGGCATCCCAGAAAGCAACATTCTGCGAGTCGAAGGCGCCCTCGGTGATCACGGGCTCATCGCGAAGTTTCTCCCAGTGAATTCCGTCGGCTGAAACCAAGGCCAGGAGAGGCCCTCCAGCCAGCGCCTTGTAGCGCTGCTCGGCGGGCGCCTTCGGGTTTGTGTCGAGGAATGGCGCGAAATTGTGCGAGCCGAGGCCGACCCAGACGATGTTGTTGTCCTTCGAGCCGTTGTAGGCGTGTATGCCAAGAGACGGCTTCGCCCAGCGGACGCCGTCGCTGCTCTCTGCATAGCAGGTGACCTGCGACTCTCCCGAGCCGGGCGATCCGCGATAATACATACGATAGCGCTCACCGTCCTTGAACACAGTAACATAGGCGCTGCTTGAGCCTTCCCAGGGTTTATCGAAGTCCAGAATCTTCTCGCGCGGATCGGGTGGGTGCAGCCGCAGGCTGGCTCCTCTCATGGCGCCGATAAGGCATTCATCAACGAACAACTCCAGGCGCGAGCCGATGTCGAGGGCTTCCCCGCCTCGCGGGGCAGCTTGCCCAACAAGCGACCAAGCGGATAAGGCAAGACACGAGATTGTCAGCGCAAGCATTGTGAGTACGCTTCCGAGGTCGAGCATTAGCCAGCCTCCTTCTTTCGAGGGTGACGAGTTGCGGCCGCCGCAGCCACCCACTTTTGACGAACCGGGGGCACAAGGGCGCCCGCGAGTGAGGTAATCTTTGAGGCTCTGCGAGACTGCCGCCTGCACCCGTTTGGCCTCATGCAGGGCCTCCCGAGCCGCTTTGAAATCGGCGACCTCTTCCCCCGGGTAACGGAACTCGGCGCCAAACGGGGTGAGCGTCGCCGCAGAGGACAGCGCCGTTTTCAGTGAGGGGTCGGCCCGCGCAGTCAATTCCAACAACTCCTGGATGTCGTGCGTTTTGCGAAAGGCAATCTGGTGCCGAACGAGAAAGGCCTTCAGGGATTTCTCAGCGGCCTGCTGGGCGTGAAACGCGGCCGCGAAGTGGTCTTCTTGCTCCACTTCGAGAAGGCGCTCTGCAGCCCTCAGGTCAGCCTCCGCCTTTCGAAGCCAGCTCTGGACGAAGTCCCAGATGACTTGCTCACGGCTCCTCCGCATACAGCACCTGTCCCCAGTTGTGGGCTGGATAGGCCAGGCCGCCCACGACATCCTTGGTCTCCTCGAATTCCTCCGGGCTCATGAAGACGATTTGCAGGGGCAAGGGTTGTGTGATCTCATGGGCCAGTTTCCAGGCCTCCCGTCGGGAGGGCGGATTGGGCACCACCACGAGCAGATCGAGGTCGCTTTCTTGTCGCGGTTCACCGTAGGCATGGGAGCCAAAGAGGATCACCCTCTTGGGGCGAAATCGCTGGACGACCTGCCGGGTCACCTGCTGGATTTGCTCCTGAGTAAGAGCCGGTTTTGCGTCAGCCACCGTCCCGAACCTCGACGCTTCTCTTCTGCAACGCCCTTGCGATTCATGTCCCCCCTCCCGCCCCCCATGCCCCCGTAAGCCGGTCCACTGCTCAGAGGTGATCTTCCTGGCCGCGGGCTCAGCCACGAAGGCCGTAGGACTCGAGGCCTGACTTCACTTCTTTCTCAACATGTTCCCGCGCAGACACCCATTTTGCGTGCTCGCGGGAGATCAGAGATTCGACTCGCTCCGCCAACAGGACGTCGGGGTTGGCGGAGGCGGCGTAGGGGCCCGCCTTGGCCAGCCAGAGGAATTTCTCGTGCTTTAGCTCTTCGCAGGTTGATCGGTAGGTGATCCAATTGTGATGGAATTGATTCAGGCTTTGGAGCCCCTCGAGGACCACTACCAGCACGCCGAGGCCGGCGGGATTCCAGGGGTGGAAGGTGAGTCCCTGTTGCCTTATCAGGGTCGGGAGTACCGCGCTTTCGACCCCTTTTAGGGCCATGGCGATGATCCTGTTGCGTTCCTCCGCGCTGGTTTCAAGCTCCCACTCTACCCAGTCGCTCTTGTGAGTGGTCTCGCTAATGAGGCACACGGTGACGCTGCACCGCCGGATTTTTTCGCGGATTACGCGGTTGATATACTCCGCGTTTCTGCTGTGAATCGGCTCGCGCACAGACTCATCGTAAAAGTCGAGTTCAAAGTCCGGGTTGTCCTTGAGCAACCTGAGCCCTCGGACCTGTGCAAGGTCTTCCGATGCGAAACTGACGAACACGCGCTTCTTCGGCTTCGCGCCCTGCACGCAGCCCTGCGCTGTCATGTTATCGCCCTCCTTGTGCCTGTGCCCGATGACCCGCGCCCCCAACGGTAGGCGCTCTCCCGACGGCGACACGCGAGGCGCCGAGGGACGAGGCCACGGAGGGAGACCCTCTCACCTCACCGCGCATCTAATTGTAACCCGGCTGTCGGGGGCCTGTCTACGTGCGCCGTCACGCAGGCGCGACCGGGCGGCGGCGCACCCTTCCCGCAGAGTGGGGGCTGCGCTCTACTCCGGCGCCGTTGCCTTCTTGTGTTTCTGTCAGCAGCCGTGCGCCGCGAGGGTTCTGTATTTCGCGCAGCGCTTCCTTTGAGGGCCCGGCGTTTGCGTTGAACGCCGTTCTATGCCCAGGCGCGGCAGTCGGCGCGTCGGCGCTTGAAGCTGCAGAGCGGAGATGCCCCGTAGGCCTGTTAGGCCGGTGGCTCTGCCATCCCGTGCCTCTGGCATCCCGTTGGGGTGCCAATGGCATCCCCAGAGGGATTTCAAAGCGGCGGCGACTCGTGCTTCGTCCCGACTAGTCGGGACTACGCAGAGTAGCAGCCGCCGCACTCCACATCTCCAATTCTCCGGGCTATACTCATCTGGGGGCGCGCTGGTATAATAAGCGAGGCGCTGAGGTATCTGGACCGGAGCCGGCCCGAGGTGCGTTCGCTTCTCGCGGGCAGGAAAGCGAATAGATTCAGCAGGGGCGTAGCTCAGTTGGTAGAGCAGCGGTCTCCAAAACCGCAGGTCGCAGGTTCGAGCCCTGTCGCCCCTGCCAGAATCAGGGTGGAGGGCAAAGAGCAAAGGGAGATTTCGGAATTCGGATTTCGGATTTCGAATCTGGGATTTGGGATTTCAAAATTCAAGTTTCGGAATCTACGGATCGGAGGGGTGCCGTAGTGGTTAGCGGAACGGTTTGCTAAACCGTCCTCCGGTTAAAGAGGCCGGAGCGTGGGTTCGAATCCCACCCCCTCCGCCAGCCCTTTGCTTGCAGAGGGCTGGCGAAGTGAGGTGAGAGGGGAAAGGTGAGAGGTGACAAGAGAAGGATTCCTCTCGTTACCCTCATGCGTTCCCCAGACGGGGAACCCTCACCTCACGGTCAGCTATCTACTTTCTCCTTTCGGGGATGGCGAGTGAGGTGAGAGGCGAGAGGAGAAAGTTGACAAGGACAAGTCCTGTTGCCGCCAGGCCTCGAGCTTTCGCATGTGCAGCCAGTCTCACCTCACGGTCACCTATCTACTTTCTCCTCTCAATGCATCCCGGCACCGTCCCGATGGCGACCCTGAGCGAAATCGAAGGGCCGCCATCTGGGTAATCTGCTGAGCGGGGTTGGCCGACGCAACCGCGAACCCAAGGGTCGCTGGCGGAACTTGTGGCGCGAGGCCGAGACGGAGGAGCGGGAAGTGGACGACCCACAGTGGCGGTTTGGGCATAACGAGTTAGAGTCGCGACTCAATGTTAGGGGGGAGCTGAAGAGGCTGAAGCGCGACCCAATCGAGCCGCTGCTCCGCGCCTTGGGAAAGGAGCCACGGGAGCTGGACAGGGACTTGGGACTGCGAGATGACTTCAGCAGGTACCGCAAAGCTTATCGGCTCTACTACTTGAGCGTTGATAGGTTCCTTCACGAGATGTCGTTAGCCGTGAGGTGGAGCAAGGGCGCATACTACGCGTGGAGGTACGGGTGCAAGTACACCCCGGGCGAGCGAAAGATTGCCGGTCGGTATAACCAGGTGTCAAGGTTCCTGGAGCTGGATTTCTTGACCTGCCTCCTGTACGCCCGCATCCTGCTGGACCGAACGGTATCATTGGCAAGGTACTTCCTCAAAGGAGACAACCTCCCAAGCTTTACGTCCTTTGCCGATCACAAGAAATTCTTCGAGCGACAGGGCGCACCCTGCGGCGAGCTTCACGAATATGCGGTCTATGTCCGCGAGCGGACAAAGTGGTTTGACATGCCCTTAAAGGTGGTGCGCGACAAGTTCTTGGTTCACGCTGGCCCAAAGCACTCTTGGGTGTTTGGCTTCCCGGGGCGCGGCTACGAGCTTGGACTCGGGATACTGCTTCCCACGGAGCCGGAAAGGCCTCTTGCGCGAGTGAAGCTGATCCACGTCAGCATCCCGCAGCTCACCCGGGAGATGGAACAGTTCCTAACCTGGTTCTGCGGCTACGCGGTGCGGGCAATAGGCCAGCCCAGCGGTCGGCTTCTCGGACGGGAGTCAGCGACAGGAGCCGGCCGGGCGGGGACACACGGGGTGCCCGAGCCGTGAGGTTTCATTACTACGCCGAGACTGATTCGCTGTATATTGACCTGTCGGAAAAGGCCGGCGCGGACCCGTGGGAGGTTGCTCCCGGGATAGTGCTGGACTTTGACGACCAGGGAAAGCTGGTGGGCATTGACATTGACCATGCCAGTCCGCCAAAGGCGGATTGACGTGTCGCGACTGGAGGCTGAAGCGGTGCGCGTTGGCACCCTTTCCGTAACGCAGCCCAGGAGAAGCCCAGACACTCGGTCGGGGGCTTGACTGGATGCTCAATCGGGCCTGGCAGGGCGCCAATAACGCCGCGTTGCCCCTTCCCGGGGTGCGCGGCGCAAGAACCCGCGTCTCAATCCTATCCCATTGATCAAGCTCCCCCGCGTGACTAAACTGGGCTTTGCCGTTTTGGCCAGCCGCGTGCAGAAAGCCGACAGCGATATGAGGAGGCAACTGTCATGAGCTTCCAATGCTTTGGCGATGAGGAATTGGCGAATCTGCGCCAGGTGATTGAAAGCGGCGAGCTGTGGCGCGGAGCGGAGGGCACCTTCGCGGCCCGCTTTGAGGACGCGATGGCGAAGCACTTGGGCAGATGTTATGTTCATGCCGTCAACTCGGGTACCTCGGCGAATGAGGCGTGCGTGGCAGGCCTGGGGCTCGAGCCGGGCGACGAGGTGATCTGCCCCGCAACAGCGCCCATCTTCGTTTCTCTGCCTGTGTTTGCGGCAGGCTGTATTCCCGTCTTCGCCGATGTCGAGCCGCGAACGCTCATCATTTCGCCCGATGGCATCGAGGCCTGCATCGGCGAACGGACGAGAGCCGTCGTCGTAGCGCATCTGTTTGGGCAGCCGGCGCCGATGGACGGCATCCTGCGACTGGCAAGCAAGCACGACTTGAAAGTGATCGAGGACTGCGCCCAAGCCTACGACTGCTACTACAGGGGCAAGAAGGCAGGCACTTTTGGCGACGTGGCGTGTTTCAGCTTGCAGCAGAGCAAGCACATTACCTCGGGCGAGGGCGGGTTCATTGCTACCGACGATCCTGAGATTTATCGGCGGGCCGCGCTTTACTCCAACGCAGGGATGCCTTGGTTTCGCTACGGCCTCGAGGCGCCGAAAGCGGAACCTGCGGGCGACATTCCAACGCGGGGGCATTTCGCTTTTGGGCACAACCACCGCATGAGTGAATTGCAGGCGGCAGTGGCTCTGGCGCAGCTCGGAAAGATCGGGCAATTCAACGCCGCCCGAAAAGAACTGGCGGCCGCGATTCAGGAGGAGCTGCAGGATTGCCCTGGCATCCTTCTGCCGAGCCTTCCGCCCGATGCCGAACCCAACTACTGGACATATGCGGTGCAACTCAACCCCGAAGAGACTCCCCTGACCGCAGTTGAAGCGCATCGGCGGTGCATGGAGGAGGAGAGCACGGGACCGGGCTACTATCACGAGATCAACTACCTCGAGCAAGTGTTTCAGGAGGTGGAGCGAAAGCGTCAGACACCGCTCGGTGTGCCGCTGCCAGGCCATGTGCATTATCGCCCGGGCCTGTGTCCGCGGGCTGAAGCCGCCGCCAAGCGGACACTGTTGTTCTTCACCCATCATGGGCGCGACCCGCAAGCTGTGCGTAAAGAAGCGCGAGCTCTTCGGCGCGTGATGGAACTGAGCGGAGGCAAGCTTCAAGCCTGAGTTTCCATGCAGGAGGCTGACGTCGGCGATGACAAAGAAGCAGCGCTTCTTAGCAGCGGTGCGCCGCGAAGTTCCTGATGCAGTGCCAGTTTCGCCGCTCATCCACCACCGGTTCGCCCACAAATTGCTGGGACGGTGGGATTGGAAGGCGGTGTTCGAAGTCCATCAGATGATTCGCAGCACCCATTTTCGCGGACCGCTGGGCGTGAGCGTCGAAGCGGTCTTGCCCGAGGGTTGGGGGGAAGAGCGCCGCGTGATTGAGACATGCCCCGACGGTCGCATCGTCGCCGAGATCGTCATCCGCACGCCGATGCGCACGATGGTCGGCAAGCATGTCGCGGGCATGATACCCGATGACCCGCTGGTGGGAAAGACTGTTGAGTATCCGATCAAGTCGCCCGAGGACTGGCGGGCGTGGATAGCTTTCCAGGAGCAGTGGCTTGCGGGTGTGAAAGGACCGCGATTCGAAACGCTGCTTGAAGCGATAGAGGTGATGGGAGAAGAGGGCGTGCCGAGCGTTGGGCTCCCCGCTGCATGGGCGATGGCGGGCGAAGCGCGCGGGATGCAAGAACTGCTTATGGACTTACACGATTACCCTGACCTGATAGAAGCCGCGCTCGAAGTTGGAAGGGCAGTGATGGGGAAACATGTGGAGGCATTTCTGAAATCGCCAGCAGAGATAGCGTGGCTGGACATCTGCTGGGCGACAGGCGCCAACATTGGTCCGAGCAGCTTCGAGCGATGGGCGCTTCCGGATGTGGTTCGGGCAATGGAATTGGTGAAGCGCGCTCCCGGCAAGTATCTCGGGCTCTACACGCTTGGTAGGGTTCGCAAGCTCCTGCCGATGCTGGTGGACACAGGGGTGCATTTCATTGAGACTTTCGAGCCCAACGAGGGCGACATAACGCTGGCGGAAGCGAAGGCAGAATACGGCGACAGGATTTGCATCATGGGGAACTTTGATTCCATGATCCTTGCGTTCGGGACCGTTGAGGATGCCCGTCGGGAGGCTATACGCTGCCTGAGGGAGGGTATGAAAGGCGGCGGGTTCGTGCTTGTCACCGGAGACGAGGTGCCCGCGAACGCGAAGCTGGAAAATCTGAGGGCGATGGTGGACGCCGTTGAAGAGCGCGGAAGATATGTCTGAGCCTACCTCGCCGGCTCCGGGTTGGTCCGGCGGAGCTGTCTATGATCCGTCCGAAGTCCAGAGCTCGCGTCGTCTCACCTCCTATTGGGCGGGAAGGCTGCGACCTGCCAACTCCAACGCACGCCGAACGTACTCCTCGTATGCGAGGACCCGGGAGTGTATAGTATGTCCTGGACACCGGAGAAGGGCGGTTTGACTTCGGGGGCTCTTGAGGGTAAAATACATGCAGAAGCGGGGCGTAGCTCAGCTTGGTTAGAGCGCTGGCATGGGGGGCCAGAGGCCGGCGGTTCGAGTCCGCCCGCCCCGACCAGGGCCGAAGGCGGCCCAGCCAGCTTTTGCAGGGGGGCGCGAACTGACTGCGCAGCCCTTGGCGTGCGAGGGGGATCGGTCGAAAACTGAGAGCTGTGGGCTGGGGCCGTAGCTCAGTTGGGAGAGCGCGACAATCGCACTGTTGAGGTCGCGGGTTCGAGTCCCGCCGGCTCCACCAGAGGGCAAAGCGCGATGCGGTTTCGCGCTCCGGCGTAGCTCAATCCGCCAGCAGGCGGATAGAGCAGGTGGCTGTTAATCCGCCGGGTGGCGGATTGGAGGTTCGCGCTCCGGCGTAGCTCAACCGGTAGAGCGGGTGGCTGTTAACCACAAGGTTGGAGGTTCGAGTCCTCCCGCCGGAGCCAGTTTTGGAGCGCGGCTGTTAATCCGCCGGGTGGCGGATTGGAGGTTCGCCTGCCCGGCCAGGGAGTCCTCCCGCCGGAGCCAGGTGGGTCCAAGTGGGGGAGTAGCTCAGTTGGGAGAGCGCCTGAATGGCATTCAGGAGGTCGGGGGTTCGAATCCCCTCTCCTCCACCAGCCTTCGCCAGCCGGCGGGCTGCGGCTGGCAAGTCACGCTTACACGGCTGAGGATGGCGACGGGTGAGCAGCAGGAAGGCTGGCGCCCACCGAGCATAGTCATCCGAAAGCTGCGAAGGCGGAGGCCCCGGCCAAGGCGGGCAAGACATTTGGGGCGTTGGTCGAGTGGTTAAGACACCGGCCTTTCAAGCCGGAGACCACGGGTTCGATTCCCGTACGCCCTACCAACTACATCGGGCTCCGGCGTAGCTCAACCGGGAGAGTCCGCCAGAAGGCAGGCGCATCGACCACAAGGTTGGGAGTTGTGCGCCCGGGCGCATCTGCGCTTCCCGCGAGAGTCCGCCGCGGCCCCAGTCTCTGCACCTGACTTTTCCAGAGGATTTCGCGCGTAAAGCTGCGAAGTAGCGTGTGGGGACTGGCGCGCGGAGCCTGGTGCATGCTGCCCAATGCAATCCCCTGCACGCAGTTCTCTGTAGCACAGGCCCCACTCGCATGGGCAGCGCGTCCGGCCCAGAGTACCCCTGTTGAGAAAACGCAGAATGATTGATCTTTCCGAGTATCAAGGCGTCGCTCAATTCGGCCGCGCCTACCAGATAATGCTGGAGAATGACGCGCACGCGCCGGGTTCGGTGGATAGGACATTGGCGCAACGCATGGTCCGGTTATGTCCCCAGACCGCCTTTCACCTGTATAAGGGATACACGCCCACAGAAGTCCACTACCAGAAGGGCTCGCGGCCTGAACTGGAGCGTTTTGTTGTGGAGGCCACGCGAGACCGTCGTTCGGATGAGGAGCGGATGGGGGCGCTCGCGGGATTCTGCCGGCGGCTGGGGGAGAAAGCACCTGAGGGTCTCGACGCTATGAGGCTCGGAGGAACTGAGGAGGAGATCATACTCCGCGGGTCGGACTGGTGCACCGACGTCGCCAGGGTCGCGTGTGTTCTCTGTCAGGTGGCGGGATTTGCTGCGCGCATAGTAATGCTGCTCGATACGAATCAAGCCTACGGCGGGCATGACATCATTGAAGCACGTCGAAAGGAGAGCTGGGGCGCAGTGGATCCGTTGACCGAGGTCATCTACAGGCATCCAGACGGCAGACCTGCTTCGACCTGGGAGCTGATGAACCGGCCTGCGTTGATCGAGGCGCATTGGAGGGGCCCCTCCACGCCATACACAGACACGGGGCTGTTCAGGGCTGCCGCCATCAGCAACTACTTCGTGTGGGAGCGCGAGAATTACGATTACACCGTGAGCGGACTGAACGACTACTATCGTTCTATCCTCGAGATGTCCATCCGGGGATGGCCGGGTGGGCTTCGCTGGCTTCACGGTGAGAACTTGGAGGAGCGAGCGTCGTGACGGAGTGGAGGCCGATTATTGTTCCACCCCTGTCGCCAGCGGGTCTCGAGGCAATACTCGATGATGCTCTCAGGGTGTTAGCCCGGATTATTCATGAAGAAAGCAAGGGAACGCTTCCTTGGCGTCGAAAGATTCAGTCGTAGAACCGAAAATCTGGAGACGCGAAAGGAGCGTTCCCAATGACACAGTGTTCGACGCAGCT
>Ga0315280_10000273_pt1 | contig 96823 bp, 77 predicted proteins | sample YL17G06_40_MG_FD_203697 | JGI IMG/M metagenome (GOLD analysis project Ga0315280, IMG submission 203697) | Sediment microbial communities from Yellowstone Lake, YNP, Wyoming, USA - YL17G06_40 | ecosystem: Environmental > Aquatic > Freshwater > Lake > Sediment | place: USA: Wyoming | collected...
AGGCCATGCTCGCCGAGTTCTGGGAGTTTGACCGGAAGATGATCCACGAGAAGTACAAGGCCGTAGTCAAAGGCTTTGGTGCATGATGATGAGTCATGGAAAGGGCGTTTGGCAACGGGCTTTCCTACCCCTTCAGCCCCAGATGGTCACAAGATAGGCCCCTCGTATCCAAGCTGAGGTTGGGGTCAACATAATGTCGCAGCGTGTGATAACCGATGCTGAGCAAGTAGGCAGGCGACTCTTGCCTACCAACACGATCCAAACATAGTGTCAGTCTGTCCCCTCTGTATCCGAGCTGAAGTTGGATGGTATAATCTCGCCCAGAAGTTCTGACCCGACCCCCTTCAACACAACTATTGAAAGACAACTTGAGTGTTGACCTCGTGGGTTTTCGAGAGGGAGTCAACAGGGCAAAGGGATGCAATTCGACTACAACGCAAAGAATGCGACTTATGTAAGACAACACGGCCGTTGTGCAAAGTGCGGCAAGTACCTGAACATGATTTTCGAGGACAGGAAGGGATATGAGGGGGCTTGGACTGCACATGATCTCGTGCCGTTGGAGGAGGGGGGTAGCAATAAAGCCTACAACTGCGTCATTCTCTGCATCACAAAGCCGGACTGCCATCTTAATTTCGCCCACGGGGGAGAACTAGGCAAGCGTGTCTTTCTGACGCAATTTGCCTTCCCAAACTGGATTTATGAGAACAGCACGGAACAAGCGTGGCACGCAACAGAGGATGGGCAGAGACAGTGAGCCGCTTAGGAGACCCTCTCGTCTGAAAGGCTAGTCCGCCTGCTTCTCACGCCACCATCCCCTTGTAGAACTTCAGGCCATCTTACCTGTATCCATGCTGAGACTCGGGTCACTTTGCGGGTGGTTGGCCAGTGGGCTACCGTAATGATGGCAGCCCTTCGCTTCGTATCTCGATTGGCCAGATGTGAGTCTTAGACACGTGTATACTCGAATGGGCGTGTGCATGCTCCGATGCTCGAACTTCTGGCTACTCAGATCGAAGGATAGTGATGGTTGGCGTCAGTTGCGGCCGAGGAAGAATGTGTAGCACTCAGTCGAGGGCGCAACGGAAAGTTGGAACGGGATATGGAGCGGGAGACGGGATTCGAACCCGCGACGGCCTGCTTGGAAGGCAGGTACTCTACCGGACTGAGTTACTCCCGCTCGATGGTACCCATTTTAGCTTCTGGACCGTAGACCGTCAAAACGGGGAGCGTGTAGACTGCGGATGCTGGATGCTGGTCTGCTGTTAATGGGGAATGCCGTGTTGTAGGTCTCATATCCAATTCCACCTTGCTGTGACAGTGCTCTCTCTGGTATATTCTCGGCAATATCCCTCTGTCCTGCAGCAGCGAGCACAGCCCTGTTCTGCTGAGATTGGCAATAGGGTGTGGAATCGTCGCCGTGGTATGGCCGTGATAGGATGGTCAAGTAGATGATGAACAGAATCGCTCAACGCGGACCGCTGCTTCAGAAGCTTCTGATCGGGCTGCTGATCGCGTGTTTCTTCGCTGCCGCGTTGTATCTGAGGATTGCCCTCTCCTACGAGGTGGTCTTCGGTGGTGCCATAGTCAGGTTCACCGGCGTTGATGCCTACTGGCATATACGCATAGTTGATAACTTGGCCCACAATTTTCCCCACCTCAACTCTTTTGATCCATACATGCTGTACCCCGGCGGGGGCGGAACCAGCAGCATCAATCCATTCTTTGACTACCTTCTCGCCGGGATCATATGGGTGATTGGGTTGGGCTCACCAACCCAGCACACCGTGGACATGGTGGCCCCCTACTTCCCGGCTGTTCTAGGCGCGCTGACCGTCATCCCCGCCTACTTCATTGGGAAGACCCTATTCAGTCGGTGGGCCGGTGTAGTTACGGCTGGTCTGGTCGCGATTCTTCCCGGGGAGTTCCTGGGCCGCTCCATACTGGGTTTTGCCGATCACCATGTTGCCGAGACCCTGTTCAGTGCTACCGCCGTGATGTTCCTGGTGATGGCGCTGAAGAATGCCAGGAAAGAGCAAATGACCTGGTCAGACCTCAGGCATCCGAACAAAGGCGCGGTGACAAAGCCGACGATCTATGGCCTGCTCGGCGGCGTCTTCCTCGGGTTGTACTTGATCACCTGGATGGGTGCTTTACTGTTCGTGTTCATCATAGCGGCTTTCTTCTTGGTCCAGTTCTGCATTGACCACTTCCGGAAAGTGCCTACCGATTACCTGTGTCTGGTTGGCGTCGTTACCTTCCTGCCAGCCTTGGTCATCTTCTTACTGGTATCACGGAACAGCAGTACCTACGCCGTTCTGGCCATTGCCCTAGTCATACCGCCTGCGATGTTCGCTGCTTCTCGCCTTATGTCCAGCAGGGGGCTAAGGCCGATCTACTATCTAATAGCGATCGGCGGGCTTAGCTTGGCTGCATTCGGCATTCTCTATGCTGCGACTCCTTCTTTGGTGAAACCGATGCTTGAGAATCTGGATATCTTCAAGTGGGACACGGGAACCACGGTGGCAGAGAAGGTGCCTCTGCTCTACCAACGTCTTTCTAATGGGGATCTCGAGTTCTCGCTTCGCCCGCTGTGGGAAGTGTATCGTACCAGCATACTACTCAGTCCCATAGCCTTCTGCATACTGGCTTACCTCCTAATCAAACGTGGGGAAGCTGAGAAGACGCTCCTCATTGTCTGGACATTAGTGATCCTACTGGCCACACTGGCGCAGCGGCGCTTCAACTACTACCTGGTTGTCAACGTCGCTCTGCTTACTGGGTACCTCTGTTGGGAAGCGCTTCGCTTTGCTGGACTCAAGGAGGCAACAGCGGAGCCTGTCGTCGAATCGGATAGCCGCCAGAAGGTGCGGAGGTCGAAGTCGAAGAGCAAGTCTCGAGGAGATTCCTTCCGGTGGAAGCCCAGCTATGCTTATGTGGCTCTAACGGCGGTAGCTATCTTCTCACTGCTTTACTTCCCGACCATCGGCCAGTCGAAGGCTACGGCTCGCCTGACGCCTGATCAACCACGATATGCCCCGCCTGATGCCTGGTGTGAATCCCTCACTTGGCTGAAGGACAATACGCCTGAACCCTTTGGCGATCCGAACTTCTACTACGCGCGGTATGATACTCCTTTCGACTACTCCAACTACCCCAACGCATATGGGGTGATGGCCTGGTGGGACTACGGTTATTGGATAGTCCGCATCGGCCACCGCCCGCCATGTCAGAACCCGGGCGGAGCAATACCTGCAGTAGCCGAGTTCTTCCTGGCGCAGAACGAGAGCGACGGCGAAAGGATTCTGGATGAGCGAGGGGCCAGGTATGTCATCCTGGACTATGATTTCGTGGCCGGCAAGTTCTATGGGGCGGTCAGCGTCACGGGGAAATCGGCGCAAGAATTCTATGATGACTTCCTGGTGCAGGTCAAAGATGCGCAAGGTAACGCGGCAGATCAACTGGTGCGTCTCTATTTTCCCGAATACTATCGATCGATGTCGGTCAGGCTGTATACCTTTGGAGGGAAGGCAGTAACGCCGGGGCCTGATGACTGCATATTGGTCTCGTGGAAATGGGAGGAGAGAGAGGGCGTGCAATACAAGAGAGTGACAAGCGCGAAATCGTACCCATACGATGAAGCGCTAACCCTCATGGCCAACAACCCGACGGAGAACTACGAGATCGTCAGCAACAACCCCTTCATCAGCCCGGTTCCGCTTGAAGAGCTGAAGGGTTTCGCGTTGTGCCATGATTCGGAGATTACGGTGCAGTTGTCTCAGAGTGATACCATCCCGCAGGTCCGCATCTTCGAGTATCTGAAATAGGCACAGGTCGTAGCGCTATCGTGCTGCGAATGGTTGGGTTCTTTGCGCTGAGGAACAGCGATCTGCTGGGGTTCGTTCAGGGGAGGAGTAACAGTCAGCGTCTCGACTTCTGAGGGGTCTTGGGGGCAGCAGTGGGAAGGCCGCCGCCGTCGATGTCGTTTAAATCGTCCGTTAGATCGTGGAGCCCAACCTCCGCTTCGCTGAGTCCAGCGAAGATGTCGAGCATGTCGCCCTCTTGATTGGTGGAGCCCACGACTGGGCTCGATTGGAGCGTGTCCAGCAGCTCCAAATCGCCAGGATTGGCTAGGGCGTCAGTCGGCACTTGGTCTAAATGGGATTGAGCAGTCTCGATCTGCTGGTTGGCACGCTTGGCACGTTTGGACGTGGGAGTCTTCTGGACGATCGCTGGCCCTGTTGAATCCCCATCCAAACCGGCATTCGAAGGAGTGAGGTCGACGTTCTCTTGCTGCTTTGAGCCGCTTGTCGCGCGCGGTGCGGCTGAACCTTGCTCTTGCACTGAGAGGGCGCGTGTGCCCGGTCGCTGAGTCGATGGCGCGTAGGCTGGCATCAGAGGCTTGGGGTCCGCTGGCTTGCCTGAGTGGCCATCAGATTGCAGTGCTGCCGATCGCGCTTGGATAGTCTGAAGAGAATTGAGCTTGGCTTCTTTTGTGAGCGCCGGCGGAGGCGATGTGTTCGGTGTCGCTGATCCCGCTTTCTGATAGGCGTCCTTCGGTGTTCTCTCAGGGCTGGTTGCTCGCTGACCATGATGTCCGGAAGAAGGAGTGGCACTTCTCTTGCTCTGGTTGTTTAGACCGATCGAGGACAGGCTCTGGCATCCCGGTATGGGACCCTCTAGCGTGCGGGACCTTCGGCTCTTCTTACGGTCTATCCTGATCGCGGCAATCTGCAAGCCACATAGCATGACGACGATGGCGGCCAGAGTCGTCACCCCGACATATAGGAAGACCGAGTAACCGCTCACGGCTCTCTCCGCGAATCACGCATTGTGTGGACAAAGCGCATTGAGCCGTCGCCGCCACGTAGACATGACGACACTCCGGCACCACTGTAGAGTCCCAGTGGATGCTGTCTGCCGCTAGATCTTGACCAAGGCAAAATGAGAGACCTCATCGTCGAACAGCACGAGTCGCCACAGGTAGATAAGCTGGATCGCTGCTGCCAGCTCCGCCCTACTGATGTTTCTGGAAAGAAACCCAACCGCGCCAGCCTTGATGGCTGGGACTAGACACTTACGGTCATCGCTGAGCACTATAATACCTATGTTAGCTCGAGCCTCCTTCAGCTTCCTTAAAGTTTCAATGCCGTCCGTACCTGGCATGGCGATGTCCATTACCACGATGTCCGGCGAGAGCTCTCTGAGTCGTTGTACGGCCTCCTGGCCATCGCTCACAGCCCCTATGACCGTGATTCTCTCGTCGCCGCTCAGCATCATGCGCAGTCCCTCACGCATCGCCTCGCGGCTGTCAATAACCATGGTGCGGATAGCGTCCACGTCATCGCCTACGGGTGTGTCAATCCGGGGCGTTTCAAGAGTCATAGACCTTTTCCTGTGAGCTCTCTGCTGGCTGTGCGTTATACAGATTAGATTCTTCCACCGCGCCCGCTTGAAGAGAAGTCCCAAATGGATAGCATTAGTGACCTAAGTAGCTCAAGCAAGGAGTGTGTGCTATCTTGTCATGGCCGAGTTGATTGGCTGCTGGTTCAGTGGGCCGTGGGGAGAGCGGTAAGGTGTACCTGCGTTACGGAAGAGACAAGGGCGCCATGACTGGCACACACCTCTCAGACCGAATCGTGATTTCAGTGACACTCGGGCTGGGGAACAGGCAGAGAGCACGAGAAGTCAGAGTAAGGTGTCCCCTCACTTGCAGTTGGGCATTGCGGGGAGAAGGCTCGATCTCACAGGAGTCCCATCTTGTAGCCAGCGGAGACAGCTTCAGCTCGATCGTTGACGTTCAGTGCGGCAAAGATGGCATTGGTCTCTCGTTTGACGGTAGCCGAGCTGATGAACAGCCTCGAGGCGATCTCTTTGTTCGTGGCACCGGAGGCGATCAGGCGGAGTATCTCGATCTGACGCCTGGTGAGGACACTATCGTGACTGGCCTTGGTCAAAGCCGCATATTGGGTGAACAGGGTACGGCTGATGGCTGGTGCAAATGGAGACTGGCCCTGATAAGCGGCTCTGATAGCTTTGGTGAGTTCGTCCCTGCTGACATCCTTCAGGAGGTATCCCACCGCCCCGGCCTCGGCTGCTTGGGCGAGGTACTTGTCTTCGTAGACAGTCAGGACAATAACGCTCGCTGGAGACTGCCTGGTCTTGAGTTCGCGGATAGCATCAATGCCACCCATACCAGGCATCTTCACGTCCATTAGGATAACATCAGGGGACAACTGGTCAGCCTTGGTGAGGGCCTCCTCTCCAGAGGCTGCCTCTCCCACAACTTCGATGTCCTTGTCCAGATCCAGCATGCGCTTAAGACCCTCACGCACCACCTGATGGTCATCTACCAGAAGCACCCTTATGGACTTCAACCTATTCCTCCTTTGACAGACGGTTGGTTGTCCCGGGACAGATTGTCCGGGCTTGACCGGGGTATTGTCAAGGTCACCCTAGTCCCGCCTCCAGGTCGTGCCTCGATCTTGAGGTTACCGCCGAGCATCTGCACACGGCTTCTCATGGTCAGCAATCCTACTCCGCCAGACTGCGACTTTGCCCCTTTCGTCCCGGCAACATCGAAGCCCTTTCCGTTATCCCGCACCTCGACAGTGATCTCGCTTGCATCAGTATCGAGGCTTATCTGAGCTTCGGTAGCCTGGGCATGCTTACGCACGTTGTTCAGGGCTTCCTGCACTACGCGGTAGATCACCATTTCCTGGACTGGGGACAATTGCTCGGGCAGAGTTGTGCTTAGGACTCGACAGGCAACGCCGGTCTCCCTCCGGAAGTATTCAACGTTCTCTTGCAGGGCTCCCAGTAGCCCGAGTTCGCTCAGCGCCGGAGGGTATAGCTCAGTGACTATTCCCCGTAGCTCCTTCACACACCTACCGATTATCTTCGTGGCGAACTCTGTCTCCTCACGGGCTTGATCGAACTTCGACTGTGCAAGAAGGGCGCTGGACGACTGAGTATGGTAGGAAGCGCTTACCATCAACTGAGCGACGCTGTCGTGGATTTCTGTCGATATCCTCTGCCGCTCCTCCTCCTGAACTCTCAGCAGTTCTCCCAACAACTGCTCGAGGGTGGCTTGTTTCGCGTCGACCTCTTCAAAGAGCCTGGCGTTCTCGATGGCGATGGCTGCTTGCCCGGCGAGGATAGTCATCATATCCAGGTCGCTTTTGTTGAAAGAGCCCTCTTGCATGACGTTGCTGCTGTTGAGGACGCCTATTACCCTGCCTTTAACCTTGAGCGGCACGCATATGGCCGAGGCGATTGGCTGTCCCTCTTCTTCCCAGGCATGCTTCACTGCGCCGTTGAGCAGGAGAGCTTCCCCCGATTGCGCTACTGATCCAGCTATACCTTGCCCTACCGCCGCTCTAGCTGATTTCACTATCTTCCCAGGCAGACCGACTGCCGCCGCAATGGCCAATTGCTGGGAAGACTCGTCCAGTAGCATGAGTGAGACTCTGTCAGCGTTAGTCTCGCGTTTGACAATGTCGACGATGAGACCGAAAAGCCTGTCGAGTTTCACCTCCGACATGAGGGCGCTGCTCACTTCGAACAGAGGCATAAGGGTTCTCAGACGGAGGCCCTCTCTGTTGACATCGCGTCTCTCCAGAGCTTGGGAGATAGTCGCTTTGAGGTCGTCTTCGTCAAAAGGCTTGACTAGAATCAGCACGGAACCGATCGAATTGCGTTCGAATCCGATTCCAGCGTTGTGGCGCTCAGTCATGATAATGGCACTGGTATTGGGGTTAACGCTGCGAGTGCGTTGAATCAGCGCAGCAGCATCGAGATCCGGGAGTGTTTCGCCGGCCATCACCAAGTCGAACCTCTCACGCCCGACAATAGCCATGGCGTCTTGGCCAGACTCGGCAACCACGACTAGGTAGCCGAGGGCTCGGAGTGCGTCAGCAGCCATGCTAAGCACACTCCGCTCGTTGTCAACGATCAGAATTCTCTCTTCCGGCAAGAGTCGTTGCTCCACCCCGGATGAAGTTGTTGCCCGTGTACGCATCTACTCTACCACGGGCGACATATATTATACATAATACGTGATCAGTCAAGGTGAGGGCTTGCATGCAGCGCCAATGAGGCAATCCATAACCGCCTCGATGATGTGTGATGCAGGATCGAAAGGGTCAACTCCGTTGACCAGGATTGCACGGGGGTGATTCTGGGAGTGAAAGCCCTACCAATGTTGTGGATGAATGCAACTGCCTTCGGTGGGAGCGACGCGCTAGAACTCTAGGCTCTGGGCGAACTCGCTGATGGAGATCTGTGATGTAGCGATGACGAAGTTCCCGTCACGCCTAACCTGGACCTCTTCGAATGTCGCGGCCAGGTGACCTTTGATTTGCTCCTGTGCTGCGCCGGCGGCAGGCCCATCGCCGAACATGTAGACTGCAGTCAGCTTCAGCGTGTCCTTGTTTGCCTTGGTATATGACTTCCCGTAGGCAACAAGGCCAGGATACTGCTCTCCATGCGACAGGTCGGCTCTGTGGATTTCTACTATCACGCCATTGGGCAGCTTATCAGCCACCAGTCGGATGTTCGAGTCTTCATTCAGCGACTGCGCACCGCTCTTGGCTATCACATCGATGCAGGCCCTCAAGTCCGAGGCTTCTCCCGTGAGTACGGCAGTGGACCTTAGGGCCACTGACTTGAAGATCGTTTGGTTGTCCTGAAGAGTCCAAATCCCCACGCCCTTGTACGAAGTCTGTGAGTAGCCGATAGTCTCCAGTTGTGCCTTGGTGTTGTTGACGTCGAAATCGCCATGGAACACCGCCACTCGATATTTCAAACCGGTATTGTCATAGCTAACGGCCCTGGCAGACTGCTTGACTGTAGCCAAGACCGGTACGAATTCTTCTAGCTGCTGAGCGTCGACACTTTCCTTGAATCTGGCATAGATCCCCCACAGGTCCTCGTCCGTATTGAGATCGTCAATGTTCCAGTAAGTGAAGTGGCCAATACTACCTGGCACAGTGCCCATCAAGTCCGCAAAGGCCTTGGCCTCTTTCGAACACGCAGTGCCAGCCCCAACCAGCGCCAGCGTCGATGCAAACAGGATAACTGCTGCGGCGATGAGCCTCAGACTGGTCTTGATCAGGTTCAGAGAGCAGATCGGAGAGCCCATTTGACCAGGCGTCTACTTTACGGTGACTGACTTAGCCAGATTGCGCGGCTTGTCCGGGTCCCTGCCGCGAGCCAATGCGGAGTAGTATGCCAGAAGCTGCAGCGGTACGACGGTCACCAGGGGCTGGAAGATCTCGTCTACGTCAGGGATTCCAATCCAGTCATCGAATATTGGATGTGTTCCCTCCGAGACCCCAATCACAAAAGCGCCCCTAGCCTTAGTCTCGTGCGCATTGGCGATTGTCTCTTCGTAGGTGTAGTCGTTGGGGCAAATGACTACGACGGGGGTACCTTGATCGATCAACGCCAGTGTACCATGCTTGAGCTCACCGGCTGGCATGCCCTCGGCATGAACATAAGATATCTCTTTCATCTTGAGCGCACCCTCAAGGGCAATGGCGAAGTTGATGCCTCTGGCGATGTAGTAGAAGTCATTCTTGTCCCGGGTCTTTTGTGCCAACACCTGCAGCTTCTTGTTGTTCTTGGCTACGTTCTCTTCAATCTTGGGACAGATGGCCAAAAGGTCTTGCAGTCCATCCTCCAGCTTATTGGCCATGGTGAATGACAGCAAGTAGAAGAGTGCCAATTGGCTTACGAAGGTCTTGGTGGCGGCGACCCCTATCTCGGGACCGCAGTTGAGATAGAGGACGCTGTCGCTCATCCTGGCGAGAGACGAACCGACGGTATTGACCAGGGAGTACACCGTTGCCCCATTCTCCTTGGCTCGCTTCACACCTTGAATTACGTCAGCAGTCTCTCCACTCTGTGATACGGCTATTACCAGCGTGTTCCTGTCGACGGAATCGGAGAAGTACTGGAACTCGGAGGCCATTATCACGTCGCAGAACTTGCCGGCTAGCCTTGAGAACAGGTACCGGCCAACAAGGGCGGCAAATCTGGACGTGCCGCAGGCCGTGATGACCACTTGTTTTGATCTAAGGATGCCAATGGCCATCTCCAGGAGGAGCTTCTTGTCTTGCATCGTGGCGCATCTGATGGCTTGGGGTTCCTCCAGGATCTCTTTCATCATGAAGAAATCATAACCCTGTTTGGTGGCTTGATCCCATTTCCAGTTGACCTCTTTGAACTCCTTCTTGACTGGCTGCCCGTCTTTGTCAAAGAAGGTCACGTTCTCGCCCAGGACCACCATCTCACCATCTTCCAGGAACACCACCCGGTTGGTTTCTTCGAGGAACGCCAGAGCGTCACTGGCTATGAAGCTCCTGTGGGCGTTGGCCCCGACTACCAGAGGACTCTCTCTTCGGGTAGCGACTACCTTGTCCGGTTCCTTCACGGAGACTGCCGCAAAAGCATAGCAACCCTTCAGTTGCTTCGACGCCTTCAGGACAGCCTCTTCCAGAGAGGCTCCGGCATCCATGTACTCTTCGATCAGATGGGGGATAACCTCTGTATCGGTCTGGGAGACGAACAGGTGATTCGATTCGAGTCTCGTGCGCAGTTCCTGGTAGTTCTCCACAATCCCGTTGTGGACTACGGCTATCTGCCTCTTGCAGTCGAAGTGGGGATGGGCGTTGACTTGCGTGACGTCACCGTGGGTTGCCCAGCGGACATGGCCAATCCCTATGTTTCCTGGTAGACTGTCGAGGTCATGTTTCCCGCACACCTGGTCCAGTTTGCCTACATCCTTCTCAGCGCACATCTTGCCACCAGATATCGTGGCGATGCCTGCGGAATCGTAGCCTCGATACTCTAGATTCTTAAGCGCCTTGACCAGAAATGGTGCGGCTGCACCGTCCCCGACATAGCCGATTATTCCGCACATTAAAGCTTCTCCAACTTCTTCATGAGATCCGCCTTCTTGTTGTCACCTAGTGTGACATTGCTGTCCAGAATCCTGTACCGCGGCTCCATTAGGACCATTCTGTTGGGCGGCAGATCCTTCATCAGACAAACATGGGAGCCAACAAAAGAACCAGGTCCTATTCTCACTCCCGGCATGATGCTGGCGTTGATCCCCGTCTTGGAATCGCTTCCCATTATAGCACCAAACTTGTCAAGCCCTGTATCGATGGACTCTCCGCCGACAGTGACCTTGATGTTCTTCTCGTCGAATCGGAAGTTGGCCAGTACGGTGCCGGCGGCCAGGGAACAGTTGTCATCGATGATAGAGTCGCCAACATAGCTGGAGTGGAACCAGCAGCCGTCACCTATGTATGACCCCTTCACTTCGGTACAGTACCCCACGACACAGTTGCGTCCAATGTGGCTATAGTCACGTATCAGCGCGTTGTTCCCTATTATGGATTTGGCGCCTATGTAGGCTGGTCCTCTTATGACCGCATTCTCCAGCACTCTGACGTTGTCCTCGATGATCACCCTTCCCTCCACCACGGCCTTCGGGGATATCTGCGCTGAGGGAGAAATGCTGGGTTTGCACCTGTCGAGGAAGTACCTCACAACACCGAAGATGTGCCAGGGGTACTTGATGGCTTTCCAGAAATCCCGGTATGGCACGATCTTGATCTTATGCCCTTCAGTCACCATGAGATCGAGGGCGCACTCGTACACGTCGTCCCGTGACGTTTGAGCCTTCCCAACGTACTTCATGAGGTCCGCTGCCTCAGTGTGAAGGTGCAGGAGGATGTTTACCAGGTTGCTTGGTTCCTCGCCTCTCGGAGGCTTCTCCACGATTCTCTTTAGCTCGTTTCTCTTGTTGGTCACCAGGTACCCGCCTGGAAAGTATTCCTTCACCTCGTAGCCGACCAAGTAGGCGGCTGCCGTGGCTTTCCGGCTGCTCCGGATGAGGCTGGTGAGGGCCGATGTCTCGAAGATGTCGTTGGGGTTGACTATTATTACCTCGCCCTTCAGAAAACGCTCAGCAGTCTCAAGTGCATTGGCAATGCCTAATGCTTTCTCCTGCACCACAAACTTGGTGCGAATGCCAGCCACTTCCTTGGTTATACGTTCTATGCTGTTTACATTCTGGAGGTTGGCCACCACGACCAGGTCGTGCAGGCCAGCTTCCTTCATCTTCTCAATCTGGTGCCTGAGGAGCGGCTTCCCCAAGAAATTGAGGAGCAGTTTGTCCTCCGTGATGGGGAACATCCTTTTCCCAATACCGCCACAGAGCAGGACTGCTTTCATTGCATACCCCCTGAGAGAGAGCTCTGGACAAGCTTAACACCTTTGTCAATCAGCTCCCCAGTTGTCGAAGCCGACGGTGACTCTGCCAACACCCGGATCACGGGCTCGGTGCCACTGGCCCTGATGAGCATCCACGAGTCGCCGAATTCCAGCCTCACACCGTCCAGGGTACTTACACTGACAGCGCCGAAGTCAGCCGCCTTCTGCGCGACTCTTGTCATCAATGTCACCTTGGACTCGTTGGGGCAGGTGACTCTCCCTTTGTCAAAGAACAGAGCAGGAATCCTCTCGAAGAACGTCCTGATTTCCCGGGCCTCATTGATGTGGGACAGGAGAGTCAGGGCTGCGGACATGCTGTCTGGGTAATATCCAACCTGCGGGATTATATACACGCCGACCTGCTCCACCCCTATGGCAGCCTTGGTCTCTCGAGCGAGATGAGCCACGTCAGTATCGCCGACTCTGCCTCTGAACACCTTCACTCCAAGGTCCTGGGTGGCCAACTCTAGCAGACGGCCCGTTTCCACCGTGGTGGCTACCGCCTTTTTGCCGGTCTCCTGGACGGCGAGTCTGGAGATGAAGGCAATTGGCTCGTTGAATCCCAGAAAGCCGTCTCGGTCGCAGAAGACGACCCGGTCGGCGTCGCCGTCAAAACAGACGGCCAAGTCTGCCTTTGACTCCCTCAGGAATGCCACGGTCTTCCGGAGAGTATCTTCCTTGGGTTCGGGATTCCGCCCCGGGAAATGGCCGTCAGGCTTGTCATTTATGGGCAGAACCGTCAAGCCCATTTCGGTGAAGACCCAGCTCGCAAAGCCGGAGGCAGCCCCATTGCCTGGGTCCACCACAATTCTGAGTCCCTTGTTGACTCTCCTTGACGGCAGCTTGCCTCGGATTGCCCGAAGATAGGAGTCCCTCATTCCTTGAGCAACACGGGTGGATCCGCGACTGCCCTTCCTGAACCTCTTGTCTGAGTAGATGGCCTCGATTTGCTGTTCCTGATCGCGGCTGTATCCCGATGCATCGGCGTTGAACAGCTTGATGCCGTTGAACTCCGGAGGATTGTGGGATGCAGTAATCATGACTCCGGTGTCGAAGCTCCACTCCCTGGTCAGAAGGGCCAACGCCGGGGTAGGCAGCATGCCCAAGTCGGTGGCCTCTACCCCGCAGCTGCATAGCCCCGATATCACTGCCTCCTTGATGGCTGGTCCGCTGACGCGGGAATCAGTGGCGAGACAGACCCTAGCTCCAAGTGGCAGGACCGTGCCCAGCGCCTGCGCTACGTCCCGGCACAGATCCAGGGTCAAATCCTTTTCAAACACACCCCTGACACCACTTGTGCCAAAGAGAGACATATGCCCTCCTGCCACGTCCAATCAGAAATACTGTTCCGTCTGGGTCATCGTTGTGCGGCTATCTGCACTCCGGGCAGCGCCCTCTGCTTTGCCCGATGGTTCTGTAGCGAGAACGGCCCTCACGACTTCTTGTACTTGGCCTTCCCTTGTTCGTACAGGTCTCCGCCATAGATATCGTTGATCACGATGACGGGGAAATCTGCCACCTCTATTCGCAAGAGCGCCTCTGCTCCCAGCTCTTCGTAGGCTATGACATCCGACTTCTTGATGGCCTTGGATATGAGCGCTCCCGCCCCACCTATGGCGGCGAAGTAGACGGCTTTGTACTTCTTCATAGCTTCCTTGACCGCCGGTGACCGCATTCCCTTGCCTATCATGCCCTTGAGCCCTTCAGCCATAAGACGAGGGGAATAGCTGTCCATACGGCCGCTGGTGGTAGGCCCGGCGGACCCGATCGCCTGCCCTGGTTTGGCGGGTGATGGGCCCATGTAGTATATGGTCTGGCCTCTGATATCGAACGGAAGAGGCTTGCTCTGATCCAGGGCCTCGACGATTCTCTTGTGGGCAGAATCCCGGCCGACGTACATGGTGCCGGAGAGCAGGACATCGTCTCCCGCCCTCAGGCCTTGCAGTGTATCATCGGTCAAAGGCAGCGTTATTCTCTTTGCCATGGTGCTCACACTTTCAGTCCCTTCATGATGTCTCCGGCAATTATGCTGCTCTGTAGTTCCAGCGCCAGGTCGGCAGTGGTCGTAGCCAAGGCGTCGGAACATAGTCTCTGCATGGGCAACCCCCCCACGTACGGCGGCCCGTTGAAAACGTGAGACATCCTGTCGGCGACCGTCCGCAGCATCTGAGTGGCGAACAGCTTTACCATGGCCGCTTCCCGTCTGATGTTCATCGTTCTGTCGGCCTTCCAGGCGGCCTCATGCACGACCAATCGGCAGGCATGGATGCTGACTGCAATATCGGCCAGGGCAGACTCGACGTCAGTTCGCTTGGACAGATGCTGACCGAAGGACTGCCAGGATTCAACGTGTGCCTTCGCTTCCTCCAAGAGTCGCTGTCCGACTCCAACGCACCTGGCACCCCTGACCAGACGCCTTGCCGGAAGCCACTTCTTGCCGAGCTGAAAAGCTTCTCCCGGCTGCCCCAGAACACTCTGCGCTGGCACTTTGCAGTCAGCGAATGTCAGAGAGAGCGGCGCCTTGATCTGGGTGCGCCAGCCAACTACTTCCTCGCCGCCAGTCACAGTGAAGCCCGGCGTGTCCTTATCCACGAGAAAGCAGGTTACCCCCTCGCCTTCGCTACCGGTGGAGGCAAACACAACAGCGAAGTAGTCGTCCATGGCCCTGGAGAATGACATCTTCCTCCCACTGATGACATAGTCGCTGTTTGCCCTCACAGCCCTCGTTTGCATGTTGGGAAGGCCGGTTCCATCTTGCGGCTCCAAAAGGGCAATGTAGGCCTGTCTTTGCCGGCGAAAATGAGGCAGGAAGTACCTCTCCTTCTGTTCTGCGTTGCACTCAAAAAGAATCGGAGTGACGTCACCGAAGGTGAAGGGAATTATGGTTTGTGCCAACTCCTCCTCCGCCAGGCAATTGCCCAATATACTCAGGCCCATGCCTCCCAGTTCTTCGGGCACGCTCAGTCCCCAGAGTCCTATATCGGTGGCCATCTTCATGAGCTTCTCTTCAGTTTCTGGTGTCAGGTACTCCCTCGCGTCTTTGAGCCCGGCCGCCCGTCCCAGAATGTCCCTCTCCAGGGGCCGCAACTGGTCGTGAACAAAGTCCCTCACGAGACTCTGTACCATCTTCAAATCTTCAGGTATCTCGAAGTCCACTAGAAACCTCGCAATCAATACGCGTCAATGGCTTCTTCCAGAAACAGGTCCAGGTCTGGCTCCTGGTCGTCTCCTATGCGCTGCTCCAGACGCGACATCACTTCGACCAAGCGGCAGTTGACAATGTAGTGCTTGATGGTGGTGTCTACCTGGGGACAGACCAATGAGCACGCGTAGCACAGGTCGCAGTCTTCGCCCACCAGGCTCTCCAGGGCCATGGATGTGCGCTGTTCTGTCTTGTCACGGCGGTGAGGCTCGCGAGCCAGCACGGGGCAGATATCAATGCAGTTCCCGCAGCCGATGCACTCCTTGTGTCCGGCGATGTTTTCGGTGATGTTCAGTGCGTGGCCGGGGCTGAAGCCGCTGGAGAGTAGACGACATCGAGCCACCGGCGGGAACTTGGTGCTCAGGATGTCATTTAGGACGGACTCGATTTCCTTGACGTCTACTTGAATCCGCTGAGGCATGATGATTGAACCCTATGCCAGCTTCATCCAGGAAGGCTTGAGTGACTCTCTGGTGTAGCTGGGCAGATAGTCTGGGATCGCTTTGGCGTAGTCGGGTAGCAGCATCGGCGAGATCGGCCGCTGGTGGGCCAGCCCGGAGTCGTTGAGGCTCTTCTGCCATCGGCGAACATGGTTCAGCGTCGGCGTGCCCGGCTTCGCCTGTTTGCTCCATTGAGCAGCGGCTCTCCCAGCCCTTCTGCCGAAGACGAAAATGTCCAACGTCGAGTTGCCGATGAGCCTGTTTCTACCGTGAACGCCGCCTTCGCACTCACCAGCCGCGAAGAGGCCCGGGATGGTGGTGGCACCGTCGGCGTTGATCTTGATGCCGCCGTTCTGATAGTGCAGTGTAGGATAGATCAGCATCGGCTCCTTGGCTATATCGATGCCGTAACGGCCGAACTGCCGTACCATGGCTGGCAGCTCTCGCGCTACGGTCCCGCTGCCGCGTATCAGGTCAATCATAGGTGAATCAAGCCAGACGCCCACTTGCCCCGTGGGCGTGTCTATGCCCTTGTGACGCTCGCTGCACTCACGGATGATGGCGGCAGCGACCACATCTCGCGGCTCCAATGGCATGACGAACTGCACTCCATCAGCGTTGACCAGTTGCGCGCCGAGAGTCCGCACCTTCTCCGTCACCAATTGCCCCAGGATCTGCATGGGGTACGCGGCGCCGGTCGGATGGTATTGCATGGTGTCCATGAAGATCAGACGAGCGCCAGCTCGGTAGGCCAGAACCAGTCCGTCTGCCGTGGCCCCATAGTGGTTGGTGGTCGGGAAGCCCTGAATGTGGAGGCGCCCCATTCCTCCCGTGGCCATGACTACTGCTTTCGCTCGAACGATGGTCAATTCGTTGGTCTCCAGATTGGCCAGTACTGCCCCGCAGACCTGCCCCTTGTCGTCGGTCAGGAGCTCGATGGCCGCTGAAAACTCGACATAACTGATGTTCCTGTTCCTGAGCTCGTCCCGCAGGACGCGCATCTCCTCGAGGCCGGTGTAGTCCTTGGCCGAGTGCAGCCGTAATCTGGAAGCGCCACCGCCTGAGAGTTCGTGCATCGACCCATCGGGGTTCTTGTCCCAGTTGACTCCGAGGGTTTCCAGCCACTTGATGACCGATGGGGCATCTTTCACCAGTGCCTCTACCAGTTCCGGAATATTGGCGAAGTGGCCGCCGCCGACGGTGTCCAGGTAGTGGATGGCTAGCGAATCGTTCGAGCGGTCGGCGGCCTGAGTCCCTGCCTGTGCACCCACGGTATTGCAGTCGCCCAGGCGCAACTTGGTGGCCAGGAGGACGTTAGCGCCGTTCTCCTGTGCCAGGAGGGCAGCACTGGCGCCGGCCCCGCCGCCGCCGATCACCAGCACATCGACGTCGTAGTCGACCTTGCTGAGGTCTATCTTATCCGGGTCGATCCGGCTGTTGCCCTCGAGAAGATCGGCGATCTCATTGGGGGTGGAGTCGCCCTTGTTGGGACCAACGGCCAGCGGGCGCATCTTGCCTGCAACGTAGTCGGGGTGGAAGCGCTGCAGCAGCGGGGTCTTGGCATCTGCACTCAGCCGAGGGAGAGTCTCCTTGAGTCGCCTCTCCCGGGTGGCTTCTACCTTACGAACGCTCTCTTCAATGTAATGTGGATACATCATTCACATCCTACTAGAAAGCAGGCTCTATGTCGCGCTCCGCATACAGGCGGCGCAGTTCACGTTCATCGGCCTTCTTGAGTCTCTCCACGTCGCCATTGCACTTGCCTGCCTCGATGTCGGCTATCCTCTCTTCGAGATGGTTGGAGAGGGGCGCGAGATATCGGCCGTACAGGCGCCGACAAAGAAGGGCCACGTTGTACGGCACCAGCCCCTGCGGACATCTGGCCGCGCAGAGGCCGCACATAACGCAGTCGAAGGATTTGCGCGACACCTCCCGGATGTCGCCCCTCAAGGCATCAGACATGTACCACATGACTTCCAGCTCCTGGGGGCAGGTCTTGGTGCAGGTGTTGCAGCCGAAGCACTTGACGATGTCGGGATAGAGAGCCAGTATCTGCTCGCCGGCGGCCTTGATCTGCTGCAGATCGTACTGCGCTTTGACAGCTGGGAAGAAGGGTATCTGCGTCAGGAACATGTCCTGCTCCACCGTCTTCTGACAGGCCAGGTCGTAGCGCAAGAGAGGGTCATTCTTGAAGTTGTAAATCGTGGCGCAGGCTCCGCAGAAGCCGGCCCGGCAGCCGCAACCGCGGATTATGCGGTAGCCGCAGTACTCCAGCGCGGTGAGAATGGTCAGGCCCTCAGGCACCGCGTAGTGCTTGCCCATCACGTAGATATCGACCATTCTTATCGATTCAGCCATTAATCGTTTTCAACCCCCTTGGTCCCCCAGTCTTGGGGGAAGAATGAATAATCTGGGGACACCCCAGACCCCGGCAGCATTCTGCTGCATCATCATCACGTCTGACTCAGTCAACCCCCTGGCCCCCATTCTTGGGGGAAGATTGGGAGGTTGGGGGACACCCCCAAGCCCTCGGCAGGGACGAGTCCCTGCACCCTCTCTTTTACCTTTCAGTCCCCCTTTGCCAAAGGGGGTAATTGGGGGGTTCAAACATACCCCCAGACCCCCGGCAGGAGGCTTCTCCTGCACCTAGGCCTCACGCCTTGCTGTCGACAAGCTGTCTCCTCAGTTCGACCACCATCGATGCGCAGTCAATCTTCATAGGGCATCTTACCTTGCAGCGGCCGCAGGTCAAGCATGTGTACGCCAGGGCTGCGCCCTTTTCCGGGTCATCGCTCAGCAACGCGGCCCACACCGCTCCGATGCCAGTGAAGTACTTGTCGCCGAAATGGCCCGCAGTGACGGCGAACACGGGACACTCATAGAGACAGCCGCCGCATCTCAGGCAGAACAGCGCCTGCCGGAGTATGGGATCCTTGGCCAGCGTCGTGCGTCCGGCATCCATGAATATCACGTGGAATTCCTTGGGGCCATGGGCTCCATAGGTGGTGACTTTCTCTATGTCTCCAGTCTTGCTGGGGCCCGAGACCAGGCTGACGTAAGAGGGAACCGTGTAGTTGGCATAGCGCCAGGTCACCTCGGCCACCTTGTAGGCGTCACCGAGGGCGGGCACCAGCTTCTCCATGCCTATCAAAGCGATATGCACTGGCGGGGCACCCGTGGCCAGGCGAATATTGCCCTCATTCTCAATAATGAAGAGGGTACCTGTGTCGGCGGCCACCACGTTGGCGCCGCTCATGCCGATGTCTGCCTGGAAATACTTCTCCCTGAGCAGATTCCTGGCTGTGGCCACCAGCGTACTTATGTCGGTGGATAGTTCCTTCCCGGTAATCTTGGAGAAGAGCTGGGCCACATCCTCTTTGGGGACGTGGATTGCGGGAGAGAGAATATGCATGGGACGTGATCCCAGCTTCTGGATGATGAATTCTCCCAGGTCGGTCTCATAGACATCATGGCCGTGTTCCTCCAGGTGCTCGCGCAGGCCGACTTCTTCGCCGGTCATGCTCTTGCCCTTGACGATGAGCTTCTTCTGTTGTCCCACCAGCTTGTCGACTATGTCCAGCGCGTCCTTGGCTGTCTTGGCGATGTACGCCTTCCCCTTGTTGGCCTCGATGGCTTGACTGGCTTGCTCAGCCAGCCTCTCCATCTCCCCGACGGCCTTGGACTTGATCTCCCTGACTTCCTCCGCCATCTTGATGGTGTGGGGGAACTTCTTCAGGGCATCATTGGTGTTGCTCCTGTAGCTCTTGATGGCCCGCGACAGGGCGACTCTTATCCGCTCGTTGTGGGCGGCATCCATGATTTCTTTCTTGTAGTCGGTGAACTCTGACATCTGCTTACACTCCTATGGACGCAGCCACAACTTGGGCCAGGTCCAGGACTTCCACTTCCTCTTTGCCTAGGTCTTTCAGCCCGCCTTTGAGTTGCATGATGCATCCGGGGCAGTGAGTCACGAGGACTTGGGCCCCGGTGTCAGCCAACTCCTTGGCCCGGTTGACCGCCAGCACGTGGCTCAGTTCAGGAAAGACAGCCTCGAATCCTCCTCCTCCACCGCAGCAGGTGGCCCACTCCTTGCTGGTCCATTCCGGCTCCACTAGAGTGATGCCCTTAATTGCCTTCAGAATCTGGCGGGGCTGGTCGGTCAGACCCAGAAAGCGTGCCATCTGACAGGGGTCATGGTAGGCGACCTTAATCTCCTTGGGGAAGCGCATCTCTCTTGATGCCATCTTCTCCAAGACTACCTCTGAGAAATGCTTGACCTGAATGTCATAGCCACTGACATGCGGTGGTATGAGTTCGCGCAAAGCATAAGTGCACGAAGGCACAATCCCGATAATGCGTTTGACTCCCCGCGACTTGAGGTTCTTGTAGACCTGGTTGGCATTCTTGGCGAAATCCTGCTCCAGCCCGATGTAGTGCAGCAGGCCACCACAGCAAGGCTCATCCTCACCCAGGTAACCGAACTCGACGCCCAAAGCCTTCAACACATTGACCGCGTCCACCAGTGGTTGAGCCTCAGCATCGCCACCCCTGGCGGTGATCTTGCCATAGATTCCAGCCACGTTGATGCCCAGTTTCTTCTGGAAGCCAGCGAAGGCCATGGGCAATTCGGCACCTACTGCGCTCTTGTCCATCCCTCTCACCAGACCCATCAGGGATTCCAGTTTCTTGGTGAACTGGTATCCGCAGCCGGCGAAGAAGATGGTCTCTCCTTGCTTGGGGATGTTGAGGTCCTTGGCCCACTTGGCCCCAGTGGCCTTCGATTCCCCAAGCACGTTGTTCTTGGAGTTGATGTTGTCTGCCAGGAAGCTCAGCCCCGGTGGGATCAATTCCTTCGATTTCTTACTCATCTCTTCTATCCTCTTCAAATGCGGAGTCGAGGCCTGAGAAGTCCTGCTATCTCGCTGGGTCTCTCTGCCACCGGCACTCCAGCGTTAGTTAAAGCATCAATTTTCGACTTCGCCGTCCCCTCGCTGCCCATGATTATAGCGCCCGCGTGGCCCATGCGCTTGTCGGGCGGCACCGATCTGCCGGCTATATAGGCCACGACGGGTTTGGGATACCTGGTCTGCGAGATGTAGCGGGCCGCCATCTCCTCAGCCACTCCTCCGACCTCGCCTATCAGGACCACGCCCTTCGTTTCCTCATCCTGCTGGAACATGTCCAGAACGGTGATGAAATCCAGTCCAACGATGGGATCGCCGCCTATGCCGACGCAGAGGCTCTGGCCCAGGCCGGCGCTGCTAATGTGCGAGGCAATCTCGTAGGTCAGTGTTCCGCTTCTGGACACAATGCCTATATCGCCCGCTCTGAAAACGTGGTCGGGCATTATTCCCACCTTGGCCCTCTTGGGCGGAGCGATCACTCCAGGTGTGTTTGGTCCGACGATTACTATTCCTTTCTTCTCCGCCTTGGCGACGAATTCGATGGCATCCTTCTGCGGAATCAACTCGGTGATCACTACTATCGTCTCTATGCCGGCCTCGATGGCCTCGAGAACGGCTTTCGGTGCGAAACGAGCCGGTACGAAAACGATCGAAGTGTTAGCTCCCTCATGGTTAGTTGCCTCAGACATCTTGTCATATACTGGTACACCGCACACGCGCTCACCGGCCTTGCCCGGGCTTGTGCCAGCAACGACCTTTGTTCCGTAGTTCAGCATCGCCTGTGTGTGAAACCTTCCCTGATTGCCCGTAATACCCTGAACCACCACCCTTGTGTCTTCAACTAAGATCCGTTTCAAGGCTCCAATCTTTCCTTCCACTTCATGATTTCGTTGGCGGCGGTCTCCATGTCGGGATACACTCTGACCCCTGCCTGGAGAAGCATCTCTTTGCCTTCCTTCTCGTTAGTTCCCATCATACGCACGGCGACGGGCTTCTTGAACGACGTCTTGTTCAGTGCCTGGATGACGCCCTTGGCGACTTCATCGCACCGGGTAATCCCGCCGAGAACGTTTACTAGTACGGCTTTGACCTCGTGTTTTGACATGACCAGCAGCAAACCCCTCTTGATTACGTCTGCCTCAGCTCCTCCTCCGATGTCCAGGAAGTTGGCAGCTTCGCCCCCGTGATATCGAATCAAATCCATGGTGGCCATGACCAATCCAGCGCCATTTCCGACTATGCCGATGTCTCCGGATAGATCGACGTAAGTGAGGTCCTGCTTCCTGGCTTCCGCTTCTCTGGGGCTATCGTCAGCTCTCATGAGGCCTCTGTCCTTGAACTCGGGATGTCGGAAGAGCGCATTGTCATCCAGAATGATTCTGGCGTCGGCAGCGACAAACTCGCCGGAAGCCACCTTGGCCAGGGGATTGATCTCCACCAGTTCGGCGTCATGTTCCGTTGCCAGGCGGAACAGATTGGCCAGAACAGACCCGAAAGCGGACACGTCCCCTTTCAGGTACGGATCAACCTTCTTCTCCCGTACCGACTTGAGCATGTGTTGACTTATCTTGGGAATGCGTTCCACTAGCCATTCGGCTTCACTCTGACTGAAACCAACGTCGGGGTCGATCCTATGCCGGGCGATGGCGGTGGTGGATTGTGTCGCCACCTGCTCAATGTCAACTCCGCCGTCTGCGGATGCGAGAGCGACATATCTTCTGGCCTGCCTGTCTATCGTTACCGAGGCGTAGTACTGCTCGGAGATGGCGAGCTTCTCCTCAACCAGAAGCCTGTCTATCCGGCATCCCTTTATTGATGTGCCAATGAGACCCACGGCGACTCTTCCGGCCGCCTCAGCGTCATCGGCAAACTTGATTCCTCCGGCCTTGCCCCGCCCCGACACCAGTATCTGTGCCTTGAGGGCCACGGGTGTGCCCAACTCCCTGGCGATGGCCACAGCCTCGCCAGGACTGCTGGCGACACCGCCCCTGGGCGTAGCCAGACCACATTCGCGCAGGATCTGCTTGGCTTCGAATTCGAAGAGCTTCATTTGCCCCCTTGATGCGAGTCTATTTTGCTGGCTGCGTCAGCTCAATCAGTGCTTTGGTTGCCTTGGGATGGAGGAAAGCTATCTGAGCATGTCCTCCGCCGATTCGCGGCGTCTTGTCAATAAGTGGGATATCTTTCTTCTGCAGCGCGTCCAGGCTGGCCCGGATGTCATCTACCTGAAGAGCGATATGGTGCAGGCCTTCTCCCCGAGAGGCGATATGCTTGGCGATGGGACCATCGGGGTCAGTTGACTCCAGCAACTCAATCCGGGTGTCCCCTACCGGAATGATAGCTATCTTGACTTTCTGATCGGGCACGGTCTCGATCTCTTTGATCTTTAGCCCCAGCACATCGGTATATAGCTTGGAGGCTTGTTCGATGCTGTTGACGGCGATGCCAATATGGCTTACTTTCTCGATCATTTGGCTTCCCCCCCGGTTTTCGTTGTGATGAACTTGGCTATGGTATCAATGGAGGTTCCTGGACCGAATACTTCGGCAATACCCGCCTCTTTGAGTTGGGGGATGTCTTTCTCAGGAATAATGCCGCCAGCAACGACCAGCACATCCTTCAGGCCCTTCTTCCGGAGGAGTTCCATTGTCTTTGGGAAGAGGGACATGTGCGCCCCGGAGAGGCAGCTCAGGCCGACGACGTTGACGTCTTCCTGAATGGTGGCTTCAACGATCTGTTCCGGAGTAACGCGAAGCCCCAGGTAGATCACTTCCATTCCGACGTCTCTCAGTCCTCTCACCACCACCTTGGCTCCCCTGTCATGGCCATCCAGGCCCGGCTTAGCTACCAAGACTCGAATCTTGCTGCTCATCGTCGCTCCTTGCCTCAAACGACGTTGCGCTCTCGGTATTCCCCGAATGCCTGGCGCAAGGCGTCACTTATCTCGCCAATCGTGGCATAGGCTTCCACAGCCTCAATCATCACCGGCATGATGTTCTCAGCACTCTGAGCCACCCTGTGCACTTTGTCAAGCACCTGTTTGACTCTCTGGTTGTCGCGTTCTCTTCTCAGCCTTCTCAGCCGCTCCATCTGTTTGGCTTCCAGGTCTGCGCCTACATGCAGGAGTTCAGCCCCATGATGTTCCTGGGTGGTGTACTTGTTCACCCCGACGATCACCTGCTCGCCGGAATCAACTGCTTTCTGGTGCTCATAGGCTGAGTTGGCAATCTCCTGCTGGACGTAACCCTTCTCTATCGCCTTTAGGGACCCGCCCATGCGGTCGATCTCATCAAGGTATATTTGCACCCGTTTCTCGATCTCGTTGGTCAGTGATTCAACATAGTACGAGCCGCCCAGAGGATCCACGATATCAGCTACCCCGCTCTCCTCGGCAATGATCTGCTGGGTTCGCAGGGCCACCTGCACCGCTCGCTCGCTGGGCAGCGACAGGGCCTCATCAAAGGAGTTGGTATGCAGGGACTGGCACCCGCCCAGAACGGCAGCCAGGGCTTGGAGGGTCACTCTGACGACATTGTTGAGCGGCTGCTGAGCCGTCAGCGTGAATCCGTCGGTCTGCACATGATACCGCAACATCATCGACCGGGGATTCTTAGCGCCGAACCTTTCCTTCATTATCTTGGCCCAGATGCGGCGAAGCGCTCTGTATTTCGCCACCTCTTCGAGGACATTGGTGTAGGCCGCAAAGAAGAAGGAGAATCGCGGGGCGAACGAGTCGACCTCCATGCCTCTGTCTATCATGGCCTGGACGTAGGCGATCCCGTTGGCCAGGGTGAAGGCGGCCTCCTGGGCGGCCGTAGCGCCGGCCTCCCGCATGTGGTAGCCGCTGATGCTAATGGAATTCCACTGCGGCAGTTGCTGAGCGCAGAAGGAACAAATGTCAGTGACCAGCCGCATGGATGGCGCCGGCCCGAAGATATAGGTGTTTCGGGCTATGTATTCCTTCAAGATATCGTTCTGAACCGTGCCGTTGAGCTTCTTCCTGTCCCCGCCCTGCTTCTCGGCGGCGGCGATGTACATGGCCAGGACAATTGGCGCTGTGGCGTTGATGGTCATCGACGTGCTGACCTCGCTCAGCGGTATTCCTTCCCAGAGCCTCTCCATGTCCTGGAGCGAGTCAACGGCCACTCCGCACTTGCCCACTTCGCCGGCAGACAATGGGTGGTCCGAGTCGTATCCCTCCTGGGTGGGCAGGTGGAAGGCCACGCTGAAGCCGGTCTGGCCGTTCTTGTAGAGGTACTTGAATCTTTCGTTTGTCTCCTCAACGGTGGCAAAGCCGGCATACTGGCGCATCGTCCACAGCCTGCCGCGGTACCCTGTGGGCATTATGTTTCTGGTGTAGGGATACTCGCCTGGAGCAGCCAGATGCTTGTTTGGATCGACAGCCGCAGAGTCGGCTGGGGCGTACACCCTCTTGACGGGGATTCCACCAACAGTGGTCTTGAATTCTTTCTTTCGCTCGGTGATTTCTTCAGCCTTCTTCTCAGCCATTTTCACCCCTGACGAGTTCGGTTAGTTTTCCGCGGATGTGGGTCCGGCTTCGCTATCAAGTAGTCTCCACACGGTCATAGGGGCACTTTATGACAACGGCCCGATAGAGGCAATTGGCAGGCTGCGCAGAACCGCGGTTCATTCTCTGCCATGCGTGTACCAGACGAGCGGTCAGAGCCGTGATGGCAACCCCCCGACCAGAATGACATGTGACTCGTGTGCTAGTATACAGGAACCGCCTGTCACTTTTCTATGCAGAGTTTACTCAATGCAGAGGGGCAAGTCAAACTTGAGGTGTGCGTTTCATCAAGGTACCGCCAAGACGAAGAACGTCGCTTCTCAAGCCACCTTAGCCGAACTCGACATCGGGGGTGCAGATGAATGACTCCAGCGGCGAATCGTCCATTTGGGCTGGGCCGACGATGGCCGCAGTCAGTGGGGATCATACGTGTGACATGGAAAGGAGGGGAATCGAGACAACCGACGCCAAGATCAGTACTCAAGGCATCGCCTGCGTGTATTGAAGCTGACATTGACACGTTCCGTCGTATCATGATACTGTCCGTGGCGACGCCTACTCTGCGGCCCGAGTATCGATTCGTGGGATTGCTATGACGATAGTCGCCACCTGGTATGGAACTGCTGCTCTGCACCTTGTTGTGGACGATAGTCTGGGGGTCTTCTTCGATCCGTCGTTTGAAAGGCCCCCGAATGCCCAGCCCAAGATTGCGGCTGATCCCAAGACAGTGAAGCTAGACCCACTGGACGTGGTCTTGGTGAGTCACAGTCACTTCGATCATGTTTACAACCTGCCGGATTTGGTGCGGCGCTACCCTGCCGTCCATGCCTACGCGCCGGCAATGACGGTTGAGAACTGCCGGAGGTTGTGCAATGGGGCGATTTTCAAGGACTACGTATGCGAATGCTCAGAGAGCGACTGGGAACGCGTGCACACAGTCAAGGCGGGGGACCACATCGAGATCACATCCCAAGATGGGAGGGTCCGATTGCGAGCAGTGGCCATAGAATCGGGCCATGTGAGGCTCGACGCCTATTCTATCCTTCGCGTACTCTTCAACTATAAAGTGATCTGCAGATTGGGACACTACGCGAAGTACCTGGTGGGGTTTCCCAGGGAGGAAGTGCTGGGCTGGGAACTGCAAGTCGAGAGCGCCGGCGAATCCAAGCGAATCGTGTTCTTTGGCAGTCTCTGCGATCGGCATCGTGATGTTCTGTTGCAACACAGTGGCTGCGACTGGCTGATTCTGCCTCTGGCCGGTAGGAAAGACATCCTGCCGTGCGCAGCCATAGTGACAGAAGCCATGCGGCCCAGGGCGGTGATCCCGGTGCACCACGATGATTTCTTCCCGCCGATCTCCTATCCCGTTGACTACCGCAACTACTCACAGTGGCTCAAGAGGAGTCTCCCCGAGACAAGGCTGATCGAATTGGAGCCGGAGGTGCCGACACGCCTTCTGACCTGACTCGACCGTCAACAGGACGCAGTCAGCCAAGCCGCTGGTAGTGTTGGCGGGGATCGGCTGGCAATCCCAAGCCCCTTAGCACGAAGGTTGCCTCAGAAGGCAGTGGGCGCTCAACTGGCCCTTAATTGTTGGTAGCGCATGGGGGATTCGAACCCCCGATCTCCTCCTTGAGAGGGAGGTGTCCTGGGCCAGCTAGACGAATGCGCCGCTGACAGCGATTATACAGTCACGAGGTGGCCAAGGGCAAGCTCTGAGGGACCTCCTCGGAGTTGCTGGGAGGCCACGGCCTCCGCGCGGAGAACAGTGGTCCTGACAGGGGATTCAGACGAGTGGCCGACGGGCAATGGGGGCCGACTGACCAATCTGGTTAGACGTCTCGCCATCGGGGCAGGTGATGTGCAAGAGAGACCCCCAATCACGGCTGTTACACTTCTGTGGCAGGGATATCTCAAATCTGTCTCAAACGGGGGATAGCTGGGTGTGCAGTGACTAAGTACATGACCAACACCAGATGTCTATTAGGATTCTATCGTAGTCTGGCGAGAGGGAAAGATGATGGGTGACGCACTGCTTCATCAACGAGGGGCGCAGGGTGGTTTTGGGGTGGGCAGATGCGCCTAGATGGTTGGAGCTTCCTGCTGGGAATTTCTGCCGGCATTGTCGTGGTCTTGGTACTGCTTGTGGCGTCCGGTGAATCTTGAGAGTTGTCTGGCTGGGGAACCAGGATTCGAACCTGGGCTAACGGATCCAGAGTCCGCTGTCCTACCGCTAGACGATTCCCCAACAGCCTCGGATTATATCTGAAAAGCCGCCCTCTGACAACATTTTTGGCTGGTGGGCCATGCTTGTTGTCATTTGCCGGTCTCGGAGCGTTTCTCGTTTGGCTTGGGGTTGGTTGGTGCTCTGAGGTGGGGCGGGTCCGCGCTTCAAAGTGACCGCTATTCCACACATGATCTGCGGTGGTCGTTGCCTTTGGCTGCAAAAGGGGTGGTTTCGCCACGAGGCCGAGTGCTTGCGGTATACTCGGTTGAGGTTGCCACGCACGTTCGCCATGTGTTAGACTTGGCAACCAACTAGGAGATGTCGCGGTCAGTTCCAGTTGAACAGATCTTTATGTCTGTCTTGCTTGAGACCAATCTGCCTCTTCCGTTGCTTCACCGTGGAAAGGTTCGGGACAACTATGAGCTTGGTGAGAAGCTGCTGATCGTGGCCAGCGACCGCATATCTGCTTTTGATGTAGTCCTGCCTTGCGGTATTCCGGACAAGGGGGCAGTGCTCAACCTCATCTCAGCCTTCTGGTTCCAGAAGACGAGCCACATTGTGCCGAATCATCTGCTGGAAGTGGTCAGGGATACCGCCCAACTGAAGGCCTACGGTCCCAAGAAGTATGGCTATCCTGCCGAGTTGGCAAATCGTTCGATGATCGTCCGCAAGGCAAAGAGGATTTCTATTGAGTGCGTCGTCAGGGGATATCTGTCAGGCTCGGCCTGGGCGGAGTACTCAGCCAAAGGGACTGTCAACGGGGTGGCAATGCGATCAGGCATGAGAGAATCGGAGCAGTTCGCCGAGCCGATCTTCACGCCCACCACCAAGGCCGAGAGCGGACATGATCAGCCGCTGTCCGCGGCCGAGATGTCGAAGATGGTGGGGCAGGAGCTGACCAGAGAGCTCCGAGAGAAGACCTTGGCTGTCTATCGTTTTGCCGAAGAGTATTCCAGGACCAAGGGAATCATAATCGCTGACACGAAAATGGAATTCGGACTGGTTGATGGCAAGGTGATTCTGATCGATGAGCTTCTCACTCCTGACTCGAGCCGTTTCTGGGATGCTGGCAAGTACGTTGTTGGCCGGTCTCAGCCCAGCTATGACAAGCAGATGGTGAGGGACTGGCTAACGGCATCGGGCTGGAACAAAGAGCCACCGGCGCCCATGCTCCCGGAGGACCTCATCAGGAAGACATCTGAGAGATATCAAGAGGCATACCGCATTCTGACGGGCAGCAGCCTGTATCAGTGACTGGGAGGCCGAGAATGTACCTCGCCAAGGTTCATGTTACTCTCAAGCCCACCGTTAACGATCCCCAAGGGCTGACGATCAAAGGCGCTCTCCATGACCTGGATTTCCAGAACGTCAGCAGCGTGCGGGTGGGTAAGTACATGGAGATAGTACTGCAGGAAAAGAGCCGCTCCAAAGCTGAGGCTCAGTTGGAAGATATGTGCCGGCGCCTGCTGGCCAATCCGGTGATCGAGAGATATCGTTTCGAGCTGGAGGAGATCTCCGGCTAGGTGCAGGAGACATCCTGCCGGGGGGGTTTGGGGGTGTCCGTAAGGGCTTGATTCATCAAGCCCCTACACGAGCCCCAAGAGTGGGGGACAGGGGGTTGAAGGTAATCAGTGGCTTCTCAGGCGGTTGAGCTGGAGGTCGTGTTTCGTGCGGAGGCAACAAGACGCTGCGCCCGCTGGCTACTTCAAGGAAGCCTGAACCCTGCCCACCATCCCCGGGTGTTCGCTGTCGAACTCCATCAATCTGCGGATGGCTTTGGCTGCGCCCTTCATCGAGAGGAAGAGGGGGAAGCCGGAGTCGATGCAGAGCTTCTGAATCTTCAGAGATTGCAGCCAGGAGTCTTCATTGGCGATGAAATGGATGACGGTGGCCACTGGAAAGTGCGACTCCTTGGCAGCCACGATCAGCGGCCCACCCCCGGTGGTGAGCTGCCACTCATAAATGCCGCCAGGAACGGAATCGATGCAGTAGTGGAGCACCAGGAAGTCCAATCCGGGCCAGTCGTCTAGTGCTCCAACGAAGTCGCCCATGCCCCCGTCGCCCCTCTGAAATCTGGCGTTCCACAGGCCCGTCTCCCATTCCTTCATGCCAGTCTTAGCCAACAGCCTGGCCTGCTCAATGCCCATCAGAGGGCTGGCGTCAACCGGATTTCGGGTCATGCTGCCCGCAGGAGGTACGAGCTCTCGAATCCGGTCTCTAACCTCTGTTGGAATCCCGGGCAATCTGAAGCCGGCTCGCTCGAACTCATCGGTGGCCAGCACGCTGCCACCGCCGCCGTTGCCCACGGCGCAAAGGTTCCGGCCCCGTGGCGGCTTCATGCGCAGGATGGCTACCAGCATGTCGACCATCTCTCCCACACTCTGGACCGGGACCGCACCGGCCTGCCTGAGTAGGGCCTCGAACGCGGCATAGGATCCGGCCAGAGAGCCGGTGTGGGTGGCGGCAGCTCGCCCACCAGCTTCGGAGAAGCCGCCCTTGTAGATCACCACTGGCTTAGTGGCTGCAGCGCGCGTCAGGACCCGGCGAAAGCGGGTGCCGTCTTTGATCCCCTCGATGTAGGCCGCTATCACCTTTGTCTCGGGGTCGTCAGTGAGATACTCCAGGAGATCGCACTCATTGATATCGCAGGCATTGCCATGGCTAATGACCTTGCTGAAACGAAGGCCCCGAACTGCGGCGCTACGGACGACATAGGTGGAGTTGCTGCCGCTCTGGCTGATCAGGCCGACCGGTCCGGATTCCTGCGGATAGTTGAGGCAGAAGCTTATTCTCGAGGCCGGGCAGTAGATTCCCATGCAGTTCGGGCCGAGCAGGCGCATGCCGCTGCCATTGGCGATTTCCACGATCTTGTTCTGGAGTTCAATGCCCTCCGGCTCACCCGTTTCGGCAAAGCCGGCGCTGAAGAATTGGACTAGCTTGACGCCCCTATCACGACACTCCTGGACAAGCTGGGGGTTGTTCCTTGCTGGGATGGCGCTAACCACATGATCGATGGGGCCGTCAATGTCGCGCAGGCTGTGGTATATCTTCAGTCCCTTGGCCGTGCCACCTTTGGGGTTGACAGCGTAGACCTTGCCGGTGTAGCCGAACTTGATCAGCGGATCAATGTAGTATTCGTTTATCCACCAATGCACAGGGTCGGTGGCCGCGCCCACCAATGCGATGGATTTGGGATGAAAGATGTACTCCAGTGCGGGTGTGTTCTGCGGAGGAGATGCCAACCCTGGACTATCAGCTGCTGGCATTGCCCCTGGGCTGGCAGAATGGCGTTTGCGCTGGGGATTGCGGTTTCTCATTGCTAGCTGGCTATGTTAAAGATGGTAGCACTTTGCTACGGGAGTGTCCAACTGTGCAGCAAGGTCATCTGATGGCAGATTCAACCCCCTGGCCCCCATTCTTGGGGGAAGATTAAGCATAGTTGGGGGACACCCCCAAACCCCCGGCAGGAAGCATCCTGCACCTCTCTTGTCATTCCCGCGCAAGCGGGAATCCACGTGTAGGGCGGGTAGAGAGAAGCGAGACCCGCCGGCACCGTCTCCGGAGTCTCTTTCAACCCCCTAACCCCCAGTCATGGGGGGAAATCGTGTAAGGGCGTGATGAATCACGCCCTTACACGAACACTCTCAGACTCCGAGCAGAAAGCCCTTCCTGCGCCTCTTAGGAGCAGACGTCGGCTACCAGAAGATCAAGAGCCAGTTCGTCCTGCCACTTTCCGGTCTTGATGGCCAGGTCAGTCTCCAGGAGCTTTTCGTAGATAGCCACCAGGCGTGCCGTAGAGTAGTCGGCGCTCTGGCTCAGCAGCTTGTCGATGGGGTAGTTTGCTGACAGGCCAAGTTGCTCACGTTTCTCCTCGGACGAAAGGCGCGGCTGACGGCTCAGTTCTTTGGCCTGAACCATCAGACGGACCTGGCGAGACATCATGGTCAAGAGGTAGGTTGGCGGCGTTCCCTCGGTCAACAACTGGTGGAGAAGGCGCATGGCTGCTGGCAGTCTCTTCTCAGCTATAGCATCAACCATGGCGAAGATATTGGCCTCTCGTGCAGAGCTGGTCACTCTCTGCACATCGGCTTCCTCAATCTGCCGGCCTTTGGCATAGAGGGAGAGTTTCTCGATTTCGTTAGCCAATACCCAGAGGTCTTCGCCGGCGGTCTCGATGAGTGGTTTCAGAGCGCGAGGTGATATGCTGCCACCCTGCACTGCTACGCGGGCCTGAATCCATTGCTGTAGACGGGCACCCTTGAAGGCGGGAAACTCGTGCACTTTGCAGATCTTGGCCAGCTTTCGGAGCAGAGGGTTGTGCTTGGCTATCTTGCCATCGATGAGCACCAGGACGGTGCTGGGTGGCTTAGCGGGAACAAAGTCAACAAAGCTCTGCCATTCGTTCAATTCAGCTCGCTTAGCAGCCGACTGTTCAAAGCGCTCCAGAAGACCTTCCACGGCGACCAGGCGCCAGTTGGCCAGGAACGGGACCGTATTGCAGGTGTCCATTAGCTGGGACGCTGTGAGGTGCCGGCCGTCCAGCACGGTGGTGTTGAGTGACAGTGACTCCTTGTCTCCGAGGGTTCTCTTGATCTCCTCCAGCTTCTGCCGGAGTGAGAAGTCGTCAGTACCGAAAAGTATGTAGACCAATGCCAAACCGCCCGTCCTATTCTATCATTGCCTCCTGCTGGCAGGCCACAGGTGCGTGTGATAAGCTAGGGCCGAGATGGAGATCGGCATCATTGGCTTGCCCAAGAGCGGCAAGACCACGCTGTTCAACAGCTTGACGCGAGGGAAGGCGGAGACGCGGGCGTTTGCCGCGAGCGGTGTCGAGCCTAACGTGGGTGTGGTGAAGGTGCCCGATGGGCGACTGGAAGGACTGCAGACGCTCTTGAAGCCCAAGAGGCTGGTTCCAGCCGAGGTGAAGTATGTCGATGTGGCTATCTCATCTGACAAGAGAGAAGGCCTAAGCGGTCCGGCCCGCAGCCATCTGACGAAGACGGACGCCCTGATCGATGTGGCCAGGGCTTTCACGGAAGAGGCAGTCCTGTCGAGCGGAGGGGTTGATCCATGGCGCGACATCGGGGCGATGAATGCGGATCTGGTCCTGGCTGATCTGGCAATAGCCGAGCACAGGCTGCAACGGATCGGGGAGTCATTGAAGGGGGGCAGATCGCCGGAGCGGGAGAACCTGGTGAAAGAGCAATCCCTTGTCGAGCGCATCAGGTCCGCGCTGGAGAACGGGGTTCCGGTTCGGAGTCAGAGCCTGTCCAGGGATGAGGCTCGAATGGCGGAGAGCTACCAGTTCCTCAGCAACAAGCCGTTGCTGATTGTGCTCAATATTGGCGAGGATCAACTGCCGCTGGGATCGGCCATGGAAGAGGAGGCGAAGAAGCGCTATCCGCAGTTCAATGTGGCGGCGATCTGCGCGAAGCTGGAGATGGAACTGGCGCAGTTGAATGATGCTGAGGCTGTGGAGTTCCGGTCGGCCATGGGCGTGAGTGAAGGCGCCATGCAGCGCATCATCAGGCTTTCCTATGAACTGCTGGGGATGATTTCCTTCTTCAGTATTGCCTCGGGTGAGGTGAGGGCATGGACAGTCAGGCGGGATACGCCGGCGCCGAGGGCGGCCGGCAGGATCCACTCGGACATGGAGAGGGGATTCATTCGGGCAGAGGTGGTGGCGTATGGCGACCTGGTGAAATGCGGCAGCCTGGCGGAGGCGAAGAAGCACGGCCGGCTGCGGCTGGAGGGGAAAAATTACTTGGTTCGGGACGGCGATGTGGTGACCTTCCTGTTCAGTGTATAGGTGGATGGACAGATGAGTGCGACTCTGATTCTGGTACGGCACGGGCAGACCGATTGGAATGTGAACGGGCGCTATATGGGCTGGACGGATGAGGCTCTCAACGAGGAAGGCCTGCGGCAGGCGGAGAGACTGGCGCAGAGGATTGACCAGTGGCCGATATCCGCTGTTTTCTCCAGTCCGCTCAGGAGGGCGGTGAAGACTGCGGAGATAGCAGCCGGGCCGCACTCGATCGCGGTGCAGACAATTGAGGAACTGGGCGAAATGAGGATTGGCGCCTGGGAGGGCATGTATGCCGGGGATATCGCCGCCAAGTATCCCGAGTTGTGGAAGACATGGAGAACGAATCCCGGAGATTTCCGTATGCCTGGTGGAGAGAGCCTGGGTGAGGTGCGCCGGAGGGCCATCGGGGCATTCGACAGAATCATGGACAAGTCAGAGGGCAAGATGGTGCTGGCGGTGACGCATGATGTGGTGGTGAGACTGCTGGTGGCACATTGCCTGGGTGTGAGTGCAGATATCTATCGTCGCCTGGAGGTGGGCAATGCCTCCATCACGGTGATCGAGCGTGACAGTGTGAAGCTCAGACTGCGGGTGTTGAATGACACGGGGCACCTGGAGGACTGAGGTGCGGGAGGGGATTTCACCCTCACCCCCGGATCAAGTCCGGGGCAGGCTTCATCCTCTCCCGTCAAGGGAGAGGGAATCGTCTGCGGCGGTGCAGGAGGAGACCTCCTGCCGGGAGTCTGGGGGTGTCCCCCAGACTACGATTTGTCGTGGCGAGCCTGCCCCGGCACACGGGGCAGATACCAGGCGAAGCCACACCCAACCGGCAGGTCAGGCCGGGGGACCTGATACCCACGAGAGCGATGGGCAACCACAGGAGGATTGCCCCTACAACAGGTGCAGCAGGATGCTGCCGGGGGTTTGGGGGTTGCCCGTAAGGGCTTGATTCATCAAGCCCCTACACGAGCCCCAAGAATGGGGGGCAGGGGGTTGAAAAGGAGTTCCGATAGGGTGGTGGGTTTCGCATCCGCTCTAACCGCCCTACACGTGGATTCCCGCTTGCGCGGGAATGACAAGAGAGGTGCAGGATGCTTCCTGCCGGGGCTTGGGGTGTCCCCAGTTGTTCTTTCTCATCCCCCAAGAATGGGGGCCAGGGGGTTGAAGCACCACATACTCAGGACTGGATGAGACATGTCGCCACGAGTTGCAAAAGTGGAGACTGCGTGTTATACATTAGGCGCACTGCGACGCGTTCAGGAGTGTATGTTGTAACCGACTGTAACGCTGGCCAACGGTGGGGGGACAATGACATCTGATGACAAGAAGCCTCGTAACGGAGGAGGCCGCAAGCCTCTGATCGTGGCCGCTATCCCCTGCTTCAATGAGGAGCGGTTCATCGGCAGCGTGGTGCTGAAGGTGAAGAAGCACGTGGACAGGGTGCTGGTCATTGATGATGGCTCGACAGATGCTAGCGCGGAGGTTGCTACGGCCGCGGGTGCTGTTGTAGTCCGCCATGACTGCAACCGTGGTGTCGGAGCGGCCGTGCGCACCGCGTTTCATAAGGCGAAGGAATTGGGTGCCGACGTTGTAGTCAGACTTGATGCTGATGGCCAGCATGATCCGGATGAAATCCCGGCTGTGATCGCCCCGATCCTGAGTGGGGGGGCGGACGTGGTAGTAGGATCAAGGTTTCTGACCGGGAAGGAGCGACCGCCTTTCTACCGCCGCATCGGACAACGTCTGCTGACAGAGACGACCAACCTGGGATCCGGAACTCGCATCAAGGACTCGCAGAGCGGGTTCCGGGCTTTCTCGGCGAAGGCACTGGAAGAGATAACGATTACTGAAGACGGCTTCAGCGTAGAGTCGGAGATGCAATTCGCCATAGCCCGGAGTGGCCTGAAGGTCGTTGAGGTGCCTATAGCAGTCATCTACAGGGAGAAAGCGAAGAGAAACCCGCTGGAGCATGGGGTGACTGTGTTGACCAGAGTTCTGGTCTTAATCAGCCTCAGACAGCCCATGGTGGTCTTTGGGTTGCCCGGGCTTTGTCTGCTGGGAGGCGGTGTGGCGATGGGCCTGCACGTATTAGACGTGTATGGGCGGACACACGATCTTGGTCTCGGCTACGCCATGATTACCGTGCTCCTGGCGCTGACCGGGATGCTGTGTATGTTCGCCGCTGTGATACTGCAGGCAATGAAGGAACTCCTCAGGGGTGCTTTCAACCAGCTGGAGCAGGAGGCTGCCGGATACCTGTCTTCCAGAGAGCGCGGAAAGTAGCGGCTCAGGCCAGAGTGAATTCGGCGTGCGTGGACCCGCCGAGGTCAATGTGATGCCTGGTGCGAAGCATGTCGTGCAAACAGAGTGCTTTTGTCGTCTTTCTCGCCGGATGCGAGAGATGAAGGGCATCTTCTGACATCAGGGACACTGCGTAGAGCCGATGGAGCCCACTTGAAAAAAGTCCTCATCATAACCTACCATTTCCCACCCAACCGGAGCCCAGCCGGCCTTCGTCCCACAGGGCTTGCCAAGTATCTGCCCGAGTATGGCTGGGAGCCGGTGGTGCTGACCCCAAGGCTGCCCGGCAGAATGCCCCTGGGGTTCAAGATTGTCGAGACGCCCTACAGGGACACGTTCAGGCTGCCGAAGATCATATTGGGCGTTGATGCGCAGCAGGACATGATGCCCCAGCTTGCCCAACTTAAGAAGAAGTTGCACATAAGATCGGAGAGATCTTTCTTCGACTACCTGATGGTGACCCTGGGAGAGGTGACGGCTTACCCGGATGCCCGGAAGGGATGGAGGGTGCCCGCAGTCAAGACAGGCACCAGCTACGTTCGACAGGAACCTGTCGAAGCCATGATTAGTACCTCATGTTATACCTCTCACATTGTGGCTGCAGATCTGAAACGGTTACATGGGATAGCGTGGGTCGCTGACTTCCAGGATCTATGGACGCTGAATCACTACTATCCCTATAGTCGCCTCCGCAAATGGCTCGAAACAAGGCTCGAGGTTCAGACACTGGCAGGGTCAGATGCTCTGGTGATAGCGTCCGAACATACGGCGGGGAAGATGCGAGAACTTCACAAGGGGAAGTCCGTGCGCACCATTACAAATGCATTCGACCCGGCGGACATCAACAATCCGCCGGCAGCACTGACTAAGAAGTTCACCATAACCTACACGGGCAACACCTTCTCAGGCAGGCAGAGTCCGACGCTGCTGTTCATCGCGCTCGCCGGGCTGATAGCCGAAGGGGCTATCGAGGCCGGCAGGGTCGAAGTCAGGTTCTATGGTGCAGAGGCAGGCTGGATACAGAAGGAGGCAGAACGGTACGGGTTGGAAAACGTCGTCAGGCAGTTTGGGACGGTGCCCAGAGAGGAAGCCCTGGAAAAGCAGAGGGAATCGCAAGTACTTCTCATGCTTAAGTGGAATGACCCCACGGAGAAGGGAATATACTCCTCCAAGGTGTTTGAGTATCTGGCGGCCCGGAGGCCCATTCTGGCTGTGGGAGGATACCCCGATGCGGTGAGTGATCTGCTGAACGAGACCGGTGCCGGGGTGGATGCCAGTACTAAGGACGACGTTTTGAGGGCGCTCAAGCAGATGCTGGATGAGTATCGGAGGGAAGGTGGGGTAGCCTACCGGGGAGAGCCGTCCAAGGTGGATCGCTACAGCTTCCGGGAGATGGCGCGGCGGTATGCCGAAGTTCTGGGACACGCGACGCAACAGAATCGCCCGGCCAATGGGTGACCCTATCTGCCTTTATGAATAGCTGGTCTTCTGGCTTAGCTCGCTATAAAGCAGGACGAGTTTCTTGGACTCGTTCTCCCAGTTGAATGTCTTTGCTGCTTCTAAGGCGTTCAGTCTCATTTGACTGTACCGGGACCCGTTGGAGAGAACTCGGTCCACCGCACTGGCGATTTCTCTAGGGGATTCTGGATCGCAGGTGACGCCAAAGTGATACCCCTCGACAAACATCTTCAGATCAGGGAAATTGCTCGCGACCACGGGCAGCCCCGCCACCATAAACTGGAATATCTTGTTGGGAGACACATAGTAGTAGTTGAGCCCAATATTCTTCATAAGGATCAAGCCGACATCAGCGGACATGGCATATGGTGTGATCTGATCGAACGAAACCGGGCCGTGGAAGTAGACCCTCTCAGTCACCCCGTCGCTAGCGGCCAGCCGCTTCAATCCGGAGACATACTCCTCAGATCCCCAGCCGAGCATGACGAAGACACAGTCCGGCAAGTACACGAGACTCTGGATGCTCTCCTCCAGCCCCCTGGAGAGGTTGAAAATCCCTACGTATAGCAGGATCTTCTTCCCGGAAGGCAATTGCAGCTCATCTCGCAATAGGGAAGACGGACTGAAGGGGCGGTAGAACCAGGCGTTGTGGACAACAATGGGCTCGATATGGTATCTCCTGGTGAGCTCCTGGCCACTGGACACGCCTAGTATGATGGTAGCCTGTGCGCGGTGGATGAGGAACGATTCCATCTTCCTGACCAGAAATCTGTTTATTCTCGAACGTGGGGGCCGCCTCTCGCGGTCTACCCACAGCTCGTGGGAATCATAAACGAGCCCACCTTTTGACACACGACTGCACAGCCACGCAACTGGCAGTGTATTCAAATCGTGGGCATGGTATACGTCGGCGCGTTCCTTTCTGGCCAGCCAGAAGGCACGCCATTGGTACTCAGCGTAAAGCAAGTAGACAGCGGTCCTGTACATGTGCCAGTAGGCATTCGTTAAGAAAGCCGCCACCAAGCTCTTGAGGGAGAAGCGGTTACGAGCGAGGACGGGATTGTGCGGCGAATGTTTCAGGTTGTTGGCCTGTTGGTCGATGGAGGGGTGCGAATCGAGATCACGCGCCCGGCGTGGCCGGATTGTTCTCTGTGTCAGCCAGCCCGCCAAGCGCAGGTTACGTATCCGTAGAGAGAGAAGTCTGAGCCGCAATATCGTGTAGCCATCGCTCTTTTCGCGGGCCGGTAACCCCTTGTCGAGGTAGGCTATGATCGTGACATCGTGGCCGGCCTCGGTCAGAGTCTTGGCCACCCGGCGTGCCGAAATATAGTATGGATCACATTCAACCAGGGCGAACATGCAAACTTTCATGTCTGTTCGGGTACTTCTACAAGCTCCTTCTCTTTGTTCAAGTCGTGCAACGCACCAGAACCGCGCGCGGGTCTTTATTGAACGTGAAACGGCCTCTCGAGGGTTGAATGCTTGGCCGCAACACGCTCACAATCTACGACCAGCGCATTCGGTCTCAGCAGCAGGGTGGTGAACCATATCAGACCCTAGCCTGTGCCTATCTGATTGTCGATGAACCACTGAATGTGCTTAGCGATACCTTGCTCTATCTTGACTTTAGGCTCGAAGCCCAGCTTGGCTTTGGCCAATGATATGTCAGCCGCGAAACGCATCACTTCACCCGGTCGGGGTGGAAGGTGGACCGGCTTGAGGCTGTCTTTGAAAGGCTTGCCGAGCTTCTTGGAGGCTTCGTCGAGTATGACGTCCGCCAGTCGGTTGATGCTGGTCTCAGCGCCTGTGCCAAAGTTGATGGACTGGCCAAAGATGTCCAGGTCTCTCCACTTTTCCAGTATGAGGAAATAGGCCGAGATCAGGTCGTCGATGTAGTGGAAGTCCTTGGTCTGGTCACCGTTGCCATAAATGGTAGGCGGGCTGTTGCTGAGAACCTGTGATATGAACTTGGGGACCACGGCGGAATAGCCCTTTAACCTCTGGCCGGGGCCGTAGGTGTTGAACTGCCTGAGAATGACAATGGGGAGCTTGTAGACATGATAGTAGGCCGAACAAAGCCTGTCGGCGGCCGCTTTGCCGGCGGCGTAGGGAGACTGCGGGTTGAAGGGGTGTTTCTCGTCCATGGGCACGTACTGGGCTGTCCCGTAAACTTCCGAGGATGACGCGTACAACATCAGCTTCACAGGGTTGCTCTTGCAGGTGTTTCTTCGCAGAGACTCCAGGACATTCAGTGTTCCCATGGTGTTGATCTGGAAGCTGTCCACCGGATGGTCGATGGACTCCTCCCAGTGGACTTGAGCGGCCAGGTGGAAGACCACATCCGCATTCCGCATCACCCCGTCTATGACGTCGAAATCGAGCACGGAGCCTCTCACAAAGAGAAAATCGGGAGAGAAGATGTAGCACTCTCTTATCGCGTCTGGGGAACTCCTGGAGAGGTCGTCGAGGATGATTACCCTGTGTCCCGATCTCAGCAGGCTCTTTGCCAGGTTGCTCCCGATGAATCCGGTGCCGCCGGTGATTAGTATGGTCTCTTTGTTCATTCCGTTTGCACCCCCCTTGCCGTATCACTCAATTTGGCCCCATCAGGCCGCTAAGACCCTGAAGTCTATCAGAGAATCAAGAACGGATCAACTTTCGTGGGGTCAAGTTGTGTCCTCTCTCGGGACGTCCTTGACCACCCTGGCTGGAACGCCCATCGCCACCTTGTATGGAGGGACATCCTTCGTCACCACGCTGCCTGCGGCCACAATGCATTCCTCACCCAGCACGACTCCGGGGAGCAGGGTGGCATTTGATCCGACCCTAGCGGCTTTCTTGATGTGACATCCTTTGAATTCTACCGTGCCGCGGCCCATGTTGTTGTCATTGGTGGTGCTGATGTCGCGGCCCATGTACACGTCATCTTCTATTATCGCATCACCACCTATGTCCGTTCCCGTCTGGATAACCACGTGGTTGCCGATCGTGGTGTTGGGCTCAACCATTACCAGCCTGCCCACTATAGTGCGATTCCCCACAGTTACCTTCTCCCGGACCGAGGCCAGATCGCCTATCAAAACCTCATTCCCGACCATGGTGCCCCTGTAGAGGATGACGTTGGCGCCAACCACGCAGGAGTGGCCTATCTGCAGCGGCGGCAATTCCTGGCTGGCCTTGCGGAGACTGCGGGCTCCCGATCTCGGCATCCTGCCGAGTATGCAGCCGTCCTCTATATGGACATCATGGCCAATCCTGGTCCCCTCGTGGATGACAGTACTGTGCCCAACGTACGTGTTGGCCCCGATTTCCACGCTCTCCAGGATGACCACATTTTTGCCAAGGAAGACGCCCTGGCCTATCTTGGCGGAATCGGCAACGTGTTGGGTCATCGCTTACACTCCCTTTCCGAACGCTTCTCCACTATTGGCAGGAGCCGAGGTTCTCGCCGACGTCGCTCGAGAGCAGTTCCGGGCTTTGCATACCGGGTACGCCTTCGACGAGCAGGCTCCGCCTGGGCCGTGTCTGGCCTCGCTGCGGGATCATACCAGGGAAGGCTGATTCTAGATAGATTGGAGGCGGGCCGGAGACGCCGATCAGGGCGGCCCCATAGTACTGTAGCCCTCAGGCAGAGTTTCGCCCTGCCCTTGCCACTCATGATTCGTCGTGACGGCCCACCGGGGCATTCTTGCCCGACTCCCCTGTTGGGCGCTGCAATATTCATCATTCTCCGCGTTGAGCGTCGCAGTCTGTAGAGTCTATCAGAGTCTCTTCACACTGCGGTCCATCGGATTTCGGTTGACGACGCTGTCGTCTCTGGGCGCATCTTTGACGACCTTGGCTGGAACGCCCATTACCGTCTTGTATGGCAGGACATCTCTTGTCACGAGGCTTCCGGCTCCAACGATGCAACCTTCACCGAAGTGGACGCCGGGCAAGACGGTCACTGCAACCGCTATTCTCACGTACTTCTCCGTCGTGAATCCAACAAGGCCCTCGCCGTGGTCTCTCCGCATGTGCGTCATCCTCTTATCGTTGGCGCCGACGAAGAGGGGCGCAATGAAGGTATAGTCTCCTACGTCGCAGAACTTCGTGATGTGGCATTGTGTGTGTATGCCCACGTAATTGCCAATGCGGGTGTCTCCCTCTATAGATGTGAGTGAGCCAACGTAAGTGTGGTCTCCTATAGTGGTGTTCTCTCGTATGACTGAGTTGTGCCCCACCATGGAACTCTCGCCAATCCTGGTGCCCACATAGATCACTGTCCCACTGCGGATCCTGGTCCCAGCGCCGATCTGAGTCGCAATTGCCGGGACGATGTTGGCCTGCTGCGCCCTGAAGTCTCGGTATCCAACGAGGGCATTGCGGCCCACGATAGCACCTTTCTTCAGAACTACGTTGTCGGCCAATAGTGCGTTGCTCTCTACGACTACGTCGTCCTCAATGGTCACGTTGTTGCCTACTTCGACGTTGTGACCGATGACCACATTTTCGCCAAGGAATACGCCCTTACCAATGTTGGCACTGTCCGCAACATGTTGGCTCATCGCTACACTCCCTTCCTGAACGTTTTCCCAGTATTGGCCGGAGTCGAGGTCCTCGCAGACGAGGATCACCAGCGGCTCCAGGCTTTGCAGACGAGGTCCATGTCAGGCGAGCGGACTCGCCTTCGGGCTCGTGAGGCCTTGTTGAAGCATCATACCAGAATGGCCCGATTCTGAACAGGTTGTAGGCGGGCAGTAGAGGCCGATCAGCTGCGCCTTATAGTCCTGTAGACGTCTAGCAGTGTCTCTTCCTGCTTCTGCCAGTTGTATTTCGTCATAGCTGCCCGCAGGGCGTTTCTGCCCAGCTTCTCTCTGAGCTGTGGATCATCCCTCAGCTTGGCCAATACTTGTGTCAGAGACTCCCTGTTGTAGCCTGCCGTCAAACCCGTTTCCTCACGGTCCGTCAGGTTTCCGGAGTATATGCCCCTGGTGCAGATTATCGGTCTGCCGCAAGCCATAGCCTCGAACAGTTTGTTGGGCGATCCCACCACATTGTTCATTTCGCCAGGATCGAACATGCAGAAGACGGCGTCGGCCTCCTTCGTCCTGGGTATGACCTCATCAAAAGGCACCTTGCCGATGAACTGCACGTTGGGCGCAGTCTGGCATTTCTGCTGCAAGACGCGGACATATGCCGGATCCCCGGTGCCGCCAATGACGCATTGGACACCGGTCAGTGGTGACGCTGCGTCAACAAGCATGTTGATCCCACGGGTTGCGCCCAGGCTCCCGATGTAGAGGACCGTGAAACTCCTATTTGTGGGCGGAGGCTCGTACTCCGCTCTCTGCAGAGGCTTGCAGTTCATAACGACCGACACGGGTTTCCTGGTCACCTTGGCGAAATATTCCTGCGCACTCTCGTTGACCGTAACCAGTTGATCAATGTGCACCAGAAGGCGCTTCTCCTGCCACAGGATCATCTTGCCTATGGTGGGCCATGGCCAGTGGTGCAAAGAGCCCATCATCATATACCCATATATCTCGTGGGCATCATAGACCAGGCTGGCTCGGAGTCTGCGCTTAAGCTTGTTGCCAACTGAGATGGTGTCGATATCATGGCAGTGGACTACGTCCAACGGGGTTAGTCTGCTGAGGTTGACGGCTTCCCGGCACGCCTTGTGTTGCCAGTGTTTCAATGCCGTGTAGCTGGCGGGTAATGCGGTCAGGCCGGGCCTCGGCGGCAAGAGAGAAGTCAGGCGAATGACCTCTATTCCGTCCCAGTTCTGCCGGGGATTCTCACCCGTCCAGTCGCGGGCGATCACCGTCACGCTGTGACCCGCTCGTATCAGCGATCTGGCCTCGGCATACACGCGCGGGTCATTCGTGAAGGGATTGGAGACCAACATCAGGACATTCATTGAGTTGAGGCGACCTTTCTTTACAGTATCTGGTCATCTGACAAGCCTGTGGCGGTCACGAATTGATGAATCGGCTTCTTGGCATTGGTCTGTGTAGGCACGCTTATCCGTTGCCCCAGACGAAATCCACGCCGCTCTGGTGCCGAAGCGTGATATGAACCAGGTTGGATGAAGCCGGCAACGCTGCGATTCTGCAGGACGCAGAGATACCTTCACTCGTGTCTGTCCACCCTCGTCGCACCAAGCAATCTGCGTGTATTTGCCCCAATCGATTCCGCCAGCCTAAACCACCGCACACTAGACCCATAGTCAAGATGGCTCTTTATGGGCAGGGCCATTAGTCGGTGGAATTCGCCCTCGTCAAGCCCAAGCTTGGTGAGCACGACCTCCTTGTCCCTCTTAAGATCCGCAGAGGCATAGGGATCATTCTGCATCTCTCTGAGTGCATCCTCTCTGGTCATCTGATTCGAGCAAATCAGGCACGAAAGATGGGATCGCCTCTTGTCAATGCCGAATCTGGTTGGGAGAATGTATGCCTGGTAGAAGCGGGTGAAGACAGATTCGAAGTGCTTGGTGCCATAGTCCTGCCAACCTAACTCGTGGGCGATCAGGTTCTTGGCATCTGTCTTGACGTATGGGACGTAGTTGAGAATGCTGTGTAGCTGAATGCGTCTGGCAAGGTGATAGTACATCAGCTTCCTAAAACCTAGGGTGGGGAACGAACGTAGCTCCACCTGTCCGTATCGTCTGTGGATACCTCTGAGGTTCACTAGATCGTCCGACCGGTGGCCCCAGCTCTGGGGAAGAATACCTTCTGTCACGATGTTCCAGCCACTCAGGATATGACGGACGCCGTGCTTGGCTGCAGTGTTGTAGAGGGCAGCAACAATGGCGTGATCAGTGACGGCTTCGATGTTGATTACTCCTGCTCTGAAGTAAGCTAGCTGCAGATCCTTCATCTCTTGCCAGTCAATCACGCAGGTGTAGGGATCAAGACCGAGGTTGGTCACTATGTTGCGAACGTTGCTGGCTGAGATATCCGAATCGTAGCCGTTGTCCAGCGTGATGGCCAGTGGTCTGAGTCCGAGCTTCCTGACTGCCAGGTAGGCAACATATGTGCTATCCGCGCCGCCGCTAAGTCCGATGATGCAATCGTACTTGTTGTTCTTTCCCTCTTTCTTTGTCTTGTCGACAATCGCGTTCAGTCTCTTCTGTCCCTCTTCGCCCGTGAAGACATAGGACTTTACTAGCTCATCGTATCTTCTGCAATGGTTGCAGACCCCGTTGTGGTCAAACTGAATCTCGGGATCGCTTGTGTCCATGATACATCTGGTGCAGATTTGATATGTCCTCGTCATATGCGTGCCTCCTGACGTGAATGCTCCCGACTTCGTTGAGATGTGTGCCATCATACCAGGAACTGGCTATGCGATCAACCACACATGAGATGGCTCCAGGGCGTGTAGACAGCGAGCACCAGCCTCTTTCACGTTGCTGCCTCAGCGCGCGGCTGCTATCATGAAACAGCCGCGATCTCAGGCTGATCGGCGTGGTTCACAGGTCCTCAGGAGACTGTATCCACCGGAGGCAAGAACTTGCCAGGAAAGACCTGTCGGGATCGGAAGGCGCAAGCGAAAGAAGCCCGGGTGCGGGGTTGCCTGCTCGATCATTCAGGGTGACAGACTGCAGATTGCGATTGGTTGCGTTGGTTGGGGGCAAGAGCCGGCAAGTGACCACAGATCAAGTACATGGCAGACATTCTGATTGTCCACTACTGTAATTAGTACCCACCAACTTCTTCAGTCTGGCCCGCCCAATCTCTGGTCGATCAGCCTCGAGGTTGTCTGGCATTGGGAAGTTGAGATGCATCACAGGTCAGCCTCTCCTCGTGAGCCTTCGTAGAATCCTTCACCTGAGAGTGGAGCGTGCTGGGTCGAGTGTCTTGCCTCGAGCAGGGATCACTGGTCGGGTGATCCTCCGGAGATACACCGGCACCATCCGAGCGTTCTCCTCGCTGGTGAACCGGCGGAGCATGGCACGCTCGATTCCTCCAGTGAAATGCATTGCTTCTTCAGCGTTGGGATTGGCCTGGCAGAACCTGTCGGGTGTTCTCTGAGCGATGGCCTATCTCTTTCAGAACCGCGGCCTACTGACTGTGGATGGAGGCAGCAAGCCCTGAAGTATCCCTCAGGCTGACTGTTCAATCAGTGCCATTTCTCGTGACGGTTGGCGATTTGACAGAAGCAGTAAGCAAACAAGGGTGGGCATAGGTTGCCCACCCTTGTCAGATGGCGCCGATGTTATGGCGATAACCAACTCGACGGGGAGTTGGTCAGGCCATCGTTTCTAGGACTGCCCCTCCTTGAACGCTAGATCCCAGGCAAACGTAGTCCATGTCGCTCCCCCGTCAGTGGAAGTACTACCGGTGCCACCACTGTAGCCACCGGCGTCCTTGACCTTAGCGATTACCTGGTTGGCGCTGGTACCACCGTTCCCCGAGAGGACGATAGCATACTCATTCCCGGCCAGCAATTGATAGCCGGTGGTGAACCCATACTCATACCACGTCGGTGCTGCTGCTGTTCCCACTACCGATGAGGCGGCGAAGGTGGTGCTGCAAAGCACAGTTCCGGTGGGGTGGTGATTCCCGTCTGCCCGGTACAGGGCTATGGTGACCGTGTAGTTGGGACTGCCTACTTTGTACAGAAGGAACGACGCCATATCAAAGTAGTGAGACGTCGTCGGGGTGAACGTCTGACACGCGCGGCTCGTCCCATACACATAAGCACCATAATCCCAGGCGGTGAATTGCTCATACCACCCCGGAGCCGCCGGCGGCGGTACAGCCACCACCGCGAAGCCACCCGTCCTGGTGGCCGTGCCCAAAGGTGTAGTCACCGTCACATCCCTGGCCGCAACAGTGGCTGAAGGGTCGATGTGTATCAGCGCCGTGATCTGACTTAGACTGTTCACGGTGTAGGTAACGCTGATATTGTCGCCAAAGCTGACAGACGTCGCCCCAACGAAAAAGTTGCCGGTAATGACCACGTACAGTTGGTCTCCTGGAAGAGCCTGACTGGGATTCACCCCGGTTATGCCGGGGGGACCCATCTGGCCTTCCTTGAACGCTACATCCGAGGCAAACGTAGTCCACGTCGCTCCGCCGTCAGAAGAAGTACTACTGGTGCCACCACTGTAGCCACCGGCGTCCTTCAGCTTGGCGATTATCTGGTTGGCGCTGGTACCACCGTTCCCCGAGAGGACGATGGCATACTCATTCCCGGCCAGCAATTGATAGCCGGTGGTGAACCCATACTCATACCACGTTGGTGCTGATACTGTTCCCACTACCGATGAGGCGGCGAAGGTGGTGCTGCAAAGCACAGTGCCGGTGGGCCGGTGATTCGCGTCTGCCCGGTACAGGGCTATGGTGACCGCGTAGTTGGGACTGCCTACCTTGTACCAAAGGAACGACGCCATATCAAAGTAGTGAGACGTGGCCGGAGTGAACGTTTGACACGCGCGCATGGATCCATACACATAATCGCCATAATCCCAGGCGGTGAATTGCTCATACCACCCCGGAGCCGCCGGCGGCGGTACAGCCACCACCGCGAAGCCACCCGTCCTGGTGGCCGTGCCCAAAGGTGTAGTCACCGTCACATCCCTGGCCGCAACAGTGGCTGAAGGGTCGATGTGTATCAGCGCCGTGATCTGACTTAGACTGTTCACGGTGTAGGTAACGCTGATATTGTCGCCAAAGCTGACAGACGTCGCGCCGGTGAACGAGCTGCCCGTAATGACCACGTACAGTCCGTCGCCTGGAAAAGCCTGAGTGGGACTCACTACGGTTATCCCGGGAGGGCCCATCTGGCCTTCTTTGAACGCTACATCCCAGGCAAACGTAGTCCACGTCGCTCCGCCGTTAGCGGAAAAACCACCGGTGCCGCGACTGTAGCCACCAGCGCTCGTCACCTTAGCCAGCACCATGTTGGCGCTGGTACCGCCGTTCCCCGACAGGACGATGGCATACTCATTCCCGGCCAGCAATTGATAGCCGGTGGTGAACCCATACTCATACCACTTCGCCGTTGTCGTCAGTGATGAGGCGGCGAAGGTGGTGCTGCAAAGCACAGTGCCGGTGGGTTGGTGATTCGCGTCTGCCCGGTACAGGGCTATGGTGACGGTGTAAGTAGGACTGCCCTGCGTGTACAAAAGAAACGACGCCATATCAAAGTAGTGAGACGTCGCCGGCGTGAAAGTCTGACACGTGCGATACAGCCCATACACATAACCACCGGCGTCCCCATTGGCGGTGAATTGCTCATACCACCCCGGAGGCGCGCCTGCCTGGTTCACCGTGAATCCACCAGTCCTGGTGCCCGTGCCCGCTGAATTGGTCACTGACACATCCTTGGCCCCGGTGCCGGTACCAGCAGGAATGGTAATGTTCGCTGTTATCTGGGTAGCGTTGTCCACCGTGTAGCTGTTCACGGTTACGTCGCTACCAAAGCTTACCGCACCGGTCGGCGCGAGACCGACAAAAGTCGTGCCGGTGATGACCACACTGCTCAGGGTCTGGCCTTGAGTGCCCTGCGCTGGGCTGACCGAAGTCACAGTTGGCGCAGCCATGCCCGTCCAGGGAATAAATACAACGTTGCTGCTGACCGCATTCCCCAGGCCGGATGGATTGCTGGCGGCGTTGTATGGGCCGGTGGCGTCACCCCACCAGTTGTTCGTGGCGTCAACCGTTTGGCCGCCGCCGTGGTGGTTTATTCCGGCAGCATTGCCAACGAAGTCATTGTAGTGAGCACGAACACTAGAGCCAACATTCGACGTGCCAAAGCCCTCAAGATTGTTGCCGGTGAACTTGTTGTACTGTATATTGACGTCATTAAGCCCGTCAGAGCCAATGCCGACGTGGTTGCTGTCAAAATGGTTGCCCTCAAAGAGAAGGTTGCTGCCAGGATTGGTGGGATTGATGTACGTACTCCACCAGTTACCAATGTAGTTGTTGCGTACTGCAATACCACTCGTGCCGGCGCTAAAGTCCATAGCCCAACCATCGCTCGCTTGAGTTCTTCCATGTCCTGCCAGTATGTTATTGGCAATAGTATGTCCGCTGGTACCACCGACGACGTAGATGCCATCATTTTGACCGCCAAAAGTGCCTGGACCATCGATCTTGAAGCCATCGAAGACCACGTTATTGCCTTGAATCTGTACACCACCCTGAATGATCGACTCGGAGCCCCTGGTTCCGGGCGTTGCTCCCGCAGATATGCCCACATTGGCACCATTCAAAGTGAGTGTCTTGTTGATGATGACCTTCTCTATATAGGTCCCCGCTCCCACGTGGACGGTGCCGCCAGTAACGACACGGGTGACACCTTCGGTGATCGTCTTCACTGGACTGGTCGCAGTCCCATTTCCGCTGGCCGCGACGCTGCCATCGACATAGACGATGGAGAGCGTTGCCGGGGAAGTCCTCTGGTCCTCAATGAACGCGCCGTTGTTAGCCGCCGCCATTGCCGGGATATCGGTGTAATACGTGGGGTTTACACCAGCGAGGATGGCAATATCCAAGAAGTTCGCGTTCGCGCTAGTTCCCCATGTGTTGTTGGTGAAGGTCATGTTCCCCTCTGCCAGTACCCAACCCATGGTGAGGTACACATAGTTGTTGGAGATTGTGCCAGTCGTCACACCATTGATGTAGGCGGGTTGGCGCAGGTCATATATGGTATTGCCGCTGATGTTCAATCCAGACAGTTCTCCGGCAACTTCCATGGCGCGGCTGACATCCACGTCACCGATGGCAAATTTGCCGGCAATTTCATTGTTCGTGATGGAGACGTTGTTGGCGCCAACATAGATGATGTTCTGTGGACCAGTCTTATCCGTCTTATCGATCTGGAACCCGCTTATGGTAACCCCCGCGGCATTAATGTAAAACCCATAACCAGTACCAGACACATCGACGTGTGTGTATGCGCTGCCCGCCCCTGCCAAAGTGAGATTGGCCTTGTTCAAGAGGACCTGACTGGCTAGATCATACTTACCACCGAGCACATGGACGGTGTCACCCGCCTGTACGTTGGCATTGCTGACGGCATAACCTATGGTCTTCCATGGGCTCCCCGACGATCCATCGCCGGTTGTGTCGCTGCCCGTGGTGGCCACATACCAGTCCGTTGCCGCTGCCACGGTGCCTATCCCCGTGGGCAAGACCTGGAACGCCAGAAGGCAGCACAGCAGGAATAAGAAAAGAATAGCCGGAATTCTACGTGTGTTCATGTCCCCCCCTTTTGCTGCTAGGTTCGCTGGAGGTTGGTGTTGCAGCCTATCTCAACACCAATCCCCTGGCCAGGCAACCGGCTAACCCCTCCCCCGAGTCAGCCTCTCCGGATACCAAGCCAAGACGGCATGGCAACCCCTCCGAATCAGTTGGCTACAGCCAGACGAAACCTGCGTCTCTTCATACCACAAGCCAGCCTACCATGTCAAGCTTCGTCCTTATGCGAGTATAGATGCGATTCTACCAGCGATGTGCTCCTCTGCTATGAAAATCGTTCGGTGAGTCCTAACCAGGCCGACTCTGGAACTGGGCGCAGCGACCAAGCCGTATTCCACGCCCAAGGGGGCAGGCGGAACGCCGGGTCCATTCCAGTACCCGAATTGCCTTGGACAGCTACAACCTGTTCGGCAACGCTTTCATTATGAGCGAGGCCAGGTTCTGCAGTGATCGCATGTTACTTGCTGGTCGAACTCTATGTCCGGGTCGGACGTGTCCATGACACATCTCTTGCATAGCTGGTATTCCCGTGTCACGCCTTTGCCTCGTCATCGGGCCGTCGGGACCTGCCATCAATTGGGGCTCCTATTTCCGGAGTCGGGATTTGACGTAGCCGGGAAGAGCCTTGACTACTGCTTTGGCTTTGAGTATCTCTTCTGTGTGATAAAATCCGAGGAAGTACAGCACGACTGGGAACGTGAGCAAAGCCAGCAGCTTGAAGACTCCCACAATGACATAGGAGTGCACCACGGCGTAGGTATTGGATATAAAAAGGCTCCCCGCGTAGATGGCTCCGGCGGCCAAGAGCATCTTGGCAATCCTGCCCCATTCGTACTTGACAGCGTAGAACCGCCGTGAAACCAGGAAGCCCACCGTGGTCAGGGCCACATAGGAGACAAGCGTGGCCCACGCCGATCCCATCATGCCGTAGTGTGGTACCAAGACGTAGTTCAGTCCGAGATTCAGGACAGCGGCAGCAGCGACGATGGCTGCCGTATACCTTGTCTTTGCCATTAGGCCTATCCCGATGGCCAACATGTCGAAGCAGCCGTAGACGACGTAGGCCAAAGCGATGAGCGGAATAACCCGGTAGGCTGCGAAGAAGTCGGGGGTGGCCATGATCGCCAAGACTTCTCTCGAGAGAATAGCCAGGGCTAGAGCCGCAAAGAGGGCAACCAGCAAGAAGTAAGTGAACACGCGGGAGTAGACCTGTCTGGCGTCTTTTTCCCTCCACACCGAGAAGGCAAACGGTGCCCAGGCGGTGAGGATGGGTGCTACCACCAGAGCACTGAGCACGCCCCCAAATTTGTAGCCGAGCGAATAGAGCCCCACTTGATCGGCGGTTGAGAGAAACTTGAGGAAATACCTGTCCGAAAGGGTCAGTATCCAACCGCCAAGACCGGCCGGGATCAAGGGCAGGCCAAAAGCCAGCATTCTCTTCAGTTCGTCAACAGAGAAGTGGATGCCAGCCTGTCTGAAGAGGGTGACGGCCATAATGAGATATATGAGCGCCGATGCAATTGCACTTGCCTCGACAATGCCGAGCACGCCCCTGTGGAGTGCCACCACGAACACCAGATTGAGGCCAATACTGACGAGGACCCGGGTCACGGCGACCCCAGCGAATGCTACTGGTTTCTCCCTAGCTCTGAGAACGGATAGGCCTAGCGCGACGCAGGTGTCGCAGAAAAGCGTCAGAAAGACAAGCCTGAAGTGTAGGGCGTACTCAGTGGAGCCGAAAATGGCGGAGGAGATGCTGCCCGCGATGGCTATGAGCAATAGGCAGAGAATGGCTGAACTTGCGGTCAAGAAGAGGAAGGCAGTACTTAGTACCGCCTTCCTCTTGTCGGCATCATCGTGGAGGAAGTACGACCGGAACAGCGCGGTACTGAGACCCATCCCAGCCACTATGGTGAGAACGGCTGAAGTCGTTAGAAGAATCTCCAGATTGCCATAGTCGCTGGTGGTCAGGTAGCGGGTGTACAGTGGGAGCAGGAAGAATCCCACAATCGAGGAGACTGCAGCACCGAGGCCGTATATGATGGAGTGTTGCGAAAGACGGAGTATCTGCCTGAACACCTCAGCGACCTTTCAGAATCCCGATTATGACTGCAGATGAGAAGGCTGATGAACCGGCATCTTCACAGTATGCGAGGTGCTCTGTTGATGGCTCGAGACATATTTCATGTATTCTTAGGGAAGTGATGCTGGGTTGCCTTCTCGCTCTCGTCAAGAGAACGATGTCAGGGCACTAGACGCTCTGAGCCAGTCTAAGAAGAGTCCTTTCACATCTCAATACTATTCGGCGACCGATGGCCCTGCTCACTTCCTGGTGCGAGCCGTCCCTCTTTTCATTTAGTGCACACAACAACTGTACAGTGGCCATACTTGTTGGCATCGATGAATCTGTCGGCGAACCAACGCCAAAATGCGCTCTGGCCCCCGTTTCCCCAGGCCACATGGTTGTCTGCCCTGTATTGTGTGTTCACCTTGAAGGCAAGGCCCTCCAGGGTCTGTCGTAGCCAGGCCTCGTCGGATGGTTCATCCTTGACTCCGGCTGGGTCAACGAGGGGCGATGCGCGCGCATGAAACCGCTTAAGCAGCCAATCGAAGAACATGAATACCACAAAAGGGCTCTTTCTGAAGTCCTCGAACCATTTTGTCCGGGGAGTGGACAAGAAAAGCATACCGTTAGGCTTCAATACCCTGTAGCATTCCTTGAGGACCTCTAGTTTGTCATTGACGTGCTCGAGCACGTCTGATGAAGCAACATAGTCGAACGAGTTGTCACGAAATGGAATCGCCTCACCGGCGGCGAGGAGCGGATTCTGAGGACAGTACTTGAGCATCTCGAGACTGACATCCAGGTTGTAGTAGTTGTTCTTGTCTACAATGTCGGGGAGGAACTGTAGCAGAACACCGAAGCCCCCTCCCAGATCAAGAATAGTGCCATCGTGATCGATGAACTTGCCCCAGGGCCGTTTGAGTTTCGCAGTCCGCCACAGTAGGTAGTCTCTACTGAGACCATAGGGTCTGTCAGACATGTCGAATTGCCTGTAGAGTTCGTCGTACGGATTCATTTGAATCCCGCCTCTGGAGCCATAGGGTCGTACTGAGTGGCAAAGAGCAGCGCTGGCCAGCGCGCCGTGAGTCCGCTCTCGACTGGAGACTTGAGCGATGAATGTGGCCTCGACAGCGCGGGGGACACGGCCGAGAGCGACTTTGTGCTACCGCAAGGTGACTTGTGTGGAATTGATGGAGAAGGCGACCGGCACTCATCCAACGTAGAGTAGATGCGTATGATGGGATTCACGCGTCGGCCAACACCTCGGCCTAGGAGTCGAATTGATATCGAGATCCATAAGGCATTTGTCACTGTGAACCCTCCCTGTTCGCGGCGACTCGAGCTGGTACTCCTGCAGCGACGACATTGGGTGGAGTATTATCCACGGCCACTGCCCCGGCACCTACGGTTGACCAGCTTCCCACCGTCATCTTTTGAATGAGGTTGGCCTCCGTGCCGAGATAGACGCCCTCAACCAAGCGGTCTCCGCGTGCGGTCTTCTCGCGCAGGATTTCTTTGGTTGTTAGCTCTCGGTTCATACTCGTCCTGTTTCCCCTTGAATCCAACGGAGTATGGCCAGAGAGTGGCTGGCCACCTCGAGTTTGTGACTAGAGGTCCGGCATGACTACCTTGGGTCTGTCACCTATTCTCTTGCACGGGCTGCCCACGTTGATGGTCCAGGGTTCGATATCGTGTAGGACCAAGCTGTTGCTGCCGATCACAGCCCCCTCTCCAATCGTGACATTAGGATGGACGACCACGTTGGTCCCTACGAAAGCATCTTTTCCTATCACAACAGTGCCCCTAGTCACGCTCCTCTGCTCATAGGGCAGTGCAGAAGACATTCTGCTGCCACCCTTGTAGTTGTCAGTACCGGTCAGAATGCGTGAACCGCAAGCGACGTCAGCATAGTCACCTACTACAAGTTCGCCGCCGCCAATGACGCTCACAAAGGATGCAACATGTACGTATCTGCCTATTCTTATGCCCTTGCCGCCGTAGATAAAGGTGAAATCGTCGATCATCGAGCAGTCGCCTATCTCGATCACTCCAGGATTGACGATCTTGGCCAGCGGAAAGATGCGGACGCCCTTCCCACATTTCTTAAGCCGTCCCATGACTGTCTCGCTCATATCAGGATTGTGAGACATCATAACAACCATCCTGACGTGTCTGCGGCAAACAGTCTACTCATTATGCTGCTTCCGGTCTCGTCTGAACATACTTCAGCACGATGTTCTCCAGTTCATCTGGGCTAATCAACTCAGCATCGGACGAGTTGTATCTGCGCAGGCTGGCCTTGTGCGCGGTCATCGGACTACCTGTCGGATAGCCTGCAGGCAACAGCGCGTACATGTCCTCCAATTCATATAACCGCGTGGACTCAGTGTCGTTTATCAGGTCCTCGTGTAGTTTCTCTCCGGCAACGAGACCAGTCATCATACTCTCGACATTGCCCTCGGGGATGCTCAGCTTTGGTGCGATCCTTTTCGTCATGACCTCGACCAGGTCTCCCAATCTGAAGGCTTTCATCTTCAGGATGAAGGTCTCGCCTCCACGAGCCAGTTCGGTGGCCTTGATTACCAGCGCCACGGCCTCGTGGATCTCCATGGTGAAACGGGTTACTGCCGGATCAGATACTTGCAGCGGTCGGCGGTTTAACAAGTCCTCTATAAATACCGGGATAACCGAACCCCTGGAGTTGGCCACGTTGCCGAAGCGAACGCAGGAGAAGACCTGTCCCTCTTTGGACAGCCTGTTGGCATTGGTGGCCATCCTCTCGGCGATGAACTTGCAGGCGCCCATAACGTTGGTAGGATAGGCCGCTTTGTCGGTGCTTATCGCTATCATCCGTGGCACCCGGTACTTCAGAGCCAGGTCAACGATATTCTGTGTTCCCACGACGTTGGTATGTACAGATTCCATGGGGAAGTCTTCACACATGACGACGTGTTTCATGGCTGCCGCGTGATAGATGATGTCAATATCGAAGTTGACGAAGATCTGCTCGGTGCTCCTTATGTCCCTAACATCGCCGACGATGGTCTGGAGCCTTTCGTCCGAGAACCTCTTTCTCATCATGAAATGCTTGACCTCGTCCCGGCTGAAGACGACCACCCGGCGAACGTCCTGCCGCAGGGCCTGGACCACTATCTCACTGCCTATGGAGCCGGAGCCTCCAGTAACCAGAACTGATTTCCCCGCCAGTCCGCTGCTCATGCCACACCAGCTTCCGCAAAGAAGTCGCGCACTGTCTGCGCAACGTAATCTATCTCCTCTTCGGTGAGAGTGGGATACATCGGCAATGTCAGCACCTCAGAAGCTATCCTCTCGGTCAAGGGCAGATCGCCTTCCTTGTAGCCAAACTTGCTGCGGTAGAACCGCGTCAGGTGGACCGGATGGAAGTATACCTTCGTCATGATACCTCTGTCCAATATGTGCCTCATCAGCTTGTCCCGCAAGCCGGCCCTGTCCTTCAGTCGGATCGTATAAATCTGATAGACGTGGCTGGAACCGTGCGGAACCTGGGGAGGCGTGACGGCTTCGATGCCGGACAGCCTCTGCGTCAGGTGATGGGCGTGTTGTCTTCTCAGGCGGATGACCTCATCGATCTTGTCCATCTGGGCTATTCCGAGAGCCGCGGTCATGGTAGACATCCGGAAGTTGTAGCCCAACGTGATGTATTCCATCTGGTCTGTCGAGGAGAAGTAGTCACCGCCGGCATCCACTCTGCCGTGACTGCATACCAGCTTGACCCTCTCGTGCACATCCCTGGAATCGGTGATCACCATGCCGCCCTCGCCCGTGGTGATCACCTTGTTGGCACAGAAGCTGAGGATGGCGGAGTCGCCGAATGTTCCCACTTTCCTGCCATTGACCGTGGCACCGAACGACTCGGCGGCATCTTCTATGAGAAGAAGCCTGTGCTTGTGTGCTACCTTTCTCAGCTCCTCGATGTGGCAGGGCAATCCTGCGTAGTGAATAGGCATGATGGCTTTTGTCTTGGGAGTAATCCTCCTCTCCACGTCAGCGGGATCCAGTCCGTAGGTTGTCTCTTCAATTTCGGCGAAAACCGGCTTGGCGCCGACGAAAAGAGGTGCATTGGCTGTAGCGATGAAGGTGAAGGCGGGTACGATGACCTCGTCTCCCTCACCTATACCGTGAGCAATCAGGACTGCGTGCAGGGCGGACGTACCAGAGTTCATGGCAACGGCGAATTCTGCCCCCAGGTACTCGGCTGTCCTCCTCTCGAATTCCTTGATCTCCGGCCCTATGGCCCAGTGCATCCCTCGTCGAACTACCGCAGTGATGTGTTCAATGTCTTGCTGGTCCCAATGGATCCTGAACAGCGGTATATTCATTTTCCAGATTCCTCTCCCTTGCCGGATCGTCACTGTCGACGTAGGAGTTCGGCGTAAAGTTCTTCCATCTTAGGAGCGTTCTTGCTCCAATCTTCCTTCTCTCGTATGATGCTGGCGTTTATTCCGAAGAAGGTTTCCTTCAATTCGGGGTGTTCTACGCACATCTTCACCTTTTCTGCGATGTCTACTGGGTTCTCTCCATCAATGAAGAAGCCGTTGAAACCGTCGACTACGTATTGGTGATACACCTCGAGTTGACCGAGAATGGGCACGGCCCCACACGCCATGCCTTCCGCGATGGTGGCTGCGAATGCGCCATCGGAGCGCGGTATGGAGACGAATGCATCGGAGGCATTGTACAAGATTGCCATTTCATGTGGGCTCAGTTGCCGCCTGATCATTCTGATATTCGTTCTTATGCCGAGGTCATCACTTAGCAGCGAAATGGTCTCTTCGTAGCGGTCGTGGGCGGCGTTGAAGCCAGGTTCCAATCCCTTGAGTAGGATCAGGACGACGTGAGGGTGTTTTGCCAGTATATGAGGCATTGCCTGGACAATAGAACGTATCCGATAGTGCTCGGTCATCACCCTCGGGCTCAGCAGAACAAACCACGAATGGTCTATGCCGATGTCCATCTTCAACTGCCTCGCAGCGGCCTCATAACTTCTGTTGAAGGTCTCCAGGTTGATGCCCCATAGAATTGTCCGTATCTTATCCTCGGGCAACTGGAACTCGGCTTGGACGTGTCGCCTGACGTAGATGGATTGAGTCGTCACGACATCGGCATGGCGCAAGGCGAATTCCACACTGAGACGGTTCTGTCTTGATTCATAAGGATCAACAAGGACATCCGAGCCGTAGGCTGTGATGACCAAGGGATGGAAACCGCTCAAGGCTCCGAGAAATCCATTGTGCGTGATATAAAGGGCATGAAGGACATCAGGCTTGATTGCCCCAAGCGTTCTTCGCAGGATGCTCGCTTTCCTACGCATGAGAAGTGACGCCGCCATCTCCTTGAGGAGTGATGCAATGCGGACCGCAGTAGACCTCGACTCAGTGCAGGACAAACGTCTGCTGTTGGGGCTGTCGTCTGGTTGTCTGCTGCCCCTCCTTGCCGACCTGCTATACATGGATCGCGACAACTTCAATAGAAACCGAAAGGGGAATGGTTGTGGCAGGGGATGGAGACGGATCCCATCGCGGAACGCCAAATCTGGGAAGTCTTCCTCGGGTTTGAGTCCGGCGCCCCCGTCGCCCTCAAAGTATAGAACATGGACCTCGTGTCCCCTGCCTGCTAGAAACTCAATCCATTGTCTCTCGACTATGGTTGTTGGCGGTGTCAGGAAACCTATTCTCATATTCTTGTCAGGCGACCGGGTATGTGGCGGTATCACATGGGCTCCTCCACGTACCCTAGCTTGAATTCGCCAGAATGCCTGCGATCCTCTCCGCCGCATGCCCGTCCCACAACTTGAGAACACTCCCTTTCTTCGTGCCTCCGTCGAGGACTCTGAAAGCCTCCTGCCTCAGCTTCTTCAAGTCGGTCCCAACCAGGACGTTCGTTCCCTCTTCATGGGTGATCTGCCACACCGGGGAATCCAAAAGAGTCAAGCAAGGGACACCCAGGACTGTCGTCTCCACTTGCACGCCACCGGAGTCGGTGATGACTATTCTAGCATTCATCTCAAGGTTGAGGAAGTCCAGGTAACCCAGGGGGTTGGTGACTAGTAGTTGGTGACTGGAGACTGGTGATTGGACGAGAAGGCCGAAGTCCTTGAGGTTCTTCTGCGTTCTGGGGTGCACGGGGAATACCACCGGTATCGTTCTGGAGATTTGGATCAAGGCTTCAATGATGCTTGAAAGGTTGTCTCTCTGGTCAACGTTGCTGGGACGGTGAAGCGTAGCCAGTGCATAGCCCCTTTCTTTCAGGCCAAGCCGTCCTAGCACGTCCGACTTCGCGGCCAGTTCCTTGGAGTATAGAAGGCTGTCAGCCATGACGTTGCCAACACGGAAAATCTTATCGTCAGAGATGCCTTCCCTGCGCAAGTTATCGTCCTCATATCTTGATGTGGTGAAAAGGTAGTCAGAGAGGTGGTCCGTGAGAAGGCGGTTGATCTCCTCGGGCATGCTCTTGTCACAGGAGCGAATACCGGCCTCCACGTGAGCCACTGGGATGTGGAGCTTGGCGGCTGCCAGAGCCGCTGCCAGAGTTGAGTTGACATCTCCCACCACCAGCAGAACGTCGGGCTTCTCCTCCAGGAGGACCTTCTCTACCTCTATCATGACCTTGCCCGTCTGCTCGGCGTGGGTTCCGGAGCCAACGCCCAAATGATAGTCCGGCTGTGGCAGCTTCAGGTCCTGGAAGAACACCTGAGACATCTCGAAGTCGTAGTGCTGACCGGTGTGGACGAGGACATGGTGAATGGTGACTGGTGACGGGGGACTGGTGACTAGTGGTTGGTGACTGGTGATTGGTGACGGGTGATTAGAGACAAGTGATTGGTAATTGGTGATTGGCGATTGGCCGGAGTAGGCGGCGTTGTGCTTATCTATCGCCCTGATGATGGGGGCGATCTTCATGAAGTTGGGCCTGGCGCCGACGACGCTAACGATCTTCATGTGTTTGGTGAATAGCGAATAGTGACTGGTGAGTAGTGGCTGGTGACTGCTGATTGGTTCTCGACCGCTTCTGTTTCACTGAGCGGATCAAGCCCTGAAGCATGCGAGAGACTGCGTTGGCTTGTAACTGGAGTCTTTGAAGGTCAGCGGACTTCCCCAGTCCAACCCGTCTGGCAATTTCAATCTGGGTATCGAGCTCACTGGCAGAAGCTAATGATATGTACAGGAATTGGATGAACTCCTGATTGCCAGCGCGGGCTGCTCCCTCGCCTATGTTGCTGGCTACTGAGATTGCTGCTCGCCGCATCTGAGACACCAAGCCGAATTGTTCAGTGTTTGGGAATGCCTGCGTTACATCATAGCAGGCAACCGAGAGTTCCACGGCCGCTTTCCATACTTCCAGATCTTTGTGATTCTTGATCATGTCCCAGTAAGTGGTAATTGGTGATTAGTGAATGGTAGACGCGAACCGTACCGATCACTACTTACCAATCACTAGTCACTGCCCTCCTGATCTCGATCTGAATCCTGAGTCTGAATCTCGCGCTCAGACTTGCCCCTCAACAAACGTCTTGATGTGTCCGGCGATTTCCTCAATCTGAGCTTCAGTTAGTTCAGGATACATGGGCAGCGAAAGGACTTCGTCCTGGGCCTTTTCGCTCTCTGGAAAGTCGCCAGGCTTGTGCTTGAGGTGCTTATAGACCTCTTGCAAATGGAGAGACAGGGGATAGTACACCATCGTCTGGATGCCCTTTGACTCCAGGTGTTTTCGCAGGTCATCGCGCTTGATGCGCGGGTCTTTCAGCCGGACGGTGTAGTAGTTGCACGAGGGCTTGCAGTAGACCGGGCCCTGTGTTATTACAATCTCCGGTATATGGCTGAGCAACCTGTCGTACATGGCGGCGTTTCTGCGGCGCATGTCGTTCCACTTGTCAAGATGCTTCAGCTTCACGCACAGAACGGCGGCTTGCAGCGCATCCAGTCGACTGTTGAATCCGGGCAGGCTGTGGTAATAGGTGACCTTGGCTCCATGCTTCCGGAGCATATCGACCGTCTCGGCTATCTTGGGGTCGTTGGTGACCACCATGCCGCCGTCGCCGTAGGCACCCAGGTTCTTGGCGGGGAAGAAGCTCAGACAGCCGGCGTCTCCCAGAGAGCCGACCTTATGGCCCTTGTACTCCGCGCCCAGTGCCTGCGCGCAGTCTTCGATGACCTTGAGATTGTGCTCCTTGGCGGTTGCCAGTATGGGGTCTACGTCAGCCGGGAGGCCGTACAGGTGGACCGGTATCACGGCCTTCGTCCGGGAGGTGATGCGTGGACCAATCTGTCTTGGATCGATGTTGTAGGTAGCGGGGTCTATGTCGGCGAATACCGGTTTGGCACCGCAGTTGACAATAGCCTCGGCCGTGGCGACGAAGGTGAAAGGCGTAGTGATCACTTCGTCGCCCGGGCCAACACCGCAGGCCAGCAGCGCCAGGAGGAGTGCGTCTGTTCCCGAGGCGACGCCCACCGCCGACCTGGTACCGCAGTAGGCAGCCATCTCGCTCTCGAACGTCTTCACTTCCTGGCCCAGGATGAACTGGGTGTGCTGCAAGACTCTGCTGATCGCAGCATCTATGTCGCCCTTGATTGACTGGTACTGACCTTTGAGGTCAGTCATAGGTATAGACAAGTCACCCTCCCTCTGAGGAGCTGTCCGAGAATTGCCTTATCAACCCCCTTTGCCCCCAGTCTTGGGGGAAGAAGAGGATCCTGGGGGACACCCCCAGACCCCCGGCGGGACAAGTCCCTGCACCCTGGGTGGCTTCCGACTGTACGGAAATCAGCATACGTCTTTCAACCTCCTTGGCCCCCAGTCTTGGGGGAAGAATCGGATCCGGGGGACACCCCCAGACCCCCGGCGGGACGAGTCCCTGCACCCTCTTCGGACAGGCTCCAGTGACGAACGTTTGTCGGCGCTAAGAGACCAGGAAGATCTCATTCTTGCCCTTCTGCTGGTACACCTTGCCGCACCTGTGGCAAGACGTCCTGGTATCCTGGCCGAAATCGAGTTTCTCGCCGCATTCGCAGACCCAGCCGCGCACCCGCGCCGGGTTGCCATAGGCCAGCGAGTGGTCGGGAAGGTCCTGGGTGACCACTGAGCCGGCCCCTATGAAGGCATATCTGCCTATCGTGTTGCCGCAGACGATGGTGGCATTGGCACCGATGGTAGCTCCCTCTTTGACCAGTGTCGGGCGATACTCGTGCTTTCTGGACACATGGCTTCTCGGATTCATGACATTGGTGAAGACGCAGGATGGCCCACAGAACACATTGTCTTCCAGAGCGACCCCTTCGAATACTGAGACGTTGTTCTCAATCTTGACGTTGTTACCGATCCTGACCCCCTTGGCCACGAATACGTTCTGGCCGATGACGCAGTTCTTGCCCACTGTTACATTCGGCATGAGATGGGAGAAGTGCCATATCTTCGTGCCTTCTCCGATCTCACAGGGCTTCTCGAGAACGCTGCTTTCATGGACGAAGAAGGCCTCTGTCTTCTCCATGCCGGCCCGAAGGGCCACAACTTGCCCGTTTCTCTCGAGGGACGTCTGGCAGCCTGACAGTACCTGCAGCACTTGAAGACCCTTGCGTCCATCCACCTTGGGTCTCCGGCGCGTCTCGATGGAATCCAGAAAGTCGCGGCACTCAATCTTCAGGGGCTCGTCAAGGGAGACTTCCACCGCCGTTGCCTCCTTGGGGCGGGGCACTGGTTTTCTGTCCACCCAGTCGATCTGATGGCTATACAGAAGGAGCTTGTCCTTGGGCACGGTGTCGTCGAAAAGTGCCATCCTCTTATCTCCGACGACTATCAGTTTCTGTTCCTTGTAGGGGTGCAGCCAGCTGACGAATATGTGTGCCCTTACCCCATCCTTGAAAACCAGATTGGTCATGGTCACGTCGGCTATATCCAGGTGGAGGTAGTACCCGCCATGAGCGGAGACTTCAACAGGCATCTCCCCGCCCAGCAGCAGGAGAATGACGGAGATGTCGTGGGGTGCGAAGCTCCAAAGTATATTCTCCTCCGTGCGGAACTTGCCCAGGTTCAACCGGTTGGAGTAGAGATACAGGACCTTGCCGAGCTCACCCTTGTCCACCAACTCCTTGAGCTTCGCTACTGCCGGATGGTATTCCAGCAGGTGCCCCACCATCAGTATCTTGTTGTTGGCGGCCGCAAGGTCGATAAGTTCCTGCCCCTCATCGACTCTGAGGGCCAGAGGTTTCTCCACAAAGACATCCTTACCTGCCAGCAAGGCTTGCTTGGCCATGGCGTGGTGCAAGACTGCCGGGGCGGCGATGACTACGCCTTTGACGTCGCCGTTTTGAAGGACTTGGCTGTAGCTCGTCTCTACTCTAGCACCCGGATACTTTGCGGCCAGGTCTGCCAGGAGTCTAGCATCGGCATCGCACATGGTGTGCAGCGCGCCTAACTCTGCGAAGTTGCGCACCAGGTTCTTGCCCCAGTAGCCGCATCCGACTACGGCTACGTTTCTATCCATCACTTACTCCGAGACTGTGTGACATCTCTCTCAACCCCCTAGATCCCCCACTCTTGGGGGAAGGTAAACAAACCGGGGACACCCCAGACCCCAGCAGGAGGTTTTCTCCTACACCTCCTCTGTCATTCCCGCGGAAGCGGGAATCCAGACGTAGGGTGGGTAGAGCGGATGCGAAACACACCGCCCTATGTGACCTCATTGTCAACCCTCTGGCCCCCATTCTTGGGGGCAGCGAAAAAGGAGTATTTGGGGCACGTCCCCAAACCCTTGCCAGGAAGTGTCCTGGACCTCACGGTGTGCGCTGTCATTGCGAGCCATTCTCCGAGCTGAGCGACGAGAAAGCGCGGCAATCTCTCGTTCCTCCGCTTGCTTCCCACCACCCCGGGATTGCTTCGTCGCTCCGCTCCTCGCAATGACAAGCAACGAGGCAATGGGGGACACCCCCGAACCCCCGGCAGGAAATATCCTTGCACCTCTGCTATTACTCCCCTAGGCGGACTATGTTGGGCCGTTTCAATCCCTTAGTCGCGCCCCTAGCGTCAAAAAGGAGTCTTGATCGGGCCGCTATCCGGTCCAAATCGTAGGAACTATGGTCGGTGGCTATCACACAACACTCAACCTCGGACAATAGTCTGTCAGTGATGTCCGCTGAATGAAGCTCGTGATCTCCCACCTTGATTACCGGTATGTGCGGGTCGTTGTACTTCAGGTCAGCACCCTTCTCCCAGAGCAGCTCGACGAGCTTCATAGACGGCGACTCTCTGGCATCGGCCACGTCTCTTTTGTAAGCCACGCCCAGCACCAGGATGGGTGTGCCTTTCAAGCTTCTTCCTCTCTTGTTCAAGACCTCCATGATGCGCGACGTGACATAGTACGGCATCCTCTCGTTGATCTCGGCTGCCAGCTCGATAAACCGCGTGTGAAAGTCATATTCTCTGGCCTTGTTGGCCAGGTAGTAAGGGTCGAGCGGAATGCAATGGCCGCCCACCCCGGGTCCGGGATAGAAGGGCATGTATCCGAAGGGCTTGGTGGCTGCCGCATCAATCACTTCCCAGACGCTCACGCCCATGTTCTGGCAGAGCTGGGCCAATTCATTGACCAGGGCGATGTTCACGCTGCGGAAGACGTTTTCGAACACCTTGGTCATCTCGGCCACTTCAGGAGTCGAGACCGACAACACTGTGTCGGCCACCTGCTGGTACAATAGCCTGCCGAGTCTAGTCGATTCGGGGTCTATGCCCCCGATGAGCTTGGGAGTGTTTCTAATGTGAAACTTCTTGCTCCCAGGGTCCACTCTCTCCGGCGAGAAGGCGAGATGAAAATCCACACCGCCTTTCAGGCCCGATCTTTCCAGAATGGGCTGGACTACCTGTCTGGTAGTCCCTGGGTATGTCGTGCTCTCGAGGACGATGAGTTGACCCCGCTTCAGCCGCCGGGATATCTCCTCCGACTCGTGAACTACGTATGATAGGTCTGGGTCCTTGGTCTTGGTCAGCGGCGTGGGGACGCATATGCAGATGGCATCCGTTTCGCCGAGTCTGTTCTGGTCGACGGTTGCCTCGAGCAGACCTTTGGATCTGAGCGACAGCAGTCGCTCGCTGGGAACATCGGCGATGTACGACCGGCCGGCGTTGACGGAATCGGTCCTCTTCTGCTGGATGTCGATGCCCAGTACTGTGAAGCCGGCCTCGGCGAAAGCCACAGCCAGAGGGAGACCGACATAGCCCAGGCCAACTATGGCCACTTGAGCGGTTCTGTCCTTGATTTTCTGTTCAAGCATTCTGGACTCCATCGCTAGGAAATGAGAGAAGCTTCGATACTGGGGATGGTCTTCTCGATCCCTTCCTTTATACTGTGTTTGGGATTATAGCCGAATTCCTTTGCCTTAGATATGTCGGCGAAGCTGTGCCTTATCTCGCCTGCCCTCGGCGGTTGATGCCTAATAGTGCTATGACGACCCGCCGACTCCAGCACCAGATTGGCCAGTTCGATGACGCTTGTCTGTTGCCCGGTACCGATGTTGTACACGCCCTGGACTGCGGCCTCTGCCGCGGAGATATTGGCCTGGACCACATCAGTGATGAAGACAAAGTCCCTGGTTTGATGGCCGTCGCCGAAAATGGTCAACGGCTGGTTGCGCAGAGTCTGCGTAATGAACTTCGGTATCACCGCTGCGTAATCTGAGTGGGGGTCCTGTGCTGGGCCATATACGTTGAAATATCGCAGGCAGACGGTCGGCAGCGCGTACAGCAGTGCGAAAACCCGACAGTAGTGTTCATCCGTCAGTTTCGTCACAGCATAGGGCGACTCGGGGTCCGGAGGGGTACTCTCCGTGACAGGCAGCGTGGACGCATTGCCGTATACCGCGCAGCTCGAGGCGCATACGACCTTTCTGACGCCGGACTCTCTGGCAGCCGTAAGCACATTGAGGGTTCCCAGTACGTTCACTTCATTCGCTCGCAAGGGGGCCTGGATGCTCATTGGAACGCTCACCAGGGCAGCTTGGTGAAAGACGTAGTCGGTATTGGCAAAAGCCTCCCGCAAGAGCGGCAAGTCAGTGATGCTGCCCTGGATGAATCGGACGTTGGTCAGCTTGACCAGACGCTCAATGTTGCGAAGATGACCGCTGGAAAGATTGTCTATGATGATAACCTCATTGTCCTTGGACAGCTCGCCCGTGAGGTTGGAGCCGATGAAGCCGGCACCGCCGGTAATTACGATTCGCTTACCTTTCATTATAGACCTGTAACCTCATTTCAAGCATTAGATATGGGGATGAGTAGATGTCATCAACCCCCTGGCCCCCACTCTTGGGGGAAGAGGGAGGATTCTGGGGAACACCCCCAAACCCTCGGCAAAGGGGCTTTGCCCCTCTGCACACTCCAAACCTGTCATTGCGAGCCATTCTCCTAGCTGAGCCACGAGAAGGCGCGGCAATCTCTCGTTCCTCCGGCTGCTTCCCACCACCCCGGGATTGCTTCGTCGCTCCGCTCCTCGCAATGACAGGCAACGAGGCAATGGGGACACCCCCAAACCCCCGGCAGGAGATTCCTCCTGCACTTCTTCTGTCATTCCCACGGAAGCGGGAATCCAGGTGTAGATGTAGGGTGGGTAGAGCGGATGCGAAACCCACCACCCTATAGGAGCTCATCTTCAACCCCCTGCCCCCGCTCTTGGGGGTAGAACTGAGGGAATTGGGGGGAACCCCAGGGGGTTCCCCCAATCTCTCTGATGGGTGACAGTCCCTGGAGGCTGCATAAAGGGTCATTCTCAATCCGCTGGCCCGCAATCTTGGGGGAAGACAAATAGACTGGGCACATCCCAGCCCCCGGCAGGACTGTTCCAGTGACGCTGTTTCAGAAACTTCGATCATGGATTGGGTTGGACAGACGCGCCGAGTGTTTGTTAAAGCGGCAGACGAGAAGATAGCATGTCCTCCACGAGAAGTCAATCCAACTGCGCTCGTCGCGGCGGGTATGCCTTCTACCTGGTGGGCCACTGGGGTCACGAATCATATCCTTTTGGTACTTCCTGAGATGAGTTCGTGTTGGCTACACTAGGTGATGTATAGGTCTTGGAAGACATGAACGTGAGTTTTACCTTTCCAGTTATGGACCGCCATCTAAGTATTGACAAAATGGAGGTGGATGGGTACACTGGCGGCCAAGGGGGGTGGCCGCTTATGGATGCTGGGGCCGCTACCTTAGCTGATCCCGCACAGCCCGGTGGTCTATCCGCTGTTCTGTTCAACGAGGGTGAGTAGTGTATGGACAGTGTTAGGATCACAGATCTCGTCACCATGCTTCTCAATGAAGAGGGGCCGCCGCAGGAAGTCACTCTGGAGATGTTGATGCGCCTCTATGACAGGGCGCACAGTCGGTACCTGACAGCACTCATCATGTTTGGCGTCATCACGGTCTGCGTCCTCGGGGTCCTCATTGCCTCGGCTCTCGAGTGGGCGGACACCAAGTTGAGTATTCTGGCGCTGATAGCGCTGGTATTCCTGTTGGTGGCTGTCCTGGGGTTATCGCGTCGATTGAGCAATCTGAGCCGTGACTATCTGGATATTATCAAGGTATACAATCTGCTCGGCAGATACATGAAGTCCGGCAAGCAACTCTATCCTGAGAGGTACCGGTAATGTCAACGATAGAATTCGTGACTGTCACCATCTCATCGATAGCCATTGGCGCGGCCGTCGTATCCATCCTGCTGTTTGTGCTCTATGGCACGCTGCAGAAGAGATTGATCATCCGTCCCGAAGACACCACGAAGGTGACCGAGGAGACGGCTTCGACGATGCGGCTCTTTGCCGAGTCTCTCAAGGACGATGTTCCTGACAATGATCGTGAAGTGCTCAGAAGTGTGATAGAGAGATACTCCGAAACGGCTTTGACTGGCGTTCTCGATGACCCCACCGAGAGAACCTATCTCTTCGAAGGTTTGGCCAACCCGAGCAAACTCCCTTGGGAGTCTGGGGTGCAACGTGGAGAGCGTTCCAAATAGAGGCCCCTTGACATCCATGGTCATTCAATTGGGCTCTCCGTGCGTGGGCGTGACATCTGCGTATTGGCATGCCAACAGGTCATCTCTGATGAGAGGTTAGGGGGCGACTGTGCTGAAGACTGGTGATCTCGCAACGAGAGTCCCGCGTCTTTTGCTCCTGATCGTGCTTACTGCTGCTTCCGTCTCTTGGATTCCAGCTGGCGTCCTTTCTGCCGGGTCCCCTGTCATTGACGGAACGGGATATGCGCTGGTTGAGGACTACTGGCCTGCTGAGCTCACTGGGCCGGGAAAGCTGATCTATACCTTCGCGCCATGGGCCGGATACCAGCCAGGCTCGACGTTCTTTGGCACCAATGCATCCAGTGGGAATCTGCTGACGAATGTTGCGATGAACGGTGGTCTGAGCTGGGGCAGCGACATCGATCGCAAGTACGTTGGCCTCTGGCTGCCGAACTACGGCGTGTGGGATTTGGAAAGGCGATTTGACAGCGTTGCTGTGTTTCCAAGCCTAGACTGTATGCCTTTTGATACACCAACTCTGTTTCCTTCCGAGGCAGTCGAGTATCAGGTATGGGGCTCGAACGATTTCGATCTCTGGAATCCGGACGCTGCCACTTGGAGCATGGCGACTCTGGATAAAGTGTATGCCAAGGGATGGACCGATGTCGGCGAGTCGGTGTTCGGGATCTGCAACGATGACTACGTCGCGGCATGGACGTGGCCTGTTGCTGGTCTGGCCGGTTCAACAAGCACACAGACTTTCCGGTTCATAAAGGTGGAGTCACGATGGCCGAACGAGTCAGCACCAGCCGCGGGGCTTCCTCTTGGTCTGTGTGATCCCGAGATAGATGCCGTTAAAGGCATTTTGCCAAGTGCCCAATCTCCGCAAGTGGAGTGCGGCAGTTGGCAGGCTGACGTGGTGGAGAAAGGACGGACGTTCAGTTATACCTCGCTCAAGATCGGCTCGGATGGCAGGACACATGTTGCCTACGGTGGAGAGCAGCTCTACTATGCCGTGCGCGGCAGCGGTAATGACACGTGGCAGGTCCAGGAGGTTGATAAGGGAGGTGTGGGTGCCTACTGCTCTCTGGCTTTGGACAGTTCAGGTCGCCCTGCCATCAGCTACTACGATGCCATCAATGGTGATCTGAAATACGCCTACCAGAATGGCACGCTAAACGGCGTCTGGGGCACCTCGGGATCAGATATCTACGTGGTGGGTGACAGTGGCACTATTATCCACTATGACGGCGCCACATGGAGTCCGATGGCTACTCCGACAATGCAGTCTCTGCGTGGGATTTGGGGAAGCTCCTCGTCCAGCATTTTCGCGGTGGGAGATGGTGGCACTATCCTCCGCTTCAATGGCGCGTCATGGAGCCCGATGACTGTGCCCGGCGGCACACCAGCCCTCTACGGCGTCTGGGGCACTGCCTTCAATAACGTCTTTGCTGTTGGCGCCAGCGGGACCATTCTCTGCTTTGATGGCTTGTCATGGAGCACACCGATGAGTGTGCCCGTGGGCACGCCGGCTTTGCATGGCGTTTGGGGAAGCTCTCCATCCAACGTGTTTGCCGTGGGAGACAGTGGCACTATCCTGCGCTTCAATGGTGCTGCATGGAGCGCCATGACCAGCAATACACTCTCTTCACTGGCAGCCGTATGGGGGTATTCTGCGTCCAGTGTGTTCGCCGTGGGCGACGAGGGTATAGTATGTCGATACAGCGGTTCAGGCACAAGCTGGTCGGCGTCAACTGTTACTACGGACTGTCTTGACGGCGTGTGGGGTACGTCATCTTCCGATGTCTTCGCTGTCGGCTGCCGAGGTGCGATTCTCCACTGGGATGGTTATTCCTGGAGTCCGATGGTAAGCGAGACGACCAATCCTTTGCATGGCGTCTGGGGAAGCTCCCCGTCCAACGTTCTGTCTGTGGGATACGAGGGCACTATTGTTGGCTACGACGGGGCGATATGGACATCAATAGCCAAGGGGAACGGATGGCTGACGAAGATCGTCGACAGCGGGGGCGATGTGGGGAAGCATTCTTCTCTGGCATTCTACGATGATGCGCCGGCCATCAGCTACTACGACGCCACGAACGGCGACTTGAAGTATGCCAGATGGAACGGAACGAGATGGGACATCAAGACCGTGGACAGCATCGGTTGGGTGGGAGAGTACACGTCGCTGGCCTTTGACGATGTGGGCAGGCCGGCCATCAGCTACTACGATGCCACCAACGAAGACTTGAGGTTCGCCAGGTGGGATGATGTGGAGACATGCTGGGTGATCAGCGTGGTTGACGTCGCCGCTGATGTGGGACGCTACTCCTCACTGGCCTTCGACAGCACGGGGAATCCGGCCGTTAGCTACCAGGATGCTACGGAGGGTTGCCTGAAGTATGCTCGCTGGGATGGTGCTGCGTGGGACATCGAGACCGTGGATAGTCAGGGATGGGTGGGCCAGTACAGCTCCCTGGCTTTTGACACCTCGGACCGGCCGGGAATCAGCTATTTCGACGCGCTGAAGCAGGACCTGAAATATGCCCATTGGAGTGGGATTGACTGGGATATTGGGGCGGTCGATGCGACTGGGAATGTAGGCAGCTATACATCGCTGGACTTTGACGGCCTCGGAAACTTGGCCATCTCCTATTATGATGCTACCAATGACGCTGTGAAAGTCGCGCTGCGTAGCAGTGACACGTCCCTTTCAGCCGTATGGGGGAGTTCTCTCCCCAGTGTCTTTGCCGTGGGGGACGAAGGCACGATCCGTCGATACGATGGGACAACTTGGCTGGCCGTGGCAAACACCAATCCATATCGGTTGAACGGTATCTGGGGACTCTCGTCATCCGATGTCTTCGCAGTAGGAGAGGGCGGCACCATTCTTCACTATGACGGCTCTGCGTGGGCCTGGTGGCCGAGCGGTACAACAGCATCTTTGAGAGGTATCTGGGGAAGCTCTGTATCCGATATTTTCGCAGTGGGAGAGGGCGGCACCATACTTCACTACGACGGGACCAGTTGGACAGGCATGAGCAGTGGTGCAACACTCTCTCTTACTGGAGTGTGGGGCACTTCGTCGTCCAACGTGATAGCTGTCGGCGAGTATGGCACCATCCTGCGCTACAATGGCACAGCCTGGAGCCCGATGGCCAGCGGGACAAACCAGTGGCTGAGCGCCGTCTGGGGGAACTCCTCGTCCAGCATTTTTGCGGTTGGTGATGGTGGCACTATACTTCACTTCAACGGTGCCAGTTGGATAGGCATGAGCAGTGGCACGACACGTGCGCTGAGAGGGATCTGGGGCGATTCATATTGGAATGTCATTGCGGTCGGCGAGGAGGGCACCATCCTGCGTTTCGATGGCACCAGCTGGAGCGCGATGACCAGTGGCACGACTGAGTGGCTGCGCGGTATATGGGGGACTCCTCCGGGGAGTTCTCCGTTCAGCGCGTTTGCGGTGGGTAACGGTGGCTGTATTCTGAGGTACAGCGGTGGTTCGTGGGACGTGATGAGCACCGGCAAGTGGAGAATCGAGACAGTCGATCCCTACCCGTGGGCCGGCAGGTTCAGCTCTCTGTCCTTCGACACCTCCAACAATGCGGCGATCAGCTTCTACGACGCGCGGGAGGGCGACCTCAAGTACGCGCACTGGGAGCAGGATCACTGGGCCGTAGATACGGTTGATTCCTATGGCAATGTCGGGAGGTACACATCCCTCGTGTTTGACAGCGCAGGGGATCCGTCTATCAGCTACTACGAGGTGAGCCGGGGGGACTTGAAGTACGCCCACTGGAATGGCACGGCCTGGGATGTGAGCGTGCCGGACAGTGCGGGCGATGTGGGCAGCTATAGCTCACTGGCGTTCGACAGCGGTGGGAATCCGGCGATCAGCTACTATGATGCGACCAACGGTGATCTCAAGTTCTGCCGATGGAATGGCCAGACATGGGTCAGGAGTCTGGTGGATGCGGCGGGTGATGTTGGGAGTTTCTCTTCTTTGGGCTTCGATTCCTCAGGCTATCCTGGTATCAGCTACTACGATGCGACCAACGGACATCTCAAGTACGCCCATTGGAATGGCAGCGCCTGGGTCATCGGCATAGTGGACAGCGCTGGCGATGTAGGCCGGTACTGCTCCATGCACTTCGACTGTCTGGGCAACCCTGCGATCAGCTACTTTGACGCCACAAACGGCGATCTCAGGTACGCTCACTGGTCGGGAACGAACTGGGAAGTGGAGACTGTCGACTCTGAGGGGCAGGTTGGCCTCTATACCTCGCTGGAATTTGATAGTTCAGAGCGCCCCGCCATAAGCTACCATAATGCATCGAAGGGGACGCTGAAGCTCGCCCGCTGGAACGGCGAGAAGTGGAATCTTGAGACCATAGATGATACGCAGGCGGCTGGACACTACACGTCGCTGGCCTTTGATCGTTGTGGCAGTCCAGCCATCAGCTACGATTCACCGATCACGGGTGATCTGAAGTACGCGTGCCCATCCAATCCACGGCCCAATCAGCCGGTCAACCAGTCGCCGCTTGATGGGGCTACCTATGTCAGCCTTACCCCAACCCTGGAGTGCGGCGCGTTCTCGGACCCTTGCACAGACTCCCACCGGGCTTCCCAGTGGGTAATTGCCACTGAGAATTGCGAGGTGAACTGCAATCTGGTGTTTGACAGCGGGGTCGACTTGTCGAACCTGCTTAAGATTGATGTGCCGGCAGGTGTCCTTCAGCCAAAGACCACCTATTACTGGTGCGTGAGACACCAGGACTGCCGCGGCGCGTGGTCGAAGTATTCAGTGAAGACAGCCTTCACAACCGCGAGCCCACCGCAACAACCGGTGAACGTGTCACCAACCAACGGAGCGTCCAGCATCAGCGTGACGCCCACTCTTGAATCTTCGGCTTTCGCCGATCCCGAGGCCGGGGACGTACATGTGGCCACGGAATGGCAGATGACCAGGAACCAGGGTGACTACTCGACTGCTTTCTTCCGGCAAAGAACAGAGAGGACCTATCTGACTCAGTTCGCTGTCCCTGCCGGTATCTTGGCCAACAGGACCACCTACTACTGGCGAGTCAGGTATCAGGACAATCATGGAACCTGGTCGGAGTTCTCGTCGGAGACGTCGTTCTCCACCAACAGCGCTCCGGAGACTCCAGTCAACCAGCAGCCCACTGACGGAGCGAGCAAAGTAGGCCTGACACCGACCCTGCAAGGCTCGGAGTTCGTCGATCCTGACGCCGGTGAGGGGCACGCGGCTTCGCAGTGGCGCGTCACCAAGACGGCGGGCGATTACTCCACCCCCGTTTTCGACAGTGGCGCGGATACATCCAATCTGACGCAGATGACAATCCCGGCCAAGACCCTTGAACACGACACCTCTTACTATTGGCAGGTGAGGTACCAGGACAGCCAGGGTAGCTGGTCAAGTTGGTCAGCCGAGACCGGTTTCAAGACTGGGAGTGCGCCGGCGGTGCCGGCTGGGTTGATCATCGCGGCTGCAGCCGTGGCCGTCGTGGCTGTGGTGGCCATGACTGCACCCATGGTTGCACCGCTTTAGCTTCCTATTGGGTCAACTGGGGCAGGGGCGCCTTCATGGTGGGCCCGGGGAGAGTTCTAGTCTTGTCTGTGAAACGAAAGCTGAGTGTCTGGACAGTCTCCAACGCGCCCGCGGCCAAGATGTCGTCGGCATTATTTGAGGGACTCCTTCGGATTTCGTGGGCTTGTACGAAAGCGGTGGTTGTTTAGACGGAGGAGCCACGGGAGATTGAACCCCATCGACATCGTGATTGAGTAGCATCGCTAAGACATGGTATTCAACTCATTGTCGTTCTTGGCTTTCCTGCCTGCTGTCCTGGTTGCCTACTATCTCCTCCGTCGCAAGTGGCAATGGCAGAACATTCTTCTGCTGGTTGCCAGCTACGTATCGTACGGGTTCTGGGATTGGCGATTCCTGGCACTTCTCGCCGGCATGACCGTGGTCAACTACGTTGCCGGCTGGGCAATTGGACGCGCATCGCCAGAAACTGGAAACCCAAACGGTAGGAGACGTTTATGGCTGGGACTGGCGATTGCCTTTGACCTTTGCATACTGGGGACCTTCAAGTACTTCAACTTCTTTGATGACAGCTTCGTTCACGTTCTGTCTTCATTTGGTGTTCATGTTGACTCGGTCAGCCTGAAACTCATACTGCCGCTCGGTCTTTCCTTCTACACATTTCAGGCCATAACCTATCCGTTTGACATCTACCGTGGGAAGATTGCCTCCACCCGGCGCTTCCTTGACTTCGCGCTATTCGTCTCGTTCTTCCCAACAGTAGTCTCCGGGCCTATTGAGCGAGCCTCACACCTTCTTCCCCAGTTCCAGGGACCGCGGGGCGTGGACAGTGAGAAAGTCAACGAAGGATTGTGGCTCATCCTGTGGGGCTTCTTCCAGAAGATGGTCATCGCCGACAGGGTCGGACTGATCGTAAACCAGGTCTATGGCAACCACACGCAGTTTCACGGCTTGGACATTGCCATCGCCATTGCCGCGTACACAGTCCAGATTCTAGCCGACTTCGGTGGATATACGGATATCGCCCGAGGAGTGGCGCGTCTGTTTGGCTTCGATCTGATGCTCAATTTCAATGTCCCTTACTTTGCCCTGAACCCTTCCGACTTCTGGGGCCGCTGGCATATCTCACTGTCGTCTTGGTTCCGTGACTACGTGTACATACCGCTGGGAGGCAACCGCAAGGGCCGCTGGCGTACTAGCCTGAACCTGCTGGTGACCATGGTTCTCTGCGGCCTTTGGCATGGAGCGGCCTGGACCTTTGTTTTATGGGGTGCCTGGCACGGCTCACTGTTGGTGATCTACCGATTCTTTGGCAAGGCAGGTCAGAGTGTAGACCGGACTATCAAGAACTGGGGGTCGGTGCTCAGCATAGGAGGGCGGACGTTGCTCATGTTGATCCTGGTAGCGGCCGGTTGGGCCGTGTTTCGGGCCACATCATTTTCCCAGGTCGCCTACCTGTTTTCCCATCTTGGGTTGAGCTACTCTGATACCACACTGAGCTGGCTATGGCAGCTCTCCTTCTTCACCTTACCGTTGGTCGTGGTTCAGATTCTCCAGTTGCGTATGGGTAGTCCAGTATTCATGACCAGGCTCAACCCCTGGGCGCGTGGCCTAGCGTATGGATGTCTAGTGGTGGGAATAATCGTCTTCAGTCAGCGTGAGATTGCACGCTTCATCTACCAGGGATTCTGAGGGAAGATGGCATGGATGAACAGCTAGACAGACTGCGAAGTCAAGTTTGGAGCCACCTGGAAGCTGGTGAATGGCATGAGGCGATGGTTGTGGCCGAGGAGCTGGCTAGGCTCGATGCATCTGACCAGAATGGAGTAGCACTGTCGAAGTCAGCACGCGCACTAGATCGGATTGCAGAGGCTATCCGTCTAGGCCGGCCGCTGAATGACGATGCGTTGGCACGTCTGGAGAAGGTGGCACTCACTTGGCCGCGCCTTGCTGAAGCGCGATCCTTTCGGAGCTTGGCCGAGGCAGCGAAGAGAGCCGCCACCTCAAATCGGGGGACACCACCCAAAGGACCGCCTGCCAAGAGGGCAGGATCTCAAGTCCAAGTCATGCCGGACAGACGGAAGCTCAAACGAGGCGTCCTGAAGCGTATGGCCCGGCCCAAAGGATGGGCAGGTATCGCTGCCACAGTCGCATTTGTCCTCCTAACCGTTCTAGTCTGCAATTTGTTCGCCTATTCTTACCTGGAGTTGCAGCCAAGATCAGTCTATGGCCCGGAGAGATCGGGAGCTCGCCAGATTACCGTTCAGTGGCACGGGTTGATTGATCTGCAGGCCCCGGTGGACACCATTATCCTGGGCGACTCAGTTGCCGAAGTCGACCTCTTGACGGGTCCCATTGCCGACAGGCTGGGAGGCAGCGTAATCAATCTCGGAAACATCGACGGCTCGTCGCTTCTTATGGACGCCTGGATGTTGCAGTACTATCTCAACAAATTTGGGCCACCCCGCAACGTGATCCTGCTGAGAAGTTGCCTTTCCTATGAACTTGAACATAATCTGGAGTTCATGTCTGTCGTACCCTTAGAGTGGGGCTACTGGGATCGACTGGGTCCCGCGCCTGCATGGAAGGATGGTGAAGAACGAAGCCTCTATGTCTCTAAGAACTGTGTGCTCTACTCGGACTCCGACATACTGGCGTCTCGCTTGATACACCCACAGTACTTGTTCTCACAACCTTACCGGAAGGTAGCGCCGTCTCGGTACTATTCGTGGGGTCAAACTGATCCTAGCGAATTTGACAGTATTCGAGGTGAAAGACCAGCCTGGTTGTACGGTCCCTTCAGCCCGAGCTCCGACAGTCTGAATGCTTTGAAGGCCATGTCAGACCAAGCCAGGAGGCTCCAGTTCCAGTTGTATATTCCTACTGGGCCGGAATGGGATGAAGCGTACAAGGACCCCGACCGGCAAGCTAAGTTGAGCGCCATGCAGCAGTGGCTTACCCAATTCACAGATCCCCAGTACGTTCATCTGGTCCTCAGCGCGCCGATGGTATTCCAGGAGGACCAGATGCAGAATGCTGACCATTTGCGGCCCAGCTCGGTGGGGCAATACACCGAGGCAATAGTGGCGGACATAGTCTCCATTCAAGACCGCTTGGCGGCAATCCCAACTAACCCCGTGCAGATGACTTCGATGGTTCTGGACAAGAGCGGATATGCCGTAGGAGAGAAGCCGGTGGTCACTTTGTCACTGACCACAGGCGCCGGTAGCGATCTAGCTGCTACGGTAGAGGGAGATGTGTCTTGTCTGGTCCGTCCGTCGGGAAAGTCAGATCTGGAGTGGGTAGCTCGAGCACCGGCCACAGCCTTTGCCGTGCGGTCCGGCGAGAGCACTGAGACAACCCTTACGCTAAACATGGGGGAGCTAGGGAACGCCGGCGCATATGACCTGATTGTATTCTTGCGTCAGAATGTAGGCGGACTATCTTACGAAACGCGGATTGAACTGCTGAACAGAATTGAGGTCAAATGAGTCTCTCGATCTTTGTTCAGGACACCTCTTTGGCATGATGGCGGAGAAGCTGTAAACGTCATCGAAGACATGCTGGGACTGCGGAAGGCAAACACAGTCTGGAGCAGCGACGACGGCTCCTGCTGACCATGCTGGATGTGCTTTGCGTGGATGCCAAGGAATGCGTACGCCGAGGTGCTCCACTGACAAGATCGCTTAACAATATGATCCGACATTTTCCCTTGACAACGACAACAACGCCTGTTGCTCGTCGACGAGACATCCCCCTTTTCGGAGCACACGCCTAGACAACAGTCTAGCGTCATGTGCAGGATGAACACCGGATTTGGGACCAGACCACTCATCTCCGACATTGACAGGTGGCCCGGTGCACGGTGAGTCTCCTCACATGCGCGTGCCCACTACGTGTTACGCGTATGTGCCTCCACAAAATGGCTGCCTCAAGTTTGACCTGCTCCCCCAAGAACTGATCCAGGCGAAATGCTGCACTTTACCGCAATGGAGCTGCGCCTGTGCTATCTCGCTGGCTGATCACTGGCATTCCCAGGCCCAACCTTCTTCGCCTGTTTCTCCTGATACATGCGGTTGTCGGCCTCTCTCATGATTTCGGCCAGCCGGCAGCCCTCATCACCCGTCGCCGCACCAATAGAGAGTCTCAGATCAGTCCCCCGATATTTGCTGTTGTGAATTGCCAGGATATCTCTGACGCGTGCCAGAGTTCTCTCTGCCGCAGATCTGTCTGTACCAGGAAGCAGCACTGCAAACTCATCACCCCCGATTCTAGACACCACGTCTTCAGCGCGGAAGGCTGCAAGTAACACCGTCGCAGCACGCCGCAGAAGCGCATCCCCGGCATCGTGCCCCTGGGTGTCATTGACTGCTTTCATGCCATCCACATCAGCCATCACAACGCTCACTGGGAAGAAGCCCCCAGCGCGTTCCATCCTGGCAAACTCGCCCTCAAAATAAGCCCGGTTGTACAGACCGCTGAGCGCATCGTGGCTGCTGACGTACTCCAGCCTCTTCTCCGCTCGCTTGCGCTCGGTGACGTCCCGCACCATGACCAGAGCTTCATTCTTACTGCTCGCCGCTACCCGAGCCTCGTAGAAGGCTGTATCACCGTTCAACGGAACTTGAATCTCGAACATCTGCGTTTCTCCAGTCTGCAACGTCTGTCTCACCAGTGGCAGCCCCCGACGAACCACTTCTGCAGATAGTACCTTGTACTGAGGCAACTCCTGATACGGTTTGCCATCCGTGGATCTACCTTGAGCTCTTGGCGGGCCGCCTCCTTCAGTGGCTCTCGCATCGAGAATGGTGCCATCCCCGCCAACTCGAAACATCAAATCCGGTACCGCATTCAGAAGTGCTCGCTTCTCAGCTTCCCTTTCGGCAAGTTCATGCTGTGACTTATCCAACGATGCCAGCATACCATTAATAGCCTCACCCAATCTCGAGACTTCATCCTCTCCTTCGACTGCGACCCGCTCGGTCAGATCACCGGTTTCACGTACGCTGTCTACGCCTTTGCTGAGGCCGAGCAAACGAGAGAGAATAACCCTGTTCATCAGGATAATGACCACAAGGGCAAACGCCACAAATGCTGCGGTGAGATAGGCTATGAGCCAGTACACTGTTTGCTGTCCCTGATGGTAGATATCGCGGGGCATGTCCGCTCTGATTATCATCGCCGGGTTGCCATAGACATCCTTCAGCAAGCCGTATCCGGCCACGGTGTCTCCGCTCAGCGGTTGAGTGACCACAGGAGCTTCGTCCGATAGCCGGGACTGCACTGCCAGGAAGTCGTCCGGCATCTGTGAATCATCCAAACGGTACAGGGCCAGAGACAGATGTGTCTGCTCTGCCAGTCTTGCCACCTCGGTAGCATCAAGGAAGCGGGCAAAGATCGCCCTGCCTTGAATGGGTCCATAGATCCCTTTGACGTTCGCCGGGAATGATTGGACGAGCAAAGTCGTTTCCGGAAGAACAAGTATCCCTGTTGTGGAAATACTGTCCACTTGTGGAGGTATTGAAAGCGGGTTGTCAGCCCGCATAAGCTCTTCAGTGAATCCAACAGGGAAAGGTATCGGCTGGCCCGTCTGCAGATCGTATCCCACGCCCACGGGGGCCTGGCCCGGTGCCATGATGAAGGCGATGTAGTTGATGCCCATGACGACGAATGATTGCCCCTCAAATTTGATCTCCATGTGCGTCCCTTGCTCATCCTGGACCCACGCGACAGACCCGCTATCAAAAGCCATCGGGCCAAAGGTGATGTTCATACTGGTGAAGTCTGTGTACAGGGCGCTGATGGCCCGTTCAGTGTTCTGGCTGGTGTTCTGTCTCTCCAACCCGGCGAAACGCTTCATCAGGATGGTTTGCGAGACAACAAATGTTATGACCAGTGCGGCCGCAAAGACAACACAAGTCATCATTATTGCTTTGTAGCGCAGACTCATCGTGGCCTCTCCTGATCATACATTACAGTCACGCATTCCAGAGGCATTCGTGCCACGTGTTCAAACCATCTGGCACATTGGACCTTCAATCTTCGAACTCAAATCCTTTCTCAGTGAAGACTCTCAGGCAAGTACTGACAACGTCAGGGTCATACAGGGTACCGCTGTTTTGCTTGATCTCTTCCAGGGCTTTGTCCAGACCAAGAGCGGGTCGATAGGGCCGATGGGAGGACATGGCCTCGATCACATCGGATACCGCCAGGATGCGTGCCTCCAGGAGAGTCTCTTCGCCAGGAAGACCGAATGGATATCCAGATCCATTCATCCTTTCATGGTGCTGGAGCACGATCTCAGCGATCTCCTCAAAGGACTCTATGTTCTTCAATATGTCATAGGCGGCTTGAGGATGGGTCTTGATGACTGCGAATTCGAGTTCAGTCAAGTCGCCCGGTTTGCTGAGTATCTCAGCAGGTAGAGACATCTTGCCCAGATCGTGAAGAAGTCCGGCTGTGCGGATAGTACGCATGCGGTCGCTTGAAAAGCCCATTTCCCGCGCTATGGCACAGGCAAGCTGGGACACCCGTCGTTGGTGGCCAGCAGTGTAGCGGTCCTTTGTCTCAACAGTTGACGCTATGGCCTGGACGGTGCCCTCAATAGCCCTCTCCAACACTTCCAGACTATGGTGCAGCCCTTCTTCTACCTTCTTCCGCTCCGAGATGTCACGCAGGACCCCCAGAATCTCAATCGGCCGACCACTGGGATCGCGCAAGACACACACTGTCGTATCAGCCCATATTATGGAGCCATCCTTGCGCTTAAACTCCAGCTCTAGCGTTCCCCGCCCTGACAGCTTCCCAGGTTCTCTTTCCTCCAGAGCAAGCACTCTGGCAAAGGTCTCTGTAGCCGCCTCGAGAGAAGCGCTGGTCAGCCTTGTCTCGACTGTGCCGGCCATTGCTTCCTCAACGCTATAGCCCAGCAGGCGAGTGATGGAAGGACTGAAATAGATAGGCCTGAGGCTCATGTCAGTAACCCAAATGACATCCGAGATATTTTCTGCCAACAGACGGTAGCGTCGCTCACTCTCCGATAGCGCCCTTTCGGCCTTCTTGCGCTCCGTGATATCGCGCGATACGCCGTGCATGCCAATCAGGGTTCCATTTGCATCCCGTATGCCGCTTACGAGGTTCTCCAGCCAGACCGTGGAGCCGTTCTTGTGGTAGTACTCCACCTCGACTTTCACGGTTCGTTGAGGGTCGAGCCCGTGGCCCTGTTCCCGCTCCCGCTCCAGCTCCATAGAGAACAGCGCCTGTACTTGGGCAAACGATGCCGGTGTCATCTGCATCTGGGGATCCTGTGCCAGGCGCTCTTCCGGGGTGAAACCAAGCACCTTCTTTATCGATGGGCTCACGTAGGTCGTGCGGAGGCTGAGATCCAAGGTCCAGATTATGTCATCCGTCTTCTCGGTCAGCAACCGGAATTTTTCTTCTGATGCTTGCAAGGTCTCTTCAGCTCGCCGGCGCTCGGTGATATCGTTCAGCATAGCCAGCACAGCCGGTCTTCCCTCCCAGGTGAATGCGACAACATTTACCTCCGCCCACCTGGTCACCCCTTCCCTGTCAATCCACTTGAACTGGTAGCGTTGGGGGGCCGCCTCACCTCTCAGCCTCCTGGCATGGTATTCCGCTGCCCTATCGCGATCATCAGGGTGGATGAGGTCCGCAAACGGTCTGGAAATCAGCTCCCCCGCCGAGTACCTGCTCAACTCGGTGAACCTGCGATTGACGAGCTTCAGTACACCATCCTGGATTACAGCGATGCCTTCACCGGCATTGTCTACGAGAAGACGATTCTTCTCTTCCGACTCCATCAGCTTCTGCTCGGCTTCTTTTCGGCTGGTCACATCCATCAGTGAGACGAGTATTGCCGGCTTCCCCTGGTATTCGGATTGAGCAGCCGTGCCACTGATCCAGAGCCACCGGCCATCCGTTCTCCTCACCCTCAATTCGGCAATTTCGCGCCAACCCTTGCCTTCCAGCACCTGGGCCATGCCGCTGGCCACCCAGTCCCTGTCTTCGGGTCGGAGGTATTCCATGGAATCTACGCCGACTAAATCATCGGGAGAAGCGAATCCGAATATTCTGGCTGTGGCTTCATTCGCCAGCGCCACGAGGCCGGTTTCTCCGTCAATAACCTCCATGGCGATCTGCGTGTTCTCGAATAAACGTTGGTACTTCTCCTCAGTTTCCCTGATGGTGGCCTCTGTCCTCTTCTGCTCCGAGTTCTCGATTACCTGCCACACGCCTTGTTGCTTTATGAGAGCGAGACGGTGGTTCTTGATCACATCCAGGGATTCACGGACTCTCCATGCCTGGAGTGGATAACTACAGATGGCCATCGTCTGGTGTTCGCCAAGGAGATTGCCCATCATCTCTTCGTAGCGAGTGAAATCCTCCCAGTCCTGCTTCTGCAGCCAGCTAATGTTGCCCGAGGCTCTGAGTCCGTGGTAGCCATTGGCCTTCACCGTCGTAATTCTGTTTCTGGCGGTATCCAGCACTCTCTGCAGACTGAACGAGCCACTGTTGACGTACCATTCGGTGTAGGGGATTATCTCAATCTGCCCTCTCTCCGCGTACATGTCGAAGTGCATCATCGACCCCCTTAGCGCTTCTCGGGCCTCCGTTTCATCGAGAGGTTCTGAGGTGATCCAGACACAGAGTTCATTGCCCTCCAGCCCGGCCTTGAAGTAGGGCACCATAACATCGAGCAGATCCCGTTTGGTCTCGTACCATTGGCAGATATGTGTGCCCCACGGAACACTGCCCAGAACAGCGATTCCCGTCTCTCTCAGCTTCCCAGCCATATCATCCACTTATAGCCCTGCAGTGGCCTGCACGCGCACTCAATGATAGGCCTCCGCCTCGTCCGCGAGCGCATGCTTGCGTCGCAGAGCACTGTTCGAGACCTTCAGACACAACTCCTTCAAGACAGAGATGCCGACAGTATAGGGAGGCAGTATCACCGTAGCGTATCAAGAGAGCCTGTAGCCTTTACGATTTCTTCTCTGATGGCTACCGGAAGTCTCTCATCTCTGTCTCTTCTGCTGCCCATCGCCACGTCAGGTACATCTGCATCTGGCTGAGAATCCTCCGGCTGAAAGGCGTCATCCGCTGCGCCAACTGCGGCATGCCCATGTGGTCCCAGACGTACAAGAACGGGCAGCGGTACTACCGGGAGCATAAGGGATCACGGAGCCATTCTGTCTGTGAAGCTGCGGGAGGCTCTATTCTCTGCCACATGGCTGACGACCAGATAGGGCAGAGTAGTAGAGTCCATAGAACTCGGCCCGAAGTGCTTGGAAGAGGCTCTGGCCATCATCAGTCTCCAGGATGAAGTGGAGAGGGTCAAAGAGCAAAGAGGTAAGGTCGAAGAGAAGCTCAAAAGGATGGCCAAGGCCTATGTGGACAGTCTCTTTCCTGATGAAGAATACCATCGTCAGAAGAGAGTGCTGGAGATGGAACTGGAATCGCTCGCAGTGCCACAGGCCAATGCCGCGGAAGAGGCGGGCAAGACTGATTCAGGACCTGCCGAAGCTCTGGACCGGAGCCAATCCTGAAGAGCGAAGGAAGCTCCTGATGAGCATGCTGGATGCGGTCTACATGGATGCCAAGGAAGAAAAACGCATCGTCGCCATCAAACCGAAGCTGCCTTTCCGGCCCATATTCCAGGTGGCGACTACCAAAGAAGGTTCGGGAGCCATGCTACTAAACGAGCCTCCGGAGAACACCCCGAAGGCTCGTGCGTGTTTCTGGTGGAGATGGGGGAGAGTCGAACTCGGCCTGAAACGCGGTCTGACTCTCTTGATATCGCTGTTGCCTAACCGACATGTGAGAAGATTATCGCCTGTGGGGACAGCGATAGCCTAGGCATCAGTTCGAGTCTGGTATAGTAGGCCATACCGAATGAAAGGTAAAACCGCAACTTTTGAGAGGACCTTCCCATTGGCTCGGTGAGCGCTGAGTACCGGTCCACCATGGTGAAGCTGGCGGGGCTGCCTTGAAGGCTAGGGGACAAGGCTCTATGATCAGAGGGCAAAACAGGTTCAACCAATACCTTTGTCCCTCGTGGAGTGAGAGCAGCCATCATCAAGGAGCATACATAATGGATGAAAGACCCGAATGGTTCAAGAAAGAAGACCGCGATTGGGAGAAAGTATACTCAAAATGGACCTTGGCTCAGATCCCCTGGCATTCTGATAAGCCTGACAAGGAATTCGTCGAACTGATAGAAGGTGGGACGATACCACTGGTCAGCGTACTGGATGTCGGTTGTGGAGCCGGAACAGACGCCATATACCTTGCATCAAAAGGGGGCGATGTAACTGCGATTGACATATCGCACGAAGCGATAAGGATTGCGAGAGAAAGAGCTGAAAGAGCTGGGGCAAAAGTTAACTTCGTCGTCGGTGACTTCTTGGACACCAAGTTTGATAATGGAAGCTTTGACTTTGTAAATGATAGAGGATGTTTTCACCATATGAACCCCTTGCGTAGAGAGGATTTTGCGGCGGAGGTGAACAGAGTACTCATCGGTCATGGCTTCTACCATCTCAGGTGCTGGAGCGATAAACAGGAAGGGGAAGGTGGCCCTCACAAGATCTCGAAAGACATCATCAATCGCATATTCTCAAAGTGCTTTGACGTCGGGGAGGTAAGAGACTTCAGATTCGGTGGTGCAGGCGCCAGAGGCTATATGTGTCTGATGAAAAAGAAGACTTCAGCTGACTGCATGTAGGCGCATCCCTTTGCTGGCACAGGTAACAACTGGGGCTCGCGTGGCGGCTTCGAGAATCTTCAGCACTGTCTCTTTGCTTACTCGGTCAGGTTTGAAGGCCCGGCAGCAGTATCGGGAATTGAGCGCATCAATGGTATTCATAGATAACCTCCCAATCGGCTTGATTCATTATGGCTGATCTTTGGCGCTATTTGGTGCTGGCTTTTTGCGCCCTGACCAGTAAGAAAGGTTTGTTGGCAAAGTGTAGAACTCTTTCAGCGACACTGCCGAAGACCCAACGCCCAATGCCGGACCGCCCATGCGTTGACATGGCTACTAGGTCGGCACCAACCTTGTCCGTGAAATCAATGATCTCTTCGGCTGCATTCCCGAGCCTTACCACCGATTCTGTAGCTATCCCACTCTGCCTCAATCGGCCACTGACCTTGTCCAGATAGTCTTTGGCCAATGCCGAGTCAGAGGCAATCTGCTGCTCAGTATAGGCAGCGTATGTATATCCTAAACCCACGTAGCCTGTTGCCAACACTTGCAACAGGATGACCCGCGCCCCTAACCTAGAAGCAAGCTGCTCAATATGCGGCAAAGCGGCCTCACCTTCTCTTGAGCCGTCCAGGGGAAGAACAACACTACTTATGTTGACCTTCTCGGTGTGAGCGCCATTGGCTCTGATGAGCATCACGGGACGGTTTGTAGATCTCACTACCTTCTCTGCTACATTACCGAGAGGCCAATTCCTAATGCCTGACTGGCCATGGGTAGCCATCACAATAAGGTCTGCGTTTTCTCTCTCAGCGCATCTTACGATCTCTTCAGCAGGGTTACCGACTTGAGCCGCAGACTTGACCTTGATTTCTGGACCACCTGATGGTCTGCGGGCATTTTCGGCACCCTCTCTAGTCGCCTCAACCGTTCTCTCCAGATAGAACTGGTTTATGCGCTGGCTCGCATCATCGCGTGCCTCGCGCACGCATATCAGAACTACCTCGGACCCCAGCTTTCCCGAAAGCAGCTCAGCATATGGCAAAGCTACCTCAGCCAATGCCGAGCCATCGAGGGGGACTAGTATCCTCTCGTACACTTCGGGCCTCCCTTCTCAGAGCTGACGGTGTACAGCCTTCCCACTTACTCTCCCTGTTTCTGTTGGCCATCATCATACTCTGTAATGTCATATGCAAGCGTGTCGTTTGCAAGGGACCCCCACAGTGTTTTGTGGCACGCGGTCGTCAATCTGCGAACAAAACAACGTCAACGGTCACCAACTGCTGCTAAGTTGATGGTCCTTCTGGGTCTCCGCCTTCCGACTCTTCTCTCTCGTGATAGACATACTTGCCGCCCCGCAGCCAGGAAACCCCCGCCGCAATCAGGCACATGATCATGGAGAAGATGAGCACTATTGCAAGACCATGGTGGAATGGCCCCGATATTATCTGAGGGAAGAACGTCTTGGAAGTGATGGCAGCACCATGGTCAGGCAATCCCTGTAGAACAGATGAAGGGATGATCGAAGCCAATGGGTTATAGCCCAGCAAGGCCGCAAAGAGATAGCTGGTCGGCGCTAGATTAGCTACTTGATGAGCAAGCGCATCAGGCACACCGTTCTGCGCCAGCCCACTGTACATGGCCGCCGGTACAGATGCCACCATGCCGGCCATCATCAACGTGAAGAGGATCCCCATTGAAAGCGGCGTCCCGACATTCTGAATTGTGCCTCTCATTCCGGAGCCGGCACCGCGATGTTTCTCCGGGAGGCTGTTCATGACAGCCGCCATGTTCGGTGACATGAACAGCCCCATAGAGATGCCGTTCATAAAGACCAAGACTGCAAACCAAGGATATGAGAAGTTCGCCGGCAGCAACATCATTAGCCCGAGTGTCAGTGCTGCCAGCAGCATACCGCCGGTGGCGAAATAGCGCGCCCCGTACCGGTCGGACAACCGGCCGGAGAGTGGTCCTCCTAACAGGAATCCTACGCTCATTGGAATCCCGAATATCCCGGCCCATAGAGGCGTGTCTTTGTAGTCATAGCCATGCAATGGCAACCAGATGGCCTGCAGCCAGATGGTGACCATGTACATCAGCCCTCCCCGAGCCACTGCCGCCAGGAATCCCGCCCCGTTGCCGGCGGCAAAGGCCCGGATGCGGAAGAGGTTCATCTGAAACATGGGCGCTTTCACGCGAAGCTCAATGAAGACAAACGCCACAAGTGTAATGGAGCCGCAGATGAGCATGCTGAGCACCAGTGGACTCCCCCAGCCCATGTACGAACTGCCGTATGGTTCGATACCATAGACGATACCCACCAGGACCATAGTCAAACCGGCAGCAAAGGTTATGTTTCCCAGCCAGTCCATGGGCTCAACTTTGCGTTTGCCTATCTCCCTCAGGCTCCGGTATGCCCAGATGGTACCGGCGATCCCAATGGGCACATTGAAGAGGAAGACCCACCGCCATCCCGCCAGGGATAGCACCCCCCCGACCAATATACCGAGGAAGGTACCAGCAATGAATGATGCCCCGTTCAGTCCCAGAGCTAAGCCTCGCTCATGCACGGGGAAGGCATCGGTAAGTATGGCAGCCGAGTTGGCCATCAGGGCTGCGCCGCCGACAGCTTGCACCAGACGAAATATGATGAGCTCCAATGCACCAGCTGAGCCTTTGCTCCAGACAACGGCACAAAGGAGAGATCCGACGGTGAATATGACGAAACCGAGGTTGTACATACGGGTCCGGCCGACCATGTCACCAATGCGTCCCATAGCCACCACCAGAACGGCCATGACCAGCATGTATCCCATGAGCAGCCAGAGCAGATAGGTGGAGCTGCTTGGATCCAGCGGGTTAATCTTTATGCCATTGAATATGGTGGGCAGCGCCAGCATGACGGCTGTTCCATCGATGGCAGCCATAATGACACCCAGCGTTGTGTTGGAAAGGGCTACCCACTTGTAGTTCTTGCCGGGACTACGGCCGTCTGAGGTCCCTTGTCGTAGATATGTCATCTTACCTCTGTGCTCCAGCCGTCATCTCAAGTCACCGCTCTGGGATAGAGCCGCCCGGCGATGAGGACCATTACGATCATAACCGCCACCAGGACGCCGAAATCGAGCGCCAAGCTAAAATGGCTGGGGGGCGGGCTCCTCAACATCATCTGCCGCAAGGCATCCACCTCATATGTCAGCGGGTTGCCATGGGCGACGACCTTCAACCAGTGCGGCATGTCTTCAATGGTATAGATGGCGTTGCTGGCAAAGAACATCGGCATGGTGAGGACCTGGCCGATGCCCATGAAACGCTCGCGTGTCTTGACCAGGAGAGCGACTATCAGAGAGAAGGCCGAGAAGGCGGCAGCTCCCAGTATGATGGCCGCCAGCACACCGATCAGAGCCAGGGGGCTCCAGTCTATCTTCACCCCCAGGATGACGGACAAGATATAGACCAAGATGCACTGTGGAAGAGCGCGGACTCCACCGGACAGCGCCTTGCCCAGCGCCAGGGCCGTTCGCGGCGTCGGGCTGGCCAGGAACTTGTGAACTATTCCCAGGTCCCGTTCCCAGATGAGGGACATGCCGCTGAAGATGGCAATGAAAAGCACGCTCTGGGCCAGGATGCCCGGCGCCAAGAAATCAATGTACGGCAGATCCCCGCTGGAGATGAGACCCCTGCCGGCGATCACCTGCCCGAACAGCAGGAGCCAGAGCACGGGCTGCACCGCCCGCATGACCAGCTCGGTGGGATCATGCCGCAGCTTGCGGGCATCCAATCCGGCGATGACCACGGTCTTGTAGAGGAACCGCTGTACTGCAGTCAAGGGATTCCTGTGTTGTTTCGGTTTCTCAGCCGAGACGTTTGGCGGTTCGCCTGGTTCGGCGGGTCTCACGATAGTTGGCTCCTGACTCCGATTCCAGTGTGTCACCGGCATAGTAAACGAAGACGTCATCCAGAGTGGCCCCTTCGTTGCCAATCGAGGCTTTCAGGTCGGCGGGCGTCCCCAGAGCCACCAACTTCCCGTGGTGCATGATGGCCACGCGGGTGCAAAGGCGGTCGGCCTCCTCCATCATGTGAGTGGTCAGGAAGACGGTGGTGCCACGTTCGGCACGCAGCTCACTGATGTGCTCCCAGATCGCCTTGCGTGCCAGCGGGTCCAGGCCCACTGTCGGCTCGTCCAAGAAGAGCACCTGGGGGCGGTGGAGAACGGACTGGACGATCTCCAGCCTCCGGATCATGCCGCCGGAATAGGTGCGCACCAACTTGTTGCCAGCATCCTCCAGGCCCATGAACGCCAGTCCCTCTTGCACTCGCTGCTTCCGTTCCGCGCGCGGGACATCGTAGAGCTTGGCGAAGACCATCAGGTTCTCGTAACCGGTGAGCGTTCCATCTGCCGATATCATCTGCGGGACGTATCCGGTGACGCGACGCACGTCGGGTGCCTGGCGAGTGATGCTGAAGCCAGCTACGCTGGCCTCGCCGGAGGTGGGGGGCAGCAGGGTGATGAGCATCTTGATGGCCGTGGTCTTTCCAGCACCATTGGGCCCCAACAGTCCGAAGACCTCGCCTGGCTCCACCGAGATGGTCAGATTGTCCACGGCGGTGAGGTCTCCAAAGCGGCGGGTGAGCTTGACAGTCTCTAGAATTGGATTGGGCACTGAACTACCGACCCTCCTCAGCCACAGCGGCCCTCTCCGGGGCGAAGACATGGCGCAACGCTTGTAGTGATTCCACGATCTTAGCCTGCTGTGTGGATGACAATACTTCGAGCGCTTCCATTAGGTGTGCTTCTGCGATGCGGCGTGCTCGCTCGAGCTGGACCTGCCCGTGTGCACTTAGCCTTAGACTAATGTAGCGGCGGTCAGCCACAAGCTCCCGACGGACCAGCAATCCCCGGACAACCAGCGCATCCACTGCCTTGGACATGGAGGGCAACTCTAGCCCAACGTGATCCGCAAGTTCGGAAAGTGAGGCGCCCTCGTTTGCACGAAGATAGATAAGGGCACGCAATTGCGGCACCGAAAGGCTGGGCATGCGCTGGCTGCGCATTTCCATGCGGATGCGGCGCATCACGAGTGGAACCACATCCATCAGCAGCGTGGCGCATTCGACTTGGGGGGATAGGACGTCAGTTTCTCTATGCAATGGTTTCACACTAACAGTATATACACCTCGCCGAGTCCCGTCAATTGTGTGGCGAGCAGTTTCTGCCACTTGTGCGACGCATCGTTAGCTCGTTGCCTATGCCTCACTAATTTCACACTTGGGGTCATGCTGTCCATCCGATTTGAGAGCTTGACGAGAGCAGTCGACAGGCGTCTAATACAACGGGATAAAGATGCCTCAAATGGCCGATCAGCCGAGAAACGTATTATCCCTTCACGAATTCGGAACAAGGTGAGGCACTGGTTCTAGGAGTGCGATGGAAATAGTACCTGGAATTCACCGGGTGGATGGTGTCAGAGGTGCCAATAGCTACCTTGTTGTTGGCGAAGGACTGGTTCTTGTCATCGACACTGGCATGCCAGGGAGCGGAAAGAAAATCGTAGAGTATATCAAGAGGTTGGGCAGACGCCCTGATGAAGCCGAATGGATAGTTCTCACCCATGCTGACATCGACCATAGTGGGAGTGCGGCAGAGCTTAAGCAGATGACTGGTGCAAAGGTTGCCATACATGAGGGCGATGCCTCAAGCCTCTCCGGTGAGAGCAAGCCGAAGAAGGCAAGGGGCATCATGGCACCTGTTTTCAAGATGATGAACAGAGTCGTGAGTTTTCACCCGCTTCAGCCGGACGTCATCCTAAGCGAAGGGAATGAGATAGGCGGCTTCACAGGGACCGTCAGATCCCCGTCAGCAACCCTGGCGGCAACATCTGACATCTCCTTCATGAAGGCGATCACTTTGGCATACGAGTCCGCCAGCTCTCCGAACTCATCGGTAGAGATGACCCTGACCTCGTGTTCTACATCGCCCTTCGCCAGCGCCTTGGTAGTCTGCAAGAGCGATTCCAGGGGCTTGCCTATGATGAATCGGCAATCGTACCAAAAAATCAACGCTCCAGCGAAAGTCGCGAGCGCGAAAAACCAGGGAGTTCTTGCTGGCTCCCAGAAATAGCCCGTGGCATACAAAGCACTCACACACAAGAACGTAATCATGACCTTCCAGGTGATCCCTATCTTCAGCCAGTTCCACACGACAAATCTCCGTCTGTGCACTCCATTTACCTCCTGTCAGCCTGGATTCCCCCTGTTCGCCCAGGCAGTGCTTCATGTTTCCTCTGCATGGAGCTGCCTGTTTGAGCAGCTGGTCATGCCAAGATCTCAGTCCCGCCAGAATGGTTCGTCTGGCCACATTCTAGGTTCTTCGGGTCACGCAAATGTCTCACGGACTCTGGATGACATAACAAAACTATCTCGGAGAATCCCGCGCAGGTAGCAAATGGTGTGAATCGTCGGAAGAGTGGCACTGGTTGGAAACGAAGAGACACCACCCAGATAGCCATAACGTTCAGTGGCCAATGCAAAAGAGTCATTTCGGAGCACGTTACTCAGGTCGTGCAACCATGGGTACCTAGAGGCATCCTCCCTGGAAGAGCTAGAGTAATTCCTTTAGAGCTCGAGAGGCTGTGTAGACACTACCGACTCCGTTAGTGTATTGGGCTACTCTCAATGCCTCACCCCTTGGTTCAGGCTCAGCTATCACGAGGTGCTAAAATGAAGGAAGGGACCGGCACAACCGGAAGCAAACCAGCAGCATGCGGATGCCGAACCTCTATCTGCCCCCCAACAAGGTCTGCTTTGTTATCTGTCCTCTCGGAAGGGATGCACAGGAAGTTTTGGGATATCCGCTGGGTCTACACGAAATGACGTCTTGTGCAATCAGACAGCTCGCTGCCTTTCCTTTGCCCTCTCATAAGCAAACACATAGAATAGAGGCTACAAGGGTGTTAGAGGTCATGGCAGTCAAAGTTGTAACCGATAGCGTAGCTGACTTGCCGTATGAGGTCATCAAGGAACTGGGCATTACAGTAGTTCCCATACCTATTCGCTTCGGAGAAAAGGTCTACCGCGATAATATTGACCTGACTGCTGATCAGTTCTACGAGAAGCTGAAGCATAGCATGGTCCTACCGGTTACCTCAGTGCCCACGCCTGCGACCTTTGCTCAGGTATATGATAGGCTGGCAGAACAGACAGACGAAATTCTCGCCATAATCATTAGCTCTAAGCTTAGTGGCACCTATGAGGTCGCGTCACAAAGTGTTGGATTGATGAAGACCAAATGCCGCGTTGAAGTAGTTGATTCAAGATGGGGTGCTATGACAGAGGGATTCATAGTCATGAAAGCAGCAGAGACGGCTCGGGCTGGGGCTAGCCTTGACGAAGTGATAGACGTGACCCAGAAGACTATTCCTCGTGTAGACCTGCTATGCACCTTTGATACTTTGGAGTATCTGAGGAGAGGGGGGCGCATCGGCAAAGGTCAGGCTCTTCTGGGATCGCTGCTCAGCGTGAATCCCATCCTGACTCTGAGGGATGGTGTGGCTGAGCCCGTGGGCAGAACCCGGTCTCGAGCTAAGGCAATAGAGCGTTTATACGGCTTTGCTATGAGTTATTCCTATGTCGAGGAGATGGCAGTAGAGGATGCAGCATGCCCCGACGAAGCGGAGGCCCTACTTAAGCGCCTTAGCGCCAAGTTTCCCAAAGAGCGTATCCATCGCTCAGAGTTGACCCCGGCGATCGGTACACATACTGGTCCTGGCACCTTGATGGTAGCTGTTCTGGGTGATAAGGAGTAGCTACTCCGCCGAGATGCACACTCAATCGAGGCTTCAACAAAAGTCCAGAATGTGTCGTTCCACAAGCGAAGAGATGAGGGCTGGGGCATGACCCTAAAGACCATCGCATGGCAAGCCAAGGCCACTTCCAGCCCGAGTGCACTAGGAGACCTAACACTATCGTTTCATCGTGTGCGCCGTTTCTGTTCGGTTGAAGTTGGTGAAAGCCCCAAGACATGCGCGACCTGGCAGCTTCACCAACCTATTGCGAACAGAACCCCGAGCAAAGATGGTGTAACCTGAAGTTCTACAGGTTGCCGGGGGGATGATGGCCTGCATGACAAACAAGAAGGGTGGACATCTCTCACCACTCGACGGAGTTCTCAAGAATCACTTTCGCTGCCAATACTAATTCTATAAATCATGACGTAGGCCGCACCCACCAGCCCAAGCACGGCGAGAACAATGATTGCCGTGGCCCAACGCGGCATGCGGCCAGAAGGCCCGGCTGTGGTGAAGGTGTCGTCTCCAGATGCTGCCTGATTGTTGGCGGCATTCTTTGATAAGACTCGGTAGTGGTAAGTCTTGTCGGCTTTGAGGTCGGTCAGATCTACGCTGTGGCTGGTCACCTTCGTCTCGTCCAGGGTCGTGGTTGAACCGTACTCTTCCGTAGGACCGTATTCTACCTGAGAACTGGCCGCTTCATTCGTAGTCCAGGTGATGGTGGCACCGGCTTTGGTGATGCCGGAGGAGGTCACTAAGGAAATGGCTGGTGCAGTAGTGTCAATGGTGGTGAAGCTCATCTCGGCGCCGTAGACAGGGCCTCCATCGCCGTCCGCCCTGGCTCTGTAGTAGTAAGTGGTTCCTGGAATAAGACCGCTCAGGTCAAATGAGATGGCCCCGATGCTGGTCCTTACCTGATCGGCGGCAGAGTTGGGATACGGTCCACCGGCTGTGATCCCCCATTCTAAGGACACAGTTACGTCTTTTGATGCGCCCATCGAAGTTAGGTTGCCGTTTAACCGGGCTGAAGTGGTGGTGCAATGGGTAGCCGGACCCGTTGTGACCCTTAGGGCAGTCCTCAAAGTGAAGTTGATGTAAGGTTTTTCATTTAGACCGACAACTGAGACCGGGGTAGCTGTACCAAAGCTCGTGACATTCGCATACCACTCGCTCAAGTATCCATCGGCCTCTGACTTCAGTCGGTATGTACCCGGGGGTAAGTTTATGTAGTAATAACCGGCGCTTGCTCCGGAGTGGCCTTCGTCCACCCAATTGCCAGTGGCGCTGTCGTAGGCAACAATACGAGCTGTTGAGATCGGTGTCACTCCATCGGCTTTGTACACAGTGCCCGATATGAAACCGATCCGAGCCAGGGTAAAGTTGATGCCATTGGTGTCACCCCCGGCAGTGACCGAGACTGTGGTGGCTGCAGCAGGGTCAGAAACATTGTCATAGTACTCTGCCGCATATCCCTTGCCCTGTGCTTTGACCCGGTAAGTGCCCGTGCCTATGCCGGTTGTTATGCTGTAGTTGCCGTCTGCCCCCGCATAGCCCTCTCCTACCTGTTCCCATGTAGCATTGTCATAGGCAACAACGTGAGCTCCATTGATCGGTGTTCCATCGTCGGTGTGGACGTATCCCGTGATAGACACGGCGGGCGCTGCAACCGCCACACCACCGATGCCCGCGACGGACATCACGGCGAGGGCAACTGCAGCGATGATCCTGATGAGATTGCGCACGTTTGCACCTACGCCTGCTGCTGTGTAAATCCTGCTATTCAGAATGCAGACTGAGGTATTCTACCACGCCAACCTCAGCTTGGATACGAAGGGGACAGACTGATACTATGTTTGGATCGTGTTGGAAGGCAAGAATCGCCGGCCTACTTGCTTGGCACAGGTCATCATACGCTGCAACATCATACGGCCCCAACGCCAGCCTGGATACAAAGGGGGCGCTATGATTGGCTGGTCACAACCATCATTATCAGTGCCAAAGAGGGGGGCCGCGATGGCCCCTCTTCCTTTTCCCATCAAGTTGGGTATAGTACGGAGAAGCAAATACGTAGTTCCACGGATGCACTGGCCAGACGAGGCGTTGTATCTTTGTCTTGAGGCTGGCGTTGCAATCCGCACCCACCCCCTGGTGGCCACGATCGCACACGGCCTCGTTTTCTTTGGGTATCTCGCGGGCTGATTAGAGACGAATCAAGCGCACATCAGGAAGAGGGGGCTTAGTCGGCCCCCTTCTCTTTTCCTATCAGTGCCTTGCGAGCGCAGTGCACGTAGGTATGCAGAACACAAACTGAGCGGTCGCCAGATTCAACTTTCACGTCACCGCCTGCCCATTGATCTATACTGAGATATGACGGAAGGACTAAGCTAGGATCAAGGATGCACCCCTCTTTGTGGCTTCTCTTGCCCCTTGTCGCACTGGCATTTTTGGTATTCTTGTTCCTGTTCTACAAAGCAATGTCCTTCTCATTTCGGAAGATGGGCATTCCCCGGCACCTGGTGATTCCAGCTCTTATAGCCATTCTAATCGGAGGCGTCTTCAACATCGAGGTATGGCGCAGTGGGAGTGTGAGTGTTGCGGTAAACGTGGGTGGGGCCATCATTCCCTTACTCATGAGCTTCTACCTATTGCGCAAAGCCCCCCTGCTAAGGACAGCCTTGGCAGTTTCCGTAGTCGCCACGGTTTCGGGTTTTCTAGCCAAGGTGGATGCCAACGGTGGCATAAGCCTCCACTTTGGATTCCTGATCCTGCCACTCACTGCGGTGTCGGTTGCGCTGATTCTCGCAGGGCGCAATGCACCACAAGTTGCATTCATCGCCGGTACCATTGGATCCATAATCGGCGTGGATCTGGTTCACCTCGGACAAGCTATCCACCTCGGTGCCACCGGTCTGTCAATCGGGGGGAGAGGTGTGTTCGACGGTATTTTCACGACAGGCATTATTGCAGCTCTGCTTGCAGGGCTGCTATGGCGAAACAAAGAATCCGAGGGCCAAGTGGCAGAATAAGAGGCTGGGATGATGCGTGGTGCACCTGCGTTATGCGCCCCTGCACCCCCCGACCACCATATCCAGCCTCTCTCTAGTGAGTCGATCAGACGGTCTATCCCATCTTCAAACTAGCACGACCGACTCACCAACGAATCTCAAACGGACACAGCTGGGTCACAAAGTGTTCAGAGATCAGACTCAACCTCACCTTGGATGCGGAGGGGGGCGCCGCCGACCATCTGTTAGACAACCCTCTTGAGACCCTTGACGCCATCAGGAATAGTGCTACCATGAAAGGTGTTCTCGGGTGGTCAAACCAGCAAGAAGTGGCTATATCCGCCAGAGCAAAATAAGTAGGAGTGTTACCTACAGAGGCTCACTCAGGAAGGAGTAGAAGTCAAGAAAGCTCAAAGGCGGAGCAAGACCAGGGAGGCTGGAAAGGTTACCCGAGAACTCTAAGGGGGCTGTAATAGGCCCCCTTATCTGTTCTTCTCGGTGTGCTACTTCTCGCTTTCCCGCGCTTCGATCTCCAGGGGCATCTTGTTGTAGCCATACTTGGCATATTGCCGTAGGTACTGAATGTAGAACCTGACCCCTAACCGTCTCATCTGGTCTTGATGCGTTAGTTCATGCCTAATCAGTTGCACACGCCTTTCCGGTGTTACATCCGAGCGAATGACTATACCAAAGGGAGTGGCAAGGCCCATGATCTTGAGTCGGTGCATCAGCCAGTTCACAGGTAGCACCCCCACACGTACCACTGAGTATCTGCCGCCATCTTCCCCCCTATATTACCCGATCGTGCGCCGCCTTGAACAGTGACAACCTCAGCCTGGATACAGATGGGGACAGCCTGAAGTCCTGCAGGCTTGCTGTAGGGTGAAGCTCGGAATATGCTTAGGATTACCAAGATGAAGGCACTCTAGACTCTAGAAGGAGGTCTCAGACAATGACACTGCGCTGGCTTTCGTGCGGGACAGAGAGCTCGCATATAATAGGAACCTGCCCTAACTGCTATGCTACTCAAGGTGGTTTGCTTTTGGGAACAGCCGCCACTGCGTATGCCGGCAGAATTACTGTCAGGTGCGTCGACTGCGGCATGTCTGTGGACTACTACGTCGATTCCACCGTAGAGAAGATCTGGAAGTTGGATCCAGTGGAGTCAAAGAGAGTCCCTATGGACCAATGACTTGCGGAAGAGGTGAAAAGTAGTGCAGTGTGGTCTAGGTGAAGGAGCCTCATACCTTGGCCGCTATTTGCGATCAGTGCGCATAGTATGAGAGTTCACAGAAATGACAAAACCAAGATGGATGTCATAGAGCGAATAGCACTTAAACGAATTCTCCCCGTGGTCGTGCTGCATGAGGAGGAACTAGCCGAACCGCTAGCGGAAACATTGCTCAAAGCCGGTTTGGATGTAATGGAGATTACGTTTCGAACGGCCGCGGCGGAGTCCGCAATCCGCAGGATTGCTGTACGGTTTCCGGAGATGCTGTTGGGCGCGGGCACACTGCTGGAGCCGGAACAGGTGCAGAAGGCCGCGGAAGCCGGTGCCCGCTTTGGCGTGGCCCCCGGAGTGAATGAACGCGTTGTGGAAACAGCTCGACAAGCGGGGATAGAGATGATTCCCGGTGTAATGACGCCGTCAGAGGTTGAACAGGCCATGAGCATGGCCTGTTTCACACTGAAGTTCTTTCCCGCCGAACAGGCGGGCGGCGTCGCCATGCTCAAAGCGCTGGAAGGTCCTTACGGCCATACGGGTGTGCGGTTTATCCCCACCGGTGGCATCAACATGAGCAACATGGCCTCATATCTTGAGCGACCGTCCGTGGTTGCCATCGGGGGTTCCTGGATGGTAGACAAGAAGCTGATCACTTCCAAGGACTGGGACAAGATCGAGCAGTTGACGCGCACTGCCTTGGCGGTGGCCCAGACAGCGCATGCTGGAGAGGCTGGAGGGGCAAGCTGAAGCCAGACCTATTAGTAATCAACATTGGGCGGCGAGTGGCACACGCGAAGCTAGGCTTGCCCGTGATTCAACCATCCCTGCTTTAACTCGGTCTCGAGTAGACGAGTCCTGGATTGAGGTCTGCGGTGTGACCTACCCTAGCGAGGTACCCAGGAAGTACGGCCACACCACTATGCCCAGGATGATCTTCCACCAGATCAGATGGGCAAAGCTTATGCTGAACAACCAGCCAGCGAACCAGAAAGCCCCTCCGAGCGGTGCTCCACCTCCACCACGCCAGTGTTTGCCCTCATGCTCGTGTGTCATGCTGTCCTCCCATGCCGTCAGTGTATCCGCTCCGATCTTATGCCAGCCAACCTCAGCTTGGATACGGAGGGGGATGGAGTGAAGCTCTGGAAGGCAATCGTACGGTGGTGGAGGGAAGGCCAAGGATTGCCCGAGGATCAGTGTAGTCATGCCGTGAGGCGACTACTCAAGTTTTCGGAGACCGAAGATATTCTCTCCTCACAACACTTATATAGGCAGCGTCACACCCAACCTTGTTAGCTATGATGGTTGAGCTGGTCTCGCCCTGCTTGAGGAGTAGTATGATCTTGTCCTTTTTCGACGATGTTCTACGTGCCATAGAATTGACCCTCTGACGAAGGTAGATTCCTCTGCGCCATTATACCAGCCCAACCTTAGCTTGAATACAGGGGGGTATGATGAGGTGTAGGAGGCAGGCATGATGTCAGGCCTCTCCTAACGCTGAAGAGGGCTGCAGAGGCTAGGGTATCAAGCAGAGACACAGGATAAGGGAAGGGGCCACATCAGGTGGCCCCACTGTGAGCCTAAAAGTCTAGCCCTTACCTATGCGGAATACCTTGCTTCCGCATTTCGGGCACACACCCTTGGTCGCCGGACGCTTGTTCTTCATCGTGATCTGCTTTGGATTCTGCATCTCAACCTTCTTCTTGCACTTCACGCAGTAGCCCTGTGCCATTGTTTGCAGCCTCCTTTTACTATGATTTTCGCTGAGGCTATCACATACCTGAGCGTGCGTCAATACATCGGGGGTGAGATCTGGGAGCACAACACGCAGAATTCTTTGGCTAACCTTCGGCCTGTCTGATACAGCATACGAATTGTCTAGTTACCCCTTCGCCTGACGGTCCGAGGTTCTACAATGGGATGGTGAGGGTGAGTGCTATTCAGTCTTGGGTTGTGGTAGCTTCACTTTGACAGCCTCCGGGCGACCACCACGCCCCGTGCCAACCTCGTATTCTACCTCTTGTCCTTCCTTGAGAGAAGAATAGTCCACACCTTGAAGCTCATTCCGGTGAAAGAAAA